>Ga0075423_10000781_pt1 | contig 26826 bp, 15 predicted proteins | sample SoiMethybrSBSTD2_FD_80114 | JGI IMG/M metagenome (GOLD analysis project Ga0075423, IMG submission 80114) | Bulk soil microbial communities from a Populus tree surrounding site in Tennessee, USA - Soil MetaG P. TD hybrid SBSTD2 | ecosystem: Environmental > Terrestrial > Soil > Tree plantation... | reverse complement strand
TTCCCGGTGCGTCGAATCTGTTCTGGAGGCCGCTCAACGGCGGAGAGGCGCAGTCGTTTCTCAGCGCTGCGCCAGAGTCGTCATCGTCGTGGCCGAATGCCGCGGCGAACCTGCTGCCGGGCACGCTGCCGACGCTCTCGGGTGCAGGTCCGCAGTTTCCTTCGTCGTGGACGAGCGATCAGTCGGTGCTCGCGTTCCACGAACGAAAGCCGAGCGGCGATCGCGACATCTGGACGGTGTCGGCCGGCAGCGCGCCGGTGCCGTTTCTGCTGACGCCGTTCGACGAGCGCTCGCCGAAGTTTTCGCCTGACGGCAAGTGGATCGCGTACGTCTCCGATGAATCCGGTCGCAATGACGTCTACGTGCAGCCGTTCCCGGGTCCGGGTGCGAAGTGGCTGGTGTCGACCGATGGCGGCGTCGATCCTGTATGGTCGCACGACGGCCGCGAGCTGTTCTTCCGTCACGCCGATCAGATGATGGTCGTGTCTGTTGTCGCGAAGACTGAGTTCTCGGCGAGTCGTCCCAAGCCGCTGTTCGACATTCGTTTCGATGCCGGCGCCAACGGGCCGAACTTCGACGTCTCGCGCGACAGCGCGTGGTTCGTGATGCCGCGCAACGATCTCGCAGCCGCGCCGACCGAGCTGAACGTCGTGTTCAACTGGTTCAGCGAGATCGCAGGTCGAACACGATCCTCTCGCATCCGCGATCAACGCGCGCCTGGTCTCACGGCCTTCATTCCTCGGTGGTTCGTGACTGTCGCGGCGCAGACGCCAACGCCCGCGCCGCAGCCGGGCCCTTCGGCCGCAACCGATGATGCCGTGCGCGACACGCTGCAGCGATACTCGGCTGCGCTCGAGCGCCTCGACCCCGAGGCCGTGAGGAAAGTGCAGCCCGGAATTCCCTTGGCCACGCTGACGAAAGCCTTCAAGGACATGCGTGAGCTCAAGGTGATGATCGACATGGTTCGCGTGCTGTCGACTGACGGCGCGACCGTCCGCGTGAGTTGCCGCGTCACGCAGACGCTGACGCCCAAAGCGGGAGCCAGGCAGACGACGACCGTGACTCGAGTGATGCGCCTGCGTCCGGGTGCTGTGAAAGCGACAACGGGCCAGGGCGCGGTGAAGCCGGTTCCGATTGTCGACGAGTCCTGGGTCATCGACGCGTTCGAGCGATGAGATCGCCGTGGTGACGCGGACGAAAGTCACTCCGTGCCCTCCGTCCCACCGTCCCCTCCGTGTCCCGAATCGAGAATCCGGTGAACACGCGTGCCCACCGGCTGAGAGCGGACAATCGGGCCGAAATCCCCCCAGGATGCGTGAAAGTTCACGGACGGACATCCAGCCCCACCGATGGGCTCCCTAAAGAAACAGGCGTATTCCAGCGTGTTTTGGGCTGGCAAGGGCCTTGCCTCTCATAGGCCAGAGGCTGCTCATGTTTCAGCATGACTCGCAAGTGCCGGGGAAAGACGCGCTGCAGATGCCGCCGATCGGCACGCTCGACGAGTTTGCCCGCTCGGGCGACGATGGCGTGACGCTGTGCGATCTCGAACCGGGCACCCGAATCACGGTTGCGACAAAGAATTCGACGTACCGCCTCGACGTGATCGATGGCGCGAAAGGGCGCGTGATGGTCTTCGGCGGCTCTGTGTTCCCGGAGCACACCGAAGTCCGTGTCGAAGGATCCACCGAAGGCGGCAGCGCGATCAAGTCGGGTTTGATCGTCGTTGGTCTCCGGCTCGAACTGACCTGCGGCATGCGACGGATCACGACCTCGCGCGTGAAAGCTATCGACATCGACAGGCCTCTCGCGTCCGCCCCGGCCGCGTAGCGGCTGCTCTCACCCAAAAAAGATAGATCCGTTTTTTCCGTTTGGACGTCTAAGGCGCCATGAGCCTGATGCAGGACGTCCGCTTTGCAATTCGTGTGCTCGTCAAGAACCGATGGTTCACCTTGATGGCGGCCGTCGTGTTGGCGCTTGGGATTGGCGCCAACAACGCGGTGTTCACGCTGGTCAACGCGGTGCTCCTGCGCGGCCTGCCGTTTCCCAAATCCGAACAGATCATGATGGTCCTGACCCGCGATTCCCGCGGGCGGGACAACGGCGTCTCGGTGGCCGACTTCGACGATTGGCAGAAGTCGGCGCGCACCTTTTCCGCGCTGTCGTTCGTCTTCAGCGGGTCGTTCAACGTTGGCGAAGAGGGCCGCATTCCCGAGAACTACTTCGGCAGCTACGTCTCGGCGAACTTCAACCGGATGGTCGGCATGGCCCCGATGCTCGGCCGCGACTTCACACCCGAGGAAGACCAGCTCGGGGCGCAGCCGGTGGTACTCATCAGCAGCAACGTCTTCAAGCAGCGCTACGGCAGCGATCCCAAAGTGATCGGCCGCACCATACGTCTCAACAGCGTGAACGCAACGATCATCGGCGTGATGCCCGAGGCGATGCGATTCCCAAACGACGGCGACGTCTGGATGCCGTACGGCACGCTGCCCACTCCCATTACCTCCGCGCCACGTCAGGCACGCGGCTACACCGCGATGGGACGTTTGCGCGATGGCGTAACGATCGATCAAGCCCGGACCGAGCTACAGGCCATTGGCGCAAAGCTCGCCAGCGAATTCCCGGCGACCAACAAAGATCTGGCCCCCTATCCCTATGAGTTCAACGAACGTGTGAACGGACCGCAGATCAAAATCCTGTTCTGGTCGTTGATGGGCGCCGTCGGCTTCGTCCTGTTGGTGGCCTGCTCCAACGTCGCCAACCTTCTTCTGGCGCGTGCCGCGCATCGATCCAACGAGATCAGCGTGCGCGTCGCACTCGGTGCGAGTCGCTGGCACGTCGTCCGCCAGTTGCTGATCGAGGCGGTGCTGCTGTCCTGCTTCGCCGGCGTGTTTGGGTTGGTGCTCTCGATCCTCGGCGTGCGGTGGTTCGATGCGCAGACGCAGAACGTCGGCAAGCCGTACTGGATGGTCTTCGAGATGGACTGGCGCACGACCGTGTTCTTCATGGCCGTGTGCCTGCTCACCGGCATTGTCTTTGGGCTCGCTCCGGCGCTGCATGTGTCGAGGACCAACGTCGCCGAGACGTTGAAAGAGGGCGGCCGATCGGGTTCGGGCGGCATCCGCGCGCGGCGATGGACGTCTGGCCTCATCGTCGCGCAACTGGCGCTGACGATGGTGCTGCTCGCCGGCGCTGGTTTCATGATGCGCAGCTTCCTCAACATGTATGCGATCGAGGTCGGCATCGACACCTCTCGACTCGTCACGCTGCAGATGATTCTGTCGGCGCGAAAGTATCCAAGCATCGAAGATCGCGCTGCCTTCCTTCGCCGCATCGACGAGCAGTTCGCGACCGTCGACGGGATCAAAGCGGCGTCGACGATGACCAGCCCGCCGTTTTCCGGAGGGTTCGGCCGGCAGCTGGAAATCGACGGACGGGCCAACGCGCCGGGCGAACGATCGCAAACCGTGACGATGTTGAGCATCGGCGCGCGCTATTTCGACGCGATCGGACTCAAGGCGTCGCAGGGCCGCGTGCTCAACGACGCGGATCAAGAGCCTGGCCATCCCAGCGTGGTCGTCAACCAGCGGCTGGTGGCGATGTACTTCAAGGGCGAGAACGCGGTTGGCAGACAGATCAGGCTGGTGGACGATTCACCGTCGGCCGCTCAGTCGCCATGGCTGACGGTGGTCGGTGTCGTGCCCAACGTGCGTCAGCGCAACAACAACCAAGAGCGCGAGCCCGACGCGGTGGCCTACATCCCGCACGTGCAGAACGCGGGCATGGCGCGAGCGGCGATGGTCATCGCGCGGGCAAACACCGCCAACGTCGCGCAGGCCACGCAGTCGCTGCGCGAGGCGATGCGGCTCATCGATCCCGATCTGGCGCTCTTCAACCCGAGAACCGTCGACGAGATCCTGGTGCGGCAGCGTTTCTTTCTGCAGCTGTTCAGCGTGATGTTCGGCACGTTCGCGATCATCGGGCTCGTGCTCGCAGCTGTGGGCCTCTACGCCGTCACCGCGTATTCGGTGACGCAGTACACGCGCGACATCGGCGTGCGCATGGTGCTGGGTGCACAGTCCGGGCAAGTGATCTGGCTGTTTCTGCGTCGTGCATTCGTGCAGCTCGGCATCGGACTGGCGATCGGCCTGGCCGGCGCGTTTGGCGTCGGCAAGCTGCTGCAAAGCTTCCTCGTGCAGATGACCGGCCGCGATCCGGTGACGCTCATCGCCATTACGGCGCTGGTGATCGTCGTCGCGCTGCTCGCGTGTTTCTGGCCGGCCCGGTACGCCACGCGGCTCGATCCGCTCGCCGCACTGAGACACGAGTAAAGGGCTCAGGCCTCAGGCCTCAGGGCTGGGCGAGGAATCAGGACTGGGGCCTCAGAGTTTGAACAATCGCTTCGCATTGCCACAGGCGATCTTTTTGCGATCGGTCTCGCTGATTGGCGCGCGCTCGATCCACTGTGCGCCTGGTTCCATCGCTTCGTACGGATAGTCCACCGCAAACAGAATGCGATCGGCGCCGATGGTCAGGATCGCGTTGATGAGCGCTTGATCGTTGAAGATGCCGCTCGTCGACACATAAAAGTTGTCGCAGAGATAGTCCTGCAGCCGGCGCTCGACGCGCTTGTCGGACGGGTTGTACTCGAAGCAATGCTGAATGCGCCACGAGAAGTAGGTGAGCGTCTCGCCGAGATGGCCGAGGATCATCGTGAGCTTTGGAAAGCGATCGAACAGGCCGCTGTAGATCAGGCGCAGCACATGGGTCGCGGTCTCAGGCGCGAATCCCCACGTCGCGCCGATCAGTTCGCGGTGACCTTCGTAGATGCGCTGATCGAGCGCCGGACGCGGATGCAGATAGATCGGCACGTCGAGCGAGGCCGCGGCTTCCCAAAACGGAAGGAACTTCGGATCGTCGAGGTACTCGACGCGCTGTGGATCTGTCGTGTTCGTGTAGCCGTTGATCATTGCGCCCTTGAGCCCGAGACGGGTGACGGCGCGTTCGAGCTCTTTGGCAGCCGCCGCGGGATCCTGCAGTGCGACGCTCGCAAATCCCGCATAGCGATCGGGACGCTTGGCAACTTCGCTCGCAAGGAAGTCGTTGAGCGTGCGCGCCGAGGCGATTGCGGTGGCGGCGTCGGCGATCCCCTGTATCGCCGGAACGGTGTGCGAGAGGATCGCCATGCGGACGCCGCTGGCATCCATGCCCGCGAGGCGCTCGCCAGTGAAGTCGACCAGGCGCTCGCCGACGAGATCCATCCACGCCGTGCTGTAGTCCATCGCGCGCACGAGCGTGTCGAGATTGGCGCTCGACACTGGCGCCGCGGCGGTCAGAAAGTTGAAGTGCTCCTCGACGGCGATCTTCTCGAGCGGCGGAGGAGCGGGTGGCTTGCCTATCGCAGGAAGGTCGTAGGCCATTCGACGCGTACTATACGGCGGGTCTGAAGACCCGCCGGACTATACTGAAGGTGGCCCCAGGTAGCCGTCCGATTGAGTAGCCCAGCCGCCACCCAGCAACCCCTCACCGATCGCACGCAGACCCCCGATAGCAGCGTCCGGCCAGGCCTCGCCGCCCAGGGCACCGCCCTCGGCATCCTCGGCGCGATCAGCGTATGCCACGGCCTCAACGATCTGATGCAGTCGGTGCTGCCGGCGACCTATCCGCTGCTCAAGGACGCGTATCACCTGTCATTCGGTCAAGTCGGGCTGATCACATTCGCCAACCAGGTGACGGCGTCGCTGCTGCAGCCCGTGGTCGGCACGTTCACGGACAGACGGCCGAAGCCTTATTCGCTGTCGACCGGCATGGCATTCACGCTGGTCGGACTGCTGCTGTTGTCGGTGGCGCCGACGTTCGTCGCTATTCTCGCGGCAGTGGCGATGGTCGGCATCGGGTCGTCTATCTTCCATCCCGAATCATCGCGCGTCGCTCGGCTCGCGTCTGGCGGACGCCACGGCTTCGCGCAGTCGCTGTTCCAGGTCGGCGGCAACTTCGGCCAGTCCCTCGGGCCGCTGATGGCGGCGTTCATCGTGCAGCCGTACGGACAGGGCAGCATCGCGTGGTTCGGTCTGGTCGCGCTCGTCGCGATGACCATCCTGTTCAAGGTCGGCACCTGGTATGGCGGCCACATCGTGTCAACGGTCCGCGCCGCCGGCGCCACGGTGCACGCGGCCGTGCCGACGCGCACCAAGATCGCGCTCACGATCCTGATGCTGCTGGTGTTCTCGAAAAACGTCTATCTTGCCAGCCTGACCAGCTTCTACACGTTCTATCTGATTCACAAGTTCGGAGTCTCGGTGCAGAGCGCGCAGCTGCATCTCTTCGTGCTGCTCGGCGCCGCCGCCGCGGGCACGTTCATCGGCGGTCCCGTCGGCGATCGCATCGGCCGCAAGTACGTGATCTGGGCGTCGATCCTCGGCGTGCTGCCGTTCACGCTGGCGCTGCCGTACGCCAACCTGCTGTGGACGGAGATCCTCACGGTGTTGATCGGTCTCGTCCTCGCCTCGGCGTTCTCGGCGATCGTGGTCTTCGCGCAGGAGCTGGTGCCCGGCCGCGTCGGCGCGATCTCAGGTATGTTCTTCGGCTTCGCGTTCGGCGCCGGCGGTGTCGGCGCCGCAATGCTTGGACGCCTCGCCGATGCGACGAGCATCGACGTCGTCTTCAAGGTGTGCTCGTTCTTACCCGCGATCGGTTTGCTGACCTGGTTCCTGCCAAACATCGAGCCTCACAGCAAAAGAACCGCCTGATTCCTGAAACCTGGCCCAGCCCTGATTCCTGATTCCTGAATCCTGATTCCTGTTAAGCTCCCGCACGGCTGAGTGGCATGTTGCCCACGACGCCGATGGAGGAGCATCGATGGTCATCAGACGAGTCGGGCCGCTTTCGTGCGCCAAGATCGCTGGAACCCTGTACGCCGTCATCGGTCTGATTGTGGGCGGGATCTTCTCGCTTGTCGCCATGGCCGGCGGCTTCGCCGCCGCCGACAGAGAGGGCGCGCCGTTCTTCGCGGCGATGATCGGAACCGGGTCGATCATCATGTTCCCGATCATCTATGGCTGCATGGGGTTTATCGGATCGCTGATCGTTGCCGCGTTCTACAACGTGCTCGCCAGTGCGGTGGGCGGCGTCGAAGTCGACCTTCAGTGACAGTGTAGGCCGGGCCTGTTCTGAAGGCCGGCGTGATCTTCCTAGCGAGTAGGCGCTGAGTTCGACTCGCCGGCGAGCTTCTTGATCAACGCGGCCGTCTTCTCGTACACCGGCGGCGGTCCACCCGCGCGGCCTCGACCGCCGACGCCCATCGCCATGTCGATCGGGGTGCGTCCGCGCTTGTCCTTCACGTCGAGCTTCGCGCCGTGCTGCGCGAGCAGGCTGACCACCGAGTCGAGCCCCGCCTGTGCCGCAATGTGCACGGCGGTCAGGCCATCGTCGTTGGCCAGGTTCACGTCGACGCCTTTCGCGATGAGGAGCTCGGCGACCTTGCGCAGATCGGACTCGGTGCCGACGTCTTTGGCGAATACGCCGAGCCCGCGTCCGACACCGCACGCCATCATCAACGCGTTGGTCCCTCGTGGCTGCTTGATGGTCGCATCGGCGCCGGCATCGAGCAGAATCTTCACCGCCTCATAGTCGCCGTTCCTCGCCGCCCGCATCAGCGGCGTCGTCCCCGTGCCGAGCAGCGGTTCGCCTGGCGTGTGATTGCGTTGAAGCGTCGGCATCTTGAGCTTCGCATCGACGACGGCGCCTTTCGCGATCAGACGCGACATGAGATCGGTCGGCGAGAGCTTGTCTTTCACCTTGCGCGGCGGCAGCCCGTAGACCTCGCCGAGCGAGCTCATGTCGACGGCCGCGTAGAGCGCCGCCATGCCCGCTTTGTCAGACGTGTTGGGGTCGGCGCCGTTGTCGAGCAGCGCGTTCGCAGCGTCGTAGTGCGAGTTCATGATCGCGAGCATCAACGGCGTGGTCCCATCCGGGTCCGCGGCGTTGACATCGGCGCCGGCTTTCACGAGCAGCGGAACGGCATCGACGCCGCCATCGCGGCCGGCGTACATCAGCGGCGTCCAGTTTCCGTGCGGCAGAATCGTGAGCACGCCTTCGAGCCCGAAGCGATCCTTGGGGAACGCGATCGTCGATGAACGCGCGTGGACGTCGGCGCCTTTCTCGATCAGCAGCCTGACCACGGCGGCCTGGTTCTCGGATGCGGCCCACATCAGCGCCGTCTCGCCCAGCTGCGACTCGCGTGCGTTCACATTGGCGCCCTTGTCGATGAGCGCACGCACGCCGTCGACGCTCGCGGTTCGCGAAGCAAACATCAGCACCGTCTGGCCGCTCGAGACGATCGTGTTGGGATCGGCGCCCGACGCGAGCAGCAGCGCGATGATCCTCGCGTTGCCGTTCATGGCCGCCAACGACAGCGGCGTCACGCCATAGCGATTGGCTGCCGTTGCCGACGCGCCAGCTTTGAGGAGCAGTTGCGAGATTTCGAAGTCGTCGCCGCGAACCGCCCAATGCAGCGGCGTCGTGCCGTCGCCGTCGACCGCCTTCACCGCCGCAGGATCCTTCAACAGGGCGCGGACGGCTTCCTTGTTACCGCTCTGAATCGCGTCAGAGAGACGCGACGATGAGGCGGCCTCGATCGACAACGCCAACACGGCGATGCACAGAGACGCCGAGGCGGCGAGCAGCGTTCTCACCCGAAGAAATCCTCGACGCGACCGTTGCTGTCGCCGAACGTCTCAATCTTGCTGCCGAAGTGATTCGATACCGCGAGCCACAGATTGCCGACCGGCGTCTGCTTCTTGAGCTCGATGTGACGATGGCCCTTGCCCACACCGCCGCCGACCGCGACCACTGGAAGCGGATCGCTCGCATGCCCGTTGGGGTTGCCCATCCCGCCGCCATAGAAGATCAGCGAGTGGTCGAGCACCGATCCGTCGCCGTCGGGCGTCGCGCGCAGCTTCTCGAGGAACTTCGCGAACAGCCGCATGTGATACGTGTTCACCTTGACGTTCTGCGCGATCTTCTGCGGATCGTTGCCGTGGTGCGAGACCGAGTGATGCTGCTCGGTGACGCCGATGTTCTGGTACGTCCGCTGACTGAGCTCGCGCGTGAGCATGAACGTGAACACGCGCGTGATGTCTGCCTGATAGGCGACCGCGAGCAGGTCGTACATCAGACCGACGTGCTCTTCGAACGAGTCTGGCACGCCGATCGGAACGTCCAGCGTCACATCGGTGCGGTTGTGCGCTTCCGTCTGCTGGATCCGGCGCTCGATTTCGCGCAGGTTGTCGAGGTACTCGGTGACCCGCTGCCGATCCTTGGTGCCCAGCGTCCGCTGCAGCTGCTTCGCCTCGGTGGTCACCGAATCGAGCATGCTGCGCTCCTCGCGAATGCGCGCGGCGCGCTGCGCGGGACTGCCGCCCTGACCGAACATGCGCTCGAAGACGACCCGAGGATTGATGTCCATCGGCAGCGGCGTGGACGGAGAACTCCAGCACACTGTGTTGAGATAGACGCAATTGAACCCCGGCGAGCAGGCGCCGACGTAACCGGTGAAGTCTTCGGTCGCGACCTCGAGCGACGGGAACGGCGTCTCCTGGCCGATCTGCTGCGCCACCACTTGATCGACCGACGTGTTCGCGAGGACGTCTTCGGCTTCAGTACGCTTTGGCCACACACCGGTGAGGTAGCCCGCGGCGCTCACCGCGTGATCGCCCACCTGACTGCCCGGATGTGAGCGCGTGAGGTTGGTGACGACGACGATCTGATCCTTGAACGGCTCGATGGGCGCGAGGATCGGCTTGAAGTCGAATCCCTTGCCCACCGCGGTCGGGATCCACTGTTCCATGATCGCGCCATTGGCGATGTAGATGGAGCCGAAGCGGGTGCGCGGCTTGGCTTGTGCCTTGGCGAGCGCCGTGAATGCCGGAAACATCGCGTCGAGCAGCGGCAGCGATACGGCAACACCCATGCCTCGCAGCAGCGTTCTTCGCGTGAGATGTTTCTTGGTCAGAAAGGCCATCTGGTCGACTCCACTACCGCGTTCCCGAATCCTGGCTCCCGATCGCCGCGCGCATTTGGAACGGCGCGCTCTTCACGATCCCCATCACGATCGACGAGAACCGATAATTCTGTTTTGCGCCGTCGCGAACCACGCGCCGCACTGCCGGCATGTCCGACGCGTCGACGCCGCGGCCGAGCGCATAGGTCATCATCTTCTCCGTCATCGTCGTCACGAAGATGTCGGGGCGCTCGAGGATCGCATTGCGCAGCGTCACGACGCCGTCGATCTGGCGTCCGTCGGCCAGCTGGCCCGACGCGTCGATCGGCCCACCCGGTTCGCGCGTGCGCCACGCGCCGACGACGTCGAAATTCTCCATGGCAAAGCCGACGGGATCCATGACTTTGTGGCACGTGGCGCAGGTCGGGTTCGCGCGATGGATCGCCATCTGCTCGCGCAGCGTCTGCGGCTTCTCGGCGTCGGCGGCCGGCAGGTTCTGATTCACATCGGGCGGCGGCGGCGGAACCGGCAGGCCGAGCAGGTTCTCGAGCACCCACTTGCCGCGCAACACGGGCGAGGTGCGCTCGGCGTGCGAGGTCACCGACAGTACGCTGCCATGTCCGAGCAGGCCTTTGCGGGCATCCTCCGTCACCGCGACGCGGCGGAAGCGGCTGCCGTACACACCGGAAATCCCGTAGTGCCGCGCCAGCCGTTCGTTCACGAACGTGTAGTCGGCGCGCAACAGATCGAGGACGCTGCGGTCTTCGCGGATCAGGCTGTCGAACAGGAGCTCGGTTTCGCGCCGGAAGGCCTGGCGCAAGTTGTCGTCGAAGTCCGGGAACTCATCGGAGTTGGGCTGCACCGAACGAACATTGCGCAGATGCAGCCACTGGCCGGCGAAGTTCGTCGTCAGCGCGCTCGATCGCTCGTCGGCCAACATACGGCGCACCTGCGGGTCGAATGTCGCCGGGTCGCTCAGCTTCTTGCGCGTCGCGAGATCCAGCAGTTCCTCGTCGGGAATGCTGCTCCACAAGAAGAAGGAGAGCCGCGACGCGAGCTCGAGATCGGAGACGCGAGATGCAGATCCAGCGGCGGCACCCTCGGGATCGCGCTCGACGCGGAACGCGAAGAGCGGACTGGCGAGGATGCGCTCCAGCCCGCGTTGGATGCCCCGATCGAAGGAGCCTTGTTTCCGACCCTCGTCGTACATCTGAAGGATCGGCTCGAGCTGCGCTTTCGTCACTGGCTGGCGATAGGCGCGGCGCGCGAGACGGGTGAGGATCTTCGTCGCACACGGTTTCTCCGCGCTGGCTTTGGTCGGCATGCACTCGAAGATTGCGCGCCGGCTTGGCGTATCGCCCGGACCTTTCGCATCGTAGGGTCCGGTGACCGTGAACGTCTGGATGTGCGGCCAGCCGGCCCAATCGAAGTTGTCGGCGGAGCTGCGGATGAACGGCTGCAGGCGCACCGTGTCCTTGAGCGGAGCGTTGCCAATGAACGCGGCGGTCACATCGTGCGGACCCGCGGTCACCGGCACGCGCACGCGCATGCGCAATTCCACCGCGTCGCCGGTGTCGGTCGGCTTGTCGTACATCGACGCGAGGTCGGCGTTCCCGCCGATCGTCACGCGATGAATCTCGCGTCCATCGATCGTGATCTCGAAGTCAGTGGGATATTGCAGGCCGCGGACGATGTTCAGGTTCGTTCGATACAGCTTGGTCTGGAATTCGTACTGCGCGTCGAGCGGGAAGGTGTGGCGCACGCGAAGACCACCGACCGTACCGAGCGGAAGGCCCTCGATGTGCTGGTTCTGCGAGAGATCCTGCGGCACGCGGTAGGTATCACTACCTGGCCGCATCGTCGGATCGCCCACGGCCAGACGGCTGATGCGACCCGCCGCGGCGAGGTAGCGCTCCTGCAGCGACGGTGACACACCCAGCACGTCGGAGATGTTGTCGAACCCGTACGCGGAATCATCCGGCGGCAGCAGTGTGGTCACATCGACGTCGAGGGCGAGGAGATCGCGAACGGCGTTCTTGTATTCGGCGCGATTGAGTCGATGGAGGAGCGGACGCCCTGGATTCGGATGTGCCTCGGCGGCGCGATCGAGCTGGGTTTCGAGCCAGGCGATGAGGCCATGCGTCGTCGCCTCGTCTGGATGCCGAGCCCCTTGCGGCGGCATGACGCCGGCCCGCAGCTTTCGGACCACCTTTTCCCAGATCGCGGCGTCGCCGTCGACATGCGACATGTCGAGCTTTTCGAGCACGAGGTCGCCGGTCTTGAGCCGCGCATTGTGGCAGGTGACACAGTACTGATCGACGATGGCGCGATACGGCGCGCTGTCAGTCGACGGCCCCGCTGCGCCGGCTTGGTCTACGGCCGCGGATGGGACTATCGTCGCGCACGCGAGCCAGGCACACCCCGTCAGCGCCAGCACCCGTCCGGTCATGGGAATCCGAACCACTCTGTCAGATTGTCGCCGATCTCGGGGGGTGAGACCGCATCCCCTAATGAGGTGTGCCTCTCGAGCTGCTGCTCGCTTCTGTCGAGAAAACAGGCCTGTTGCCGGGCCGATCTTCCTCATCGGATCCTCACCCGTCATCACGAAACATTTCACCATTCAGGCCGTAATCGAGCGGCAACAGGACGTGCGTTGATGTTGGACGCTGACCGCGAGCAGGTCTGTCGGGTCACTTATCTTCCAGCCGTGGGATTTGTCAGCTGCTACACTCTCGACACCCTCGCGTTCTTTCCTTGCTCCTTTGCTAAACGAAATGAAAAGATCCACCTGAGCTGTTCGATTCAGCGCGCGCGGACGTTGCCTCATTTGAAAACGAACCATTTTTCCGCGGAGCTCCTCGAACCGCGACGCAGATAGGTTGACTCCATGTTTCCCTCGATGTCACTCGTTTCCACGCATGTTCGAAACGCCGCGACGCTGGCTCCTCGCTCGAGTCGAGCGACGGCAACGCTTGGTCTTTCAATCGCGTTCGCACTGCTGTTCGCGCAGATGGGAGGTCGTGCCGACACGCTGGACCCGCTTTCGTACGCCGGCGGGTTCCTAGTGACAGGTGACTACGTGGCCAGTGGAGTCGATCTGCATGAAGACACCAATCCGATCGACGCGGAAGGGTTGTCGACCGGCACGATTCACATCAGCGGTGTCCCGCAGGATGCCGATATCGTCGCAGCGTACTTGTATTGGGAGACGATCACCTTCACTGCGACGCCGACGCAGGCCCGCGCCAAGTTTCGCGGCGAAGAGCTCGATCTCGACAGCATCGTCGCCGTCAAGAAGAGTCATCAGGATCTTACCGGCAACGTCGCGACCTGCTGGACGTCCGGACAGCCGGTCACCATGTGGCACTATCGGGCGGACGTGCTCCGCTTCCTGCCGATGCGGTTGGACAGTAACGACAAGCCGACGGGCAAGCTTCTGGTCAACGACGACGATTTGACGACCAATGCGCAGCCCCTGCACACGGTCAGCTTGCCGACTCGAAACGGCAATCAGCTTCCGGAGAGCGCGGGGGCCACGCTCGTTCTCGTGTATCGAGATCCGGCCGAGACCGTGCTGCGGAAGGTGGTTCTCTACGAAGGCACGCACGTCGCGCCCGCGTTGACGGATGCGATGACGCAGACGCTGCGAGGCTTCTACCGATCGGCGACGACGCCATCCGCGAAGATCACGCATGTGATCGCGAGCGGGCAGCCGAACAACAACGAACGCATCTTCTTCAACGATGGGACGTCTTCTCAAATCTCGCCGGCCAATCCGATTCTTGGGGTCAGTTCATCGGAACGGGCGTGGTCGACATTGACCTACTCGAACCTGTCGATGACTCCCGGCAACAATTCTGCCGGGGGCTACGGTGAAACGGCGACGACCACAGTCGACCACTCGGGCGGTGGCGGCTACGACTGCCTCACGTGGGGGGCGGTGGTGTTCAGCACTGCGGTCGAAGACTTCGATCACGACGGCTTGCCCGATGGCCTCGAAGACGTCAGCGGCGGGCTAAAGGATCCGGACAACACCCAGCTGCCCAACCTCAAGGCCATGGGTGCAGGCTCCGATCAGAAGGACGTGTTCATCGAAGTGAATGCGATGTGGGCTCCATCGGGGACGTCGTACGGATCTGCAACGGCCCCGTACAGTACCTTCGAGAACACGAAGACGACCACGAGCGATCACACGCATATGCCGACGCCCGATGCGCTCAAGATGATCGGCAAGGCGTACAGCGATCACGGCATCCGGGTCCACTTCGACGTCGGGAACGTCACGGCGTATCACAATCTCGGCGTCGTCCATCACACGGACTGGACCGACGACTATGCCTCTCCTGATGCCAACCAGTACCTCGTCGGAAACGGCGTCGGAAACAACGTGTCTTCACTGGCGAGAGGCGGGGAGACCGTCAAGGAAACGGCGTGCGCGGAGACGACGCCCGGATGTCAGTTCCCTGCGTATCCAGGAACGGTGAGCTGGAAGATTGGTGTGCAGCTCCTCAGAGACTGGCCAGTCGGTGACGCCGGCCAGGAGATCTCGCTGGATCCCACCAATCCCGCGTACTTCAATTGGGAAGCGGGAACACATCGCCGCCGGTTCGATCCCGGCCGGACGGGTCTGTTCCATTACCTGATGTACGCACATGCGCGTGGGACGCCGAGGTCGCTCCCGTGTCTGGTTCACGGCGATCCCGCTGCGTACGATTTGAACAACGGAACGGCGTGCTCGACGCCCAACCCCCAATTCCAGCCGCTGCAGTACCACGTGCCGACCAGTGCGTCCGGCATCGCCGATTTGCCTGGGGGCACGCTGCTGGTGACGCTGGGGCTGTGGGAAGAATTCGTTGGCAGACCATTCACGAGAGCCGGCACCACGTTCCACGAGCTCGGACACAACCTCGAGCTGTGGCACGGAGGAGGCTCCCCGACTTTCGGCAACAAGGGATTGGGCATCGCGACGTACATCGAGCCGAACTGCAAACCCTACTACCTCACGTCGATGAGCTATTTGTTCCAGGTGCATGGCTTGTTCAACGACCTGGACGAGATACACATCGATTACTCGTCGAACGCGTACGCCGGTGGAGCCGAGACCGGCTTCGTCGCGGATGGCTTCCTCTCTCCGACTCCGTTGTATCAACCAGCATGGTTTGCTCCGGCGACGAGCACGCTCGCGGGTGAACTCGGCGTCACAGCCGCGACTCGCTTCTGCAACGGCACGACCTTCAATCCGGCGCCCGCCACGTTGATGGCTCGTGTACACACCACGAGCACCACTGGACCAACGGCATTCATCGATTGGAATGGCGACAAGGTACAGAACAACTCGTTGTCAGGACAGGATGCGAACTTCGACAACGCCGTGACCGGTGCGCCTCATGTCCTCGGCGGGTTTGACGACTGGGGCAGCCTTCGCCTGAATCAGGTGAATGCCGCGGTGGCGGGGATTATTCCCGGATCATCCGAGCGCATCGGCCTCGAACTGGGTGGCCTCTCCGCCGAGATGGGCGGGATCGCCGCCGAGATGGGGGGAATCTCCCCGACGTTGCAAGGCTTGAGCGCGGAAATGGGGGGCCTCACTGCTGAAATGGGTGGCCTCTATCAACTGTGGAATGTGACTGCCGCGCTGAACGGACTGTCGGCTGAAATGGGCGGCCTCAGTGCGGAGATGGGCGGTCTGGCCGCGATGTTCCCGCAACTCGGCGGCCTCAGCGCGGAAATGGGCGGCCTCAGCGCCGAGATGGGTGGCCTCTCCGCCGAGATGGGTGGCCTCTCTGCCGAGATGGGCGGCTTGAGTGCGGAAATGGGAGGCTCGCCGGAATTGAGCTTCGCGCACGCGAATGAAATGGGCAAGAGCCGCCCGTATCAGGTGACGGCATGCGTGATCCAGGCGAACAACAGCTGCTCGACGGCGGCACCATCCACGCCGCTCTATCACCGCGTTCTGGTGTCCTTCCAGTCACCGCCGTTCGGGAGCTTCAGTTCCTACGAGGTGCAGCGCAAGAGGGCGGGAGCGTCGGACAGCAGTTATGTCTCGGCTGGACCGAACGCGACGACGAACATCTTCATCGATACCACCGAGCTCGCCGACGGCGCATTCAACGGTTTGCAGTACGTGTATCGCGTGCGCGGGATCGCCTCCGACGGCAACAGTGAGTGGTCTCGTCCATCCGCACCGCTCACCACCATCAACGACAAACCACAAGCGGGCCCAGACGGACCATTCACGGTCGACAACAAGTCGACGCTGCCGATCGCGATCGCGAGCTTGCTTGGCAACGACACGGACGACGACAGCCCGACGGCGTTTCTGGCGCGACGGCTGACCGTGACGCGGCAGCCGGCGAACGGCACGTTGACGTTGAATGGGGCAGGGACGATCCTGACTTACAAGCCGAACAAGAACTACGTAGGACCCGACAGCTTCAAATATCGCTCGGACGATGGAATGTCGAGTGACACGCCGGCGGTTCCGCTCAGTGCTCCGTCGGATGAGATCACGATCTCGATCACGGTGACGAAGTCAGGAAAGTGAGTCCCGGTTAGTAAACGGGACGCGACCGCGTATTCGAAGGCGGGCGAGAACGAACGGCTCTCGCCCGCTTTTTTTGTTAGGAGCCGATGCGGCGGCGGGCGTCGGCAACCGTGCGATCCTCGGTCGACGTTCCGCGAATATCCAGGTACTTGCGGTAGGAATCGGCGAACCCCAGCGTCTTCAACTCCTCACGCACGCGGCCCTGCCAGTAGTAAACGATCGGGAACTGTCCAAACGTCGGATCTTCCTGGACCAGGGCGAGCGCTTCGCCGCGGCGTTGAATGCAGCGGTCGAACTCGGCGTCGGCCTGAAGGAATCCTTTGGCGGCAAAATACGCGCGCCCGAGATCGAAGCGGCCAAACCAGGTGTCGAGAATGTCCTTGGCCTCGGTGAACAGCTGGATCGCCTGTGGCGCGTCGGTCTTGAGGGCGATGTTGCCTTCGATGATCTTGGCGTAGGCTCGGGCTTCGGCACCCAACTGGTTCTTGAACGTCGCGCCCAGGGTTCGTGCGCGCGCGATGTCGCCGGTCTCGGCGAAGATCCGCGCGGTCAGGAAACGAATCGGCGCGACGTTGCTCAACTTCAAGGCGCGGTCTGCGGCCGCGGCCGCTTCACGCACGTGGTTCGTCGCCAGCTGCACATAGGCGAGCGAGGTGAACTTCATCGCCGCGCCATCAGGGTTCTTGGCCGAGAGATCGGCGGCCGCGCCCTGCTCGAACAGCTTCACGGATTCTGACAGGCGTCCTTCATAGAACGCGAGATCAGCGAGGCCGGCCGCTGCGAACGACGCGCCGAAGGCGCCGGTCTCGCCGAGTTTTCGATACGATTCGGCGGCATCGGCGACGCGCCCCTGTCCGACCTGGCTGAACGCCAAGGCACCGAACGCGCGCGCGTCCGGTTTCTGCAGTTTCTTGATTTCCTGCTCGGCGCCGGCGAAATCGCTGGCGTAGTTCAGGAACACCGCCAGGTTCGATCGGAACGCGATCTGATTGGGCAGCAGCTGCACGACCTGCCGCATCTCGTCCACCGCGCCGCGCATGTTGCGCAGATTCGAGAGGCAGATCGCCCGCTGATTGTGAGCGACCACGTCGGCGGGAAACGACTTGATCATCTCGCCGTATTCCGTCACGCACTGCTGATAGTCGCCCTTGCGGATCGCGTAGTTGCCGCGGGTTTGAAAGCGCTCGCGCTCCGTCATCGCGTCGAGATACTTCACCGCGTCGGTCGCGTACTTCTCTGCATCCTGGAGGCGGCCCAGATTGCGCGACATCGCCGCCATACCCTGATAGCCGAGCCCGAACTTCGAGTCGAGCTCCACGGTCTTGGAGTATCGCTGCAGCGCTTCTTCGTACTTGCCGTTCGATTGCGCTTCGACGGCCGCCGCATACTGGCTCGCGACCTCGAACGATGTCGTCGAGAGGCTCTTCATCCCCAGCAGCTGCGCGGAGGCCGAGGTCCGGTCGCCCAGGGCCCTGCGGACGCTGGTCACCAGCCTCGTCACCGTGTCGAGCACCTGGTTCTTGCCCGCGGCGCGCCGGTCGATCGACGTAATTTCGTTGCCGGTCAGCGACTCCGTCGCCTTGACCGAAATGTCGTAGCCGCCGCCTTGGGGAGCGATCGATCCGGCGAGCACGATCCCAAACCCTTGGTTGATGGCGAGCTGACGCGCCGCCTTCTCATCGAGCCGTTCGGGCGCACGCACGCCGAGTCCGGAGACGCGGCTGCGGTCGTACGCCGTAATGAACCTTGCATCTTCCAATCCGCGCCGGACGGTCTGCGCCAGCGTGTTGTCGAAGGCTTGATCGCCCGTGGTGTTCACGAAATCCGCGATCACCACCTTGACCGGATCGTGCACGGCCATTGGGATGAACTGCTGTTGATACCACCACACGCCGACTGACACCGCGAGCAGCAGCACGACACCGGCGATCGCGTACGGGAGACGGATCGTCCGCCTGATGGGAATCGGCTCGCCCTTGTCGTCGAGGCGATCGAGCGCCGCGACCAAATCGGCGGAGGTCTGGAAACGCTTCTCGCGATCGGGTTCGAGGCAGCGCGCGATCACCTGCTCGATGGCCTTCGGAATCGTTGGATCGATCGTCTGCGCCAGCGGCGGTGGCTGCTCGATGCGCGCCTTCAATTCCTCGATCGCGCTGGCAGCGTGGGTATGGCGCTTGCCGAGCAGCATGTCGAGGAAGATGAGACCGAGGGCGTAGATGTCGGCGCGCTGATCGACCTCGTGGCCCTTGGCCTGCTCGGGCGCCATGTACTGCACGGTGCCGAGAATCGTGCCGACCAGCGTCTTCGCCACCGCCGATTTCAGCGAATCGATCGCCTCGGCAGGCGCCAGGTGAGCCGAGGCCTCCTGCGGCAGCTGGTTCGACCGCGCGATGCCGAAATCCATGATCACCGCGCGGTCCTTGAGCACCATGATGTTCGCGGGCTTGAGGTCGCGGTGCACGATGCCGACTTCGTGCGCAGCGGTCAGTCCAGCGGCCACGTCGCGGACGATGCCGAGCGCCTTCGGCACCGGCATCTTGCCGCCCTCTTTCAGCACCGTGGCGAGATCGGATCCTTCGAGATACGGCATCGTGATGTACTTGATGCCGTCAATCTCGCCGAGATCGTGAATGCGCACGACGTTCTTGTGCGTGACCTGCCGTGCGAGCACGAGCTCCTGCTTGAAGCGGCGCTCCATCTCGCGCGCGGCGTTCGGATCGGACGAAGAATCCGGCCGGATCACCTTGAGCGCGACCGCCATACCGAGCTCGGCGTCCCACGCGTGATACACCGCGCCCATGCCGCCGATGCCAAGCACACGGATGATGTGGTAGCGATCGCCGAACGCCTGACCGACTTCAAGTGGTCCAGTGGCGCCTTCCGTCGTGCGTGCGCCACCACGAGTCCCGGGCCGAGTGCCGGGTCGCGTACCGGTTGGAGGACGAGTCGTGGGGCGAGGTGTCGCAGGACGCTCGCGCGGGCCCGATGCGGGAACGAAGGCCGTCTCCTCTGAATCAGTCGAGACCATCCGCGTCACGTCGGGATCGACCGGCTCGAATCGCGTGACGTCGGGATCGACCGGCTCGAATCGCGTGACGTCGGGATTCGCGGCGGGGGATGCGCTCTGATCGGCGGACGTGCCCAGCGCGTCATCGGGATCGAATCGCGTGGCCTCGGGTTCGATGAACTGCGTCTCGTCGTCACTCGGATCCGGAGTTGGTACAGGAGGTGGTGTCAGCACACCGGCAGCGACCTGGGGTCCGCGCACGGCGCGGCGGCAGGCGGAGCAGCGATCGGCGGCTGCCGACACGATCGCGCCGCAATGGGGACAGGTCACCAGTCGATCACACCTGCCTGCGTACGTGCCACAGGCAGCGCAAAAAATGTGTGCAAGGCCGAATTATCTGACGCTTCAGCACTTTGCAACAAGCCGAAAACCTGTCGCGCCGAAGCGTAAAGCGAAGGCGGACCCCCTGACTCTATCCAACAAAACGGTTGGAGTCAGGGCAAGCGAACACGAGCGCGGCCGAGCTTGATTGCGGAAAAGTTCGCGTCCGACCTTAGCGCGCGGCGCAGGGAGTTGGATTCCAGCCGGCGGCTGAAGGCAGCTTCTTGAAGTCCGAGGTTGTCAGGTAGGGTCGCGTGAAATACACCGGATCTTCCACTCTCGTGGTCACCGTGAGCCATGCATCGCCATTCGGCAGCGCATTGACATCGAAATACTCGGTCACCACGGCGTCCTTGCTGTGAGGGGCGCCGTTTCTGCGGACGTAGCCGGGCTTCAGATTCGTGGTGATCACTTTGAGACTGCCGCGACGAGGAACGCCGCGGCCCGGCGCGTACTGCCAGGTCGCGACCGAGCGGCCCTGCCAACTGGGCTCCGCGGGCGGGGACGCCGCGGCGCCAAAACGGAAGAGCCGTGTCTGCGTGCCGGCGTCGGTCTCGATTTTCAAGGTGTTCGCGTCCTCCCAAGTGATATGGAGGCGCGTCGGCATGCGCATGATGTTGGCCGCGCTGTAGGCGCGACACTGTTCGCCCGCCGCTTCATCCCGCGCCGGATCCCAACTATCGCCGACCTTACGGGCTTCGGCGTTGAGCGGCAGCGTTTCGTACACGCCCTTCTTCGGCGTGACCATGCGGAACTTCCAGTCTTCGGTGATGACCGACACCCAGTAGCCGGTGAGATCGATCGCCGCCGCCTCGCGAGGGGCCTGAGGCGGGCCGCCCCGACCGCCTCGTTGCGCGTCGATCGCGATCGTCGATCCGAGAATGACCGCTGCGATCAGCGCGCTCTTAATCAACCGCCTCACCAGATCTCGATCCCCACGTGAATCCATCCAGCGGTCGCTTCAAGGTCACCATCAGCGCTCGGTACTCACCCTGCACGCGCGACGGGCGTCCGACGACGACGACCTGGTCGCCGACCTTGAGCGACTCGCGTGTGACGCCCGCGGTGGCGAGCTGCGCGGTGCCGCTCCACTCGATCGCCCATCGCTGCTGCTGGCCGTCCTGATCGGGCGCCTGCACGGTGACGAACGAGTGAGGATTGCGATATGAGAATTGGAGGATCTTGCCTTCGAGCTTGATCTCCCTGCTCGTATCGTAGGTCGCACCGTAAGAATGGTGCGCATAGGTGGCAGTCCCGGCGAGCAGCGTGATCGCGATGATCGATATCAATCCGCGCATCATTTCTTCTCCTGAAGGCTTTTGTACACCGCCTCAACGAACATATCAGTCGTCCACGATCCGGTCGTCGATCCGTACCGTCCATCGAAATCGAGCGTCGGCCGCGACGCTTTGACCTGCTCGAGCGTCATGCCCTTCTTGATCGAATCGCGCACGCGGTCGCGGATCATCGTCAGCATGTTGCGATACGACGCGACGTCCGCCGTATCGGACAAGCGGCCGCGGCCTGGAATCACCCAGGTGCCGCCCTGGCCGCGATTCTCGGCAACGGCGAGATCGAGGATGTGATTCAAACCGTTGATCACGCCCTGAATGCTTCCACCCTTGTCGAGATCGATCACCGGATAGCTCACCGTCGAGAACAGGTTGCCCGCCGCGATGACTTCGGAGTGGCGGAAGTACACGAAGCTGTCGCCGTCGGTATTGGCCGCGGGCGCGCCGTACACGATCACCGCTTCGCCGTTGAAGTACTCGGGCAGCTTGTGGAACTCGTCGAAGAACGTGTCGGTGGGCCACGCACCAGAGGGCATCGCCGGGTTCTTGCCGGCCGGCGCGCTCACGCGATTGAGCACGTTTTCGTGAGCGATGATCGACGCCTTGGCGCCGACGCTCGATGTGGCGCCGCCGAAGCCGCCGCCGCGCGGGAAGTATCCGCTCGTCGCGATCTTCTCGTTGCCGCCGACGTGTTCCGGCGATGCGCTCGTGTTGACGATGTAGCGCAGCGGGCGCGGTGGTGCCGGTGAGCTGATCACCGCGTTGAAGTACGGACTCGCCCAGCCCCACGCGCCGGGGCAGTTCGCGCCGGCGCACGTGTTGGCGCCGGGCGGCGTGACGACGCTGCTTGCGAGCTGCTTGATCGCAACAACGATCTTGTCGGTCATCTGCGCCGCGCCCGTGTTGACGAGCAACATGCCTTCCGTTCCAACGGACACGGCGAGGTTGATGCCGTCCGCGATCAGCATGTAGAGATTGCCCTGCACGGGGAGCGCGTGCACTTCACCGTCGCGGGGGCTTTGCTCCGCGATGGCCTTGTCGATCGCAACCGTCGATTTCGAAGACGGCACCTTCAGCGCGTTTGCTGTTGCGGGCGCGCGCAGCGCCGAGAGGTACTCGGGATACAGCGTCTTCACTCCACCCCGAGTCGGTTCGACTGGGATCCAATCCTCGGCCTTGAGCCACTCGGTGAGCGCGCTGTTCTGACCAGGAAGGAAGTGCGGCACCCAGTGCCGATCGCTGCCGCCGTTCTCGGCAAACGACGATCCGTTGCACGTCTCCGTCGCCGTCGTCGCTGTCGGATCGTACACGTAGGTTGTCGACTGCACGAACGGTTCGTCCTGATAGACCGGATCGTCGACGACGGTGACGATGGTGAGGATGTCGTCGTGGCGGGTGAGGTACTCCGTCATCGAGTAGAGATCGCTCGTCTGCGGACCGCCGCGTTTGAGATACCCGTCCTTGAGATGCGTCGTCGTGATCTTCAGCGTGTTGCCAACCCATTCGCCGGTGGAGAAGCCGGTCCAACTGTGTGGCGCCCATGCCGGTGGATGCGGACGGCCGTCCATGAACACCGGCCGATCGAGCGAGCGCATGAACTGAATGTGATAGACGGCGACGTCGCGCGTCAGTGGATCTTGTTCCTTGAGAATGCGCGCGCCGCCAAGCCCGCGCCACTGATGCGGCGCCGAGTGCGGACGGCATTGATACTCCGGTGTGCCCCAGATCGATTCGGCGCTCGTATCTGCGCGCATGCGGCCGGCGTCGTTGAAGGGGATGCCGAGATAGTCGCCGAGCGGCGGCTGCCCGGAGGCGCCGAGCGCACCCGCTTCCTCGTCGTTCTCGAGACGCCATTCGCCGGCGATATCCGGTGGCGTCGCCGGACGCGCCGGCTGAGCGAATGCGTTGCCCGTGATGAGCAGCGCGGCGATGACGAGGACCGGGGATTTCACAGAGCGAAATTATCGCTCAAGAGGGTGCCGACAGATGAGCGATAATCGAACGCCGCCAGGAGGACTGCTCATGCGCACCAGCATTTCTGCGTCCTGTCTCTGCGCTTTTCTTCTCGCGTTCGCGTCCGCCACGATCCATGCGCAAACACCGGCGCGACCGGCGGCAAGCGCAACGCCGGCGGCCGGGGCGCCCTACTCACCACCGAAGACGCCGTGGGGCGATCCCGATCTGCAGGCGATCTGGTCCGGCGACTCCGCTTACGGCATCCCGCTGCAGCGTCCGCAGAATCTCGGTACGAAGGCCGAGCTCAGTGACGAAGAGTTCGCGAAGAAGCAGAAGACCGACGCGGCCACTCGCACGCGCGCCGAGAACGCCGTGGGATCGTTCCGCAACGACAACTCCTGGCTAACCCGATCGTTTCGTCAGACCTCGCTCATCATCGACCCGCCCGACGGTCGTGCCCCGGCGCTCGTTGCCGGCGCCGAGAAGCGTCGTACTCCGCAAGGCACGTACGGCAACGGTCCGCTGAACGGTCCCGAAGATTTCACCCTCTACGATCGCTGCGTCACGCTTGGTGTTGTTGGATCGATGACACCGAAGATCTATGGCAACGGTTATCGCATCGTGCAGGCACCGGGCTACGTCGTGATCATGGCCGAGATGATTCACGAAGCGAGAGTCGTTCCGCTCGATGGACGTCCGCATGTCGGCGCCGGCGTGCGCGGGTATCTCGGCGACTCGCGCGGACACTTCGAGGGGAACACGCTCGTCATCGAGACGACCAACTTCAACGGCAAGGCGACGACTCCGGGTAATCCCATTCTGGCGACGAAGGAGTTGACGATCGTCGAGCGCATCACGCGCGTCGAGCCCGATCTGCTTCGCTACGAAGCGACGATCACCGATCCCGGGACGTACACGAAGCCGTACACGATCTCGATCCCATACACATCACCGGCCGGCTACCAGGTCCTTCCGTACGAGTGCCACGAGGGCAATCTCGCGGTGCTGCAGGGACTAGGTGGAGAGCGAGCCGAGGATCGTGCGCTCGAAGAGGACGCCAAGAAAGGCATCATCCGTCCGCGTCGTCCGATTCAAGGCGAGCTTGGCGTCGGCGGACAGCCAATTCCGCAGAATGCGACGCCGAACGGAGCGCGTCCGGCGGCGCAGCCCGCGTCCGAACAACCATAACCACCAGACCGTAGCGCGGAGGCTTCAGCCTCCGCGTCGACAGCATCGAGGCACCGAGTGAAGAAATCGAATCTCGTCATTCTTGTCGGAACACTTGCTCTCGTCATTGCCGGAACACAGAGCGGCTCGGGTCAGCAGAAGGTGCCGTTCACGAACGGCATTCCGGTGGCGCCGCTTGGGCTCGCGAACAAGCCGCTGCCGCACATGCCGGTGGAATACGACACTGGCGAGGGGCAGAAGATTCGTGTCGTCGCGGTGACGCGCGCGCTCGAGTATCCGTGGGCAATCGCGTTTCTTCCCGATGGAACGGCGCTGATCACCGAGCGGGCGGGTCGCCTGCGTGTGATGCGCAACGGCAAGCTCGATCCGCAGCCCGTGACCGGCGGACCGGCGTCGTTCTGGACCGGCGAGTCCGGGCTGCCCGGTGCGGTGCACGGCTACATGGACATCGCGCCGCATCCGAAGTTCGCCGAGAACAAACTCGTGTATCTGAGCTACACCAAACCGCTCGACGCCAAGCGCAACACCGTCGCTGTCGCGCGCGGCAAGTTCGATGGTCACGCGCTCACCGAGGTGAAGGACATCTGGGTTGCGCCGAACGCCGGCACGACCAAGATCGCGTTCGGAAAAGACGGGACGCTGTTCGTCACGACGACGGCGGGCCCAGGCGATCCGAACGATCCGCAGAACCCGAACACGCTCGGCGGGAAGGTGCTGCGCTTCAACGACGATGGGAGCATTCCGAAAGACAACCCGTTTGTGGGGCAACCGGGGAAGAAGCCCGAGGTCTACACGCTGGGCCATCGCAGTGCGCTCGGCCTCGCGCTCAATCCGTCGACCGGTCAGATGTGGCTCAACGAGAACGGGCCGAACGGTGGCGACGAGATCAACGTGCTCAAGCCGGGTGGCAACTACGGCTGGCCGATCGTGAGCTACGGTCGTCAGTATCCGGGCCCGTGGCAGAACCAGCAGTTCTGGAAGGAAGGCTTCGAGTATCCGATCGTCTACTGGACGCCATCGATCGCCGTGTCGGGCATGGCGTTCTACACCGGCGACAAGCTCGCGAAGTGGAGGGGCGATGTGTTCGTCGGCTCACTGCGCACCGGCGAGATTCCTGGCACGGGGCATCTCGAGCGCATTCTCTTCAACGAGAAGTGGGAAGAGTTGCGACGCGAGTCTCTGCTCGTCGATCTGCGTCAGCGGATTCGGGACGTGAAGCAGGGGCCAGACGGATTGCTGTACGTCATCACCGACCAGAAAGAGGGAGCCGTCCTCAGAATCGAGCCGGTTCAATAAAGCGCGAGGCTTCGCCTCGCGCAGGTGCCGGCGCTCGCGTTGCTCGCGCAGGGACGGGGGCTCGGCTTCGCCTCGCCAGGTGCGCGGCCTCGCTTCGCTCGGCGGGTGCGGGGCTCGGCTCTCCCTCGCCCAGGTGCCGGCGCTCGCTTTGCTCGCGCAGGTGCGGCGCTCGCTTCGTTCGCGCAGGTGCGCTCGCTTTGCTCGCGCAGGTGCTGGCTCGCTATCGCTCGTCGACGGGTTCTTGCTTTGAATTGCGATCGCGGGATTGCTTTCTTCGAGGCAACGAGCGTGTCTTCCGGCGTCGACGTTCTCCGTGCGCCGTCATGCTGTTGTCGTCCGGCGTTGCTTTCAAATAGGCAATGAACCGGTTCAACCCGCGACGGAGATGAAATGCGCGCCGGTCGATCGGGCTTAGATCCTGGGCGTTGATGTACCCCTTCATCATCGCGCCGCGGAGCACGTCACGGAGTTCGTTCAGGGATCGTCGCGAGTAGCCCAAGTATCTGGCGAAGTCTTTGTGGGTTTCGCAGGCGAAGCCCTCAGCTATGTTTCGACAGATCGAATTCACCGCATCGTCGGCTTGCCCTTGCGCCTTGATGTCGCCTGCGAATTGTGGTCGCGACGTGAGCCTAAAGACTTCCTGTCTGATCTGATCGCCGACTCTCCAGACGAACAGCTTCGAATAGTGATTCACTCGTTCCATGACTCAGGCATGTGCATGCGCTGTTCCCTGCTGAAAAGCAGCCAATTGTGGAACGTCGCCCATGGAAACGTTGCATATCCTGCAAGCTCGATCCCATCGGGACGATTCGGAAACTGAGTACTTGCGATGGGGTCTCTGCCCTCGTCGCCGCATCGCGTGAGCGAAGCCGAGACCGTGGCACCTGCGCGAACGTCGTCAGCGCCGTGTACCTGGCGAGGCCGAAGGCCGAGTCCCCGCCCTGCGCGAGCGGAGCAAGCGCCGGCACTTGCGCGAACGTAGTGAGCGTCGCGCACCGGGCGAGGCTGAAGGCCGAGCCCCCGCGCCCTGCGCGAGCGGAGCAAGCGCCGGCACCTGCGCGAACGTAGTGAGCGCCGCGCACCTGGCGAGGCTGAGGGCCGAGCCCCCGCGCCCTGCGCGAGCGGAGCAAGCGCCGGCACCTGCGCGAACGTAGTGAGCGCC
>Ga0075423_10000779_pt1 | contig 26836 bp, 39 predicted proteins | sample SoiMethybrSBSTD2_FD_80114 | JGI IMG/M metagenome (GOLD analysis project Ga0075423, IMG submission 80114) | Bulk soil microbial communities from a Populus tree surrounding site in Tennessee, USA - Soil MetaG P. TD hybrid SBSTD2 | ecosystem: Environmental > Terrestrial > Soil > Tree plantation... | reverse complement strand
CGGCTTGGACACCACAGCCATCGTTGCCTGGCCCGACGCCTCCGAGACCCTCGAATCCCTGTACGACAAGGTACTCATCTCGGACGAATACATGCTGTCCGAGCACGGTGTCCCCGAGGATGCGATGCCGTCCCCCGAGGAGCGCACCCGCCGCGTGCTGGAGAAGCTGGTTGGGATCGCGCCCACGCTCCTCGCCGATCCCGCGATCGCGCAGGCCCTCGACCTTGGGTTGGAGGTCGCGCCGGCGGCCGCGGGTGTCGACGCGAACGTGACGCAGGGTGGCGAGCTCGAGACTCCCGCGCCCGAGCCTGCGCCCGCGCGCGCGCTCCCGTCCACGCGCGGCGAGGAACCGGCACCCGCCCCCGTACCGGACGGGCTCGTGGCGGCCGCCGAAGTGCTCGTCATGCAGGCACTCGACCGGGCCGGGGGGAGGCTCCTCACTAACCAGAATCGCGGACAGTACCGGGACGTGCCACGCCATGAGCTGTACATGCACATCCGGCCCGAGAACCCGAGCGCGCTTGTGGATGTCCGCTACTACGAGCCTGTGGCCCGCGCTTTCGGTGTCCGCAACGCTGTCGTGAACGGCGGGGTGCAGCTGTACGTCACCAAGCTGCTGATGACCGGTGAGGCGTTCAGCCGCGATGACCTTGCGTGGTACCTGCGGTGACCACCCCGCCGGACGATCACCTGCCCGCGCGGATGCGGGCCCGCGCGATCGTGGAGGACGGTGAGCGCCGCATCGGCCGGGCCTGGTTCGGCAGCCTCACCCGCTACCTCGACCGTGTCCGCCCCGCCGTGACCCCCGAAGACCGGCCCATCGACCCGGGCCGCGTATCAGACCACACCGGGTTTTGGACGGAGCAGGTAGACCAGGAGATCACCCCGGTCATCGGCGGGGTTCTGGCGGGCGCGTGGCGGCGCGTCACCCGCGCCGGGGAGCCGCTCACCGACTCGTGGACGTCTGCGTACCTGAACGAGGCAGGGAACCGGTTGAAGAACATCCCGGATGAGGTGTACGCGCTCGTCGTCCGGGAGATCGAGCGGGGCATCACGGACGGCACGCCGATCCCTGAGGTCACCCGAAACGTGCAGCGTGTGCTTACGGCGAGCGGCTCCCAGTACTGGCCCAACCGGGCGGTCACCGTGGCCCGTACGGAGACGATCGGCGCCGTCAACGCCGGCGTGTACCGGGCTGCAGTCCTCGACGCGCAGGCGCGCGGTGACATCGCCCCGTTCAAGCAGTGGATCGCCACCGACGACAAGCGCACCCGGCCCACACACGACGCCGCGGACAAGCAGCGCACGCTGATGTCAGAGCCGTTCGTGGTGGGTGGGGCCAAGCTGCTGTTCCCCGGGGACCCGCGCGGGCCCGCGCAAGAGGTCATCAACTGCCGGTGCACGATCCTCCCGACCGTGCTGGGTGAGACTATCGACTGGACAGAAAGGCAGAACCCGTGAGCTGGATGGATGAGTGGCGGGCCCCCATACAGGAAGCCATCGAAACGGCGCTCCTCGACGCGCACCGGACAGCATGGGCCGAGGGCGGCGAACTGGGAAAGTTCGTCGGGTTCATACGGGACGATGACGGCGCCTACATGGTCGAATGGGAGATAGTTCGATGACCCGCACATGGACCGCGGTGCTTGCGCGCATCGGCACCCCGACCGGCGACAAGCGCATCATCGCCCCCGGCGCGCTCACGAACCGTGACCTGCCACTGCCGCTGATGTGGCAGCGTGTGTCCGACTCCGGCCACTCCGGCAGCGTCACCGTCGGCTCCATCGACACGCTGACCATCGACAACCACTCCGGCATGGTCACTGCGTCGGGCCGGTTCCTGCCCGTCCGCGGCGCGGCCGAAGCAATGGCACAGACCGACCTCGGGGTGACCGGGCCGTCCGTCGACCTGTTCGACGACGTGGACGTGCGCGAGGTCCAGACGCTCATCGAGGCTGGGGTTGTCGGCCCGAACCTCCTCGACGACATGGACGACCTCGAGTACGCCATGGACGATGACGGCATGATCGTCATCACGCGGGCGCGCATCGCGGGAGCCACCCTCGTACAGATTCCCGCGTTCTCCGGCGTCAGCATCGACATGGCCGATGACGACGACCCCGACGAAGACCCGCACCCGTACGCCCTCACCGCGTCAGTACGCTCGTCCGGCTGGGCCGACATGCCGATCGCCGACGGCTCCCGCGCGTGGGACGGGGCCGCGGCCGCCGACCGGGTGTTCAGCTGGGCCGGCGGACCAGACAATCCCGACTGGGCCAAGTACGCGCGCGCGTTCCTCCGCAAGGACGACAACGCCAACCCCGAGTCGCGTGGCGCGTACGGGTTCGGCATCGCCGACGTCATCGACGGCACCCTCACCATCATCCCCGCCGGCGTGTTCGCGGCCGCGGCCGCCACCAAGGGCGCGCGCACGGGCAAGACGCCGGCGGACGCCGCAGCCATGCAGCGGGTGCTGCGCGGCATCTACAAGCGGCTCGACCGGCCGGCTCCGTTCGCGCTCACGGCGTCCGCGGCGCCGGCGCTTCCCCCCACGGACTGGTTCCGGCAACCCGACCTCGACCGCCTCACACCGCTCACGATCAGTGACACCGGCCGGGTGTTCGGGCACATTGCGGGATGGGAGACCTGCCACGTCGGCCTCCCCGGCTGTGTGACGGCGCCCGCCTCGCAGACTGGCTACGCCTACTTCCACACGTCTGAGCAGCCGACCGCCGAGGGTTACACGCTGCCTGTAGGCACTCTCGTGGCCGGGCCGCGGCATGCTGATCCGGCGCTCGCGTTCCAGGCGGCGGCCGCGCACTACGACGATCCGGCGGCTGCGGTAGCGCGCGTGCAGGCGGGCGAGGACGAGCACGGCATCTGGGTGGCCGGGTGGATCCTTCCGGGCGCGGCGGAGGAAGCGGTGCAGGTGTTCCGTTCCTCTCCGGTGTCGGGGGACTGGCGGCGGGTTGGTGGGGCGCTGGAGCTGATCGCGGTGTGCTCCGTCAACTCGCCCGGGTTCCCGGTCCCGCGCGCGCGGGTGGCGTTCTCGACAGTCGGGCAGCATGAGAAGGGCGTGCAGCGCACGCTGATCGCCTCGACGGGTGTAGTACCGGTCTCAGGCGAGTTGCATGAGGCGTCATGCGAGTCGCATGACGTCGTGGCGCGCGCACGCTGGGCGTGGGCGCAGACAGGGATGGAGAGCTGACATGGCGAGTTGCTGCGGGGCGAGGCAGGCCCAGACCGACTACAAAATCACGTTCAAGCACGACGGATCCACCAAGGTGGTGTCCACCCTCCAGGAAGCCCGCATGGAGCGCGCCGCGTCCCCCCAGGGAGGCACCATCGAGGCCGTGCCGCGCGCGAAGTAACCCAGAGGGCGGCCGAGCCCCCGCGCCCGGCCGCCCTCGCCACGCACCGTCACGTGACGTATCGTGGCCAACAGCCGTGGTAGCTGAGCTGAGAGCCGTGCCGCAGCGACGTGTCCATTCCGTCCCTGCCGCACAAAGGAGTAGCTCTCATGGCAGACGACATCACCCCCGAAGAGACCCCCGCGCTCGACTTCTCCGCCCTCGATGACACGGCCCTCGCCGCGGAGTACGAGCGGATCGCCTCCCGCGGAGCCGAGCTGTCCGGCAAGGCAGAGTTCGCGGCCGGTGAGGGCGACGAGCTGTCCGACCTCGCGAAGCAGCTTCCCGCCATCGTCGAGGAGCAGCAGCGCCGCGCCGACGCGGCCGCGTCCGTGCAGGCGTCCCGTGACGTGTTCGCCACCCTGCCGCCGCTCCCCACGATCCCCGCCCCGGTCGTCCCGACCCCGGCCGTCGAGGCCCCGGCCGCCGAGGCACCCGCGGCCGCCAAGCCTGTCGCGGTCCCGTCCGTGGCGCAGATGGCCGCTCAGCCGCCGGTCGCGGTCCCCCTCGACGCGAAGCGCACCACCGACCTCGTCCGCGCGGAACTCTCCGCCACAGCCGCGGGCCTTCTCGGCATGCGCGCCGGCGACGAGTACAACGGCAACAACACGGTCGGCCTCGCGCTGATCAAGAACGCGGAGAGCTTCGGCCTGCGCGGCGCGCCCGGGCAGCGGCAGACCATCGCACAGTTCAAGCGGACCCGCCGTGACGATCAGATCGTCGACACCCTCGACGGGCAGGAGACCCAGCGGATCCTGCGGGACCTGCGCCGGGAACGCCACCTGCACGGCGGCAGCCTCGCAAAGGCGTGGCAGCATTCCATCGACCAGGGCGCCAGCCTCACCGCGGCCGCCGGCTGGTGTGCCCCGTCGCAGAACGACTACGACCTCTGTGACAGCTGGACCGGGTCCGTCGGATTCCTCGACACCCCCACGGTGACCGTCACCCGCGGCGGCATCAACTACACGGACGACCCGGACTTCCCGACGATCTACGCGAACGCCGTGGCGGCCGGCGGCGGCTCGAACTTCCTCACCGAGGCGCAGGTCATCGCGGACACCGCGAAGACGTGCTCCGTGATCCCGTGCCCGGTGTTCGAGAACCGGCGCCTCGACGTGATGGCGCTCTGTGTCCGCGTGAGCTTCCTCCAGGCGGCCGGCTACCCCGAAGTCGTCGACGCGTGGGACCGCGGCCTGCGCGCCGCCCACGAGGCGGAGATGAACCGCATCATCATCGCGGACATCATCGCCCGCGCGGGCGCCGCGACCGTGGTCACCCCCGTCGACCCGGACGGCACCGACTCGTTCACCGCGGCACTCCTGTCCGCTGTGGGTCTGGCCGCGGAGGACATCCGCTACCGCTTCTACATGGCGTGGGATGCCACCGTGGAAGTCGCCCTGCCGCACTGGATCCTCGAGCAGGTCCGCTCCGACCTCCGCCGCCGGACCGGCGACACCGGACAGCTCCTGTCCGTCTCCGACTCGTACATCGCGTCCCTGTTCTCCGTGATGAACGTGCGCGTGCAGTTCGTCCGCGGATGGCAGGACGGTCTGATCACGGGCGGCGCCCTCAACGCGGCGTTCCCCGGCGGTGACGCGGCGGCTCCGTTCATGCTGGCGCTCCCCACCACCGTGTCGTTCCTCGCCTACCCGGCCGGCTCCGTGCAGGTGGCCCGCCAGGACGTCGTCACCCTGACGAACGTCTACGACGCCGCATCGCTGGCCACGAACCAGTACACCAGCCTGTTCGCGGAGGAAGGCTTCGCGCCGATCTACCCGTGCCCCGGGCAGCGGCTCTACACCTTCACCGGCTGCGTCGGCGGCACCACGGGTGCCCACGTCATCGACTGCATCGACGCCCCGTAGTCCCACCCCTAGACCGCCGCCGCCCGCTCGTCGTCCCTGTAGCGGGCGGCGGCTCCTAGGAGAAGGAAGGAGGGACTCATGGGCAAGATCGTCACCAACAACAATCAGCTGATCGCCGCACCGCCGACGACACCGGCGCACTACGGGCTGTTCCAGGCCGTGACCAGCGTCCAAACCATGGACCGGACGCTCATTGCGGCCGGCGGGCAGTTCATCGTCGACCACTGCGGCACCGCGCAGCTCTACAACCAGACCTGTATCGCGAACCCCACCAAGACGTTCGAGGAGGGGTCGGACGTCATGCCGTTCGACCCGTTCTGGGTCGTCGCGCGGAAGCGCTGCGGTGCGGCCGGACGTACGGGTGCGGAGATGCTCGGCGCAGTCAGGGAGCAACTCCTCACCTCCGAACAGGAACTTGTCGAGGAGGGGTTCTGGGGCGGCACCGTCGTCCCCGTCGAGCCGAACCTGATCGGGCACGTAGGCACCACCGTGGTTACCCCGGCCGCGCCCGGCGCGGGGACCGCCATCGCGGCCCTCGAGGAGGCGTTCTACAGCGTCTACGGGTACACCGGCACGATCCACGTGAACCAGCGTGCGACGTACGCCCTGGCGTACACGGGCGTCCTCGACCGCCGTGAGGCCGGCACGTGGAAGACCCCGCTGAACTCGTCCGTCAGTCTCGGCGCCGGGTACGGCATCACGGGGCCGGCCGGGGTAGCGCCCGCGGCCGGGTTCGTGTGGGCGTTCATGACCGGCGCCGTCCACATGTGGCGGTCCGGTGTCCTGGACCAGCCCGACCCGACACAGACCCTGGACCGGACGCTGAACCAGTGGGACGTCGTTGCCGAGGAGGTGTTCGGCCTCACGTTCGACTGCCCCGACGTGTTCGCCGTACAGGTCCCCGTCGCCGCGCCCGCGGTAGCAACCGCCCCGGCGGTGCCCTGATGAACACCGAGGGATGGATCAACATCGCGCCCGAGCAGGGCGGCGACATCCCCACGCTCGCGCGCGCGCTCCTCGCGCTCGCGCACGTGCCCTCGCACGTCGTGTCGCAGGGCAACGGCTCCGAGTTCCTGGTCCCCCAGTACCTCGCCGACGCATACATGACCCCGCCCGAGGCACCCAAGCCGAGGCGCCGTACGAAGAAGGAAGGTGACGAGTAATGGCAACCATCTGCGCAAGCCTGGCCCGGGGCAAAATGCTCCGGCTGACCAAGCTGGACTCCTGTGGCGCGATCGTCAGCGGCGCCGGCGCCACGCTCACGATGAAGGCGTTCATCTCGGGGACGATCACCCCGAACTACGCTGACACTGAGGAGATCACCCAGCTCGACGCGAACGGTGACCTGTGCATCGATGACCGGTCCCCGGTCGCGCTGCGCTGGGTCGATATCGCGCTGAACATCTGCACCACCGACCCCGGGTTCATCAACCTGGTGACCGGTGACCCCCTCGTGGTCGACGACGCTGCCCCGACCCCGAACACGGTCGGTGTCCGCCTCGACGCCTCGGTGTCCGGGTCGGCGAACTTCGGCCTGGAGCTATGGTCCGGAGTCACCGGGCAGGCGTGCACCGCCGGCGGGTTCACGAACTACGGTTACTGGCTGTTCCCGTGGGTCAAGGACGCTCAGTGGGGTGAGTTCGTCGTCGAGAACGGGGCGCTCACGCTCACGTTCACCGCGCGCGGGGTGTTCAACTCCCAGTGGGGTACCGGCCCGTACCTGGTCCGTCGCGACGCGACCGTACCGGCCACACTGGAGAAGCTACTCACCCCGATCGGTGCGACGCAGCCGATGCACTACGAGGTGACGTCTGCTCCTCTGCCGACGCCGGCGTGTGGCACAACGACCCTCACCCCGGCCCCGTAACATCGAGTTGTAGGGCCCGTCCGACCACTCTCCGGACGGGCCCTTACGGGGGCCCTCATGCCGCTGATCAAGTACTCGCAGTACATCACCTACCCGAACGGTAGCCCGGCGTCAGAAACCACTGTCCCCGTGCTGCTCACCGGCGGGAACGTTCTCGTCCCCCTGTTCTCCGACAAGGCCGGGACCGTGTCTCTGACCAACCCGGCGCCGACCGACGCTGACGGGCTGCTGACGTTCTTCGCTGCTCCCGGCTCGTTCTGCACGGAACTGGCCGGAGAGATGTTCCACCTGATGGTGGATCCGGCCGAGGCCGACGATGCGTGGCCCGGAACGTTTGTGCACGCGCAGCCGGTCCCGGCTGCGGTGTGGACCATCGATCATCACATCGGTATTCCGCCCGCTGTGACTGTTCTCGTCGCCGGCCAGCCGGTCGACGGGGAGGTTGCGCATGTGGACGCCGGACAGTTGACCATCACGTTCGGTGCCCCGACCGCGGGCACTGCTCTCCTGAGGAGGTAGTCATGCCCGGTGTGCAGTTCGGCCAGCAGATTGACATGAACGGAAACAAGATCACGGAAGGGGCCGCGGCGACCGCGCCGACGGACTTCCCGATCTACTCGCAGCTCACCGCCATCGCGCCGCAGGGGTTCGCCGCGAACATCGGCAACGGGGTGCTGACGACCTTCACGGTGAGTCACGGCTTCTCCACCTTCGACGTGATCGTGCAGGTGTTCGAGAACGCCACGGGGGCGGAGATCTACGCCCAGGTCACCAGGTCCGCGGAGGACGACGTCACCATCGTGTTCGGGAGCGCCCCGACCACGGACCAGTACCGAGTGCTTGTCATCCCGGTCCCGGCCTGATGTCCGTTCTCTTCCGCCACCTGGCCAGACTGTTCGGTACCACGTCGACTCCCGCGGCCCCGGCCGCCGGGGACATCTGGTACCGGACCGATCTGGACCAGGTCCACACATCCGACGGGGCCGCAGGCATCCCCCTGAGTCTCGGCCCGGTCGGGAACCTGCCGGTCGTCCGGTCAACGGCCTGGCACGGACTGCCCGCGTACGGCGCCACAGGCACCGCCAACGTGCCCGTAAACCGCATGTTCGCCCTGCCGTTCTGGCCGGGCCGCACGTGCACGCTCACGGCCATGGCAGCCAACGTGACACTCGCCCTGGCCGGGGGGAACCTGCGCATGGGCCTGTACGCATCCGATGGCACGCTCCCCACAACGCTGATCGCCGACTACCTCACCGTGTCCGCCGGCCTCACCGGGATCCGCTCAATCACCAACCTGTCCACTCCGGTGAGGCCGGTGCTGCATTACCTCGTGATCGGCCGGCAGGGAGGTGTCGTGAACCTGGGCCTCACCACCCGGATCACCTGGGACCCGATCGTCTCCGAGACCTCGCCGACGATCACGGGTGCCCTCAACTGCTACTACATCGACGGCGTCAGCGGGGCCCTTCCGGCGTCGTTCGGTGCGCCTGCGGGTCTCGACACCGCGCCGGCCGTCTCCGTACAGCTCACTTAGGAAAGGGGAGGCCATGGCCCTCGTCCAGTACTCGGACCTGTGGTGGTTTCCGAACGGGGCCATTGCCTCCAACACGCCTGCGCGCGTGTTCCAGCAGCACGCGAACACGCTGATCCCTCTGTTCGCTGATCAGGCGGGGACGGTCCCGCTCCCGAACCCGCTAAACACGGACGCGTTCGGCATGCTGACCTTCTATGCCGAGGAGGGTAAATACTGGGTCCACATCGACTCTGAGGCTGTCCTGATCGACGTAGGCATGTCGGAGGAGGATGCCGACCTCACGACGGGCATCGCGTCGGGCGGCGAGTTGAACATTGCCGCCGCCAAGTCGGTGGAGATCACGGCGCTCGTCGGGTACGTCGTTGACGTGAATTCGTTGACGTCGGTATCCCCGTCCATCGTCAAGGTGGACCGGCCGTTGCAGGTGGTGCCGCTGGATGCGGGATCGCTGGCCCGGTCTATCACGTACTGGCTGATGGATTCGGCTGGGGTGGTGATCCAGCAGGCGGCGCAGCCTTCGCCGCAGCAACGCCGTACGCACCTCGCTCTTGGCGTGTCGCTGTACGACACGGGGCTGGCCACGCTGGTGGAGGTGCAGACGCTGCCGGTGATTCTGGGGCAGCCTGTGAACCAGCTTGCCGACCTGATGGACGCGATTGGACCGATCAGTCTCTCGGGGAACACGGTCACAGCGAACGGCGCGAACCTGTCCTTCAATAAGGCGGCCGGGACGCTGTTCTCCAGGGCTTCCAACCATTTCGCGTCGGGGGTCCTCACCGACAACCCGCACATCTCCAGCAGCCCGGCGCAAACCCCGGCAACGATCCGGCGGATCCTGCGGACATCGGTCATCCCGACGCCGCCGCCAGTCGGAACGATCGACCCCGCCAACTACGACGTGGGAGGGATCCTCACTCCCGTTGGTGGCGGCACGAACACGTCGACGATCCAACGGGTGTGGGTGTTCGCTACGGGTATCAGCACGGCACAGATCGCCGTGCAGTACGGGCAGGCCACCTACTCCAGCCTGTCCGCCGCGACGGCAGCGATTGGAATGGAGACGTTCACGCCGGCGCCGGTCACAGCGAATGGGGCGCTGATCGGCTACATTGCCGTGATCCGGACGGCAACGGACTTGTCTAACCCGGCCCAGGCTGTGTTCGTTCGCGCCGGCAAGTTCCCGACCCCGTAGGAGGTGTTCCCATGCCCGTGATCAACCCGGTGTTCCCTGCCCCGTCGTTCCCGACTGAGGAGGGGCCCTGTAACTGGCCCATCGAGCTTGCGTGTGCACCGGACTGGGCGTCGTATCCGCCCGGGGTGCAGTCCGCGGCTGTGTCGTGGGCGACGTACATCCTGTGGGCGCTTACGGGGCGCCAGTACGGTCCCTGCTCGCTCACCATCCGCCCGTGTGGGCCCCGGTGTGCTGGGCCGAACGGCTACCTCGTCTTTCCCGTGAACTCGGGGTCGACCACATCGGCGGGCGCGCCCTGGATGATCCCGTGGATTGACAGCGGGGTGTGGCGGAACTGTGGCTGTGCGGGCGGCTGCTCGTGTGCGGCGACGTGTGAGATCGCCCTGCCGGGCCCTGTCGCTGTGGTCGACGAGGTGCGGGTTGACGGGCTGGTTGTGGATCCATCGTCGTATCGGATGGACCAGTACCGGGGCATTCCGGTGCTGGTGCGTACGGACGGCCTGTGCTGGCCGGACTGTCAGGACATGGACGCGAACATCGACGAGGAGGGGGCGTTCGCAGTCACCTACCAGCGCGGTGTTCTCGTACCCCGCGCGGGACAGATCGCGGCGGGGATCTTCGCGAACGAGTTCGCGAAGGCGTGCTCCGGCCGGGACTGCGTGCTCCCACAGCAGCTTGCGTCACTGTCCCGGAACGGCGTGGAAGTGCAGGTGGCCGACCCTACGAGCTTGTTCGAGAACGGTCTGACGGGTATCGCGGAAGTTGACCTGTTCATCAAGGCCGTGAACCCGTACCGGCGTGCCTCGCGGGCGCGCTTGTACGCGCCTGATGCGCCCGCGGTGAGGTATGCCGGATGAGTACGGCGATGGTGATTGCGCAGGACCTCCTGGCCTGTCTGGAGGCGGCGCTCCTGGCGGGCCCGAACCCGCCCCCCGCTGACAAGATCATGCTTCGCGCGGGTGCGGAGGTGACCCCGCTTCTGGGGACCGGGACGGACGAGTGCTGTACCGGGCTGGGCTGGGTACGGATCGCCCGGGTGTCTGGGGTGAAGCAACTCGGCGACCTCGACAACGTGTCCTGCTTCGCGCAGGAGCGCACGCTCATCCTCGAGATGGGGGTGGCCCGCTGCGCCCCGCAGGCTCCCGTCCAGTCCGTCCCGTCCGAGGACCAGTGGACGGCGTCCGCGCTCCAGCTCGACTCGGACATGCAGGCCATGGAGTCCGCGGTGTGCTGCGCGTTCGGGAACATCGACGAACGCCTCGGTGCGGAGGAGGTGGCCGTGGGGGACTATGAGCCGTTCGGAGTCGACGGGAACTGCATCGGCGGGACCATGCAGGTGACCGTCCGTATGACTAGCTGCTGTTAGGGAGACGACATGGCCAGGCAGAAGACCGTACGGGTGCGGGTGTTGACGAGCTTCAACGGCATGTACGCCGGCGACGAAGCGGATCTGCCGCTCACCGCGCGCGTGCAGGGCTGGGTGAACGCGGGATTGGCGGAGATCGATGGCGAGAGTGCGACTGGACCGGGCGGCTCTGAACCGGACGATGCAGAACGCGTCGAGGCGTGAACTGGAGATCGCTTCCAGGCAGGTGGTGAACCGGGCCAAGGTGTTGGCGCCGGTAGACACGGGGCGCCTGCGTGCGTCAATCCGGGTGGAGTCCCGCCGCACATTCACGTTCCGTAGCGTGTTCACGGTAGGTAGTGACGTCGAGTATGCGGCCATGGTCAACGACGGGACGCGCCCGCACCAGATCCGGCCGCGGAACGCGAAGGCCCTCCGGTTCCGGGTCGGTGGCCGCATCGTCTACGCCAAGGTCGTTAACCATCCGGGCACCCGGGCCCGCCCGTTCCTGGACCGCGCGCTCCGCGAGGTCGCCGCCTCACGCGGCTACAGCTTCCGAGTAACCTGAGCTGCATGGGCGACGAAAAGCAGTACACGATCCAGATCAAGGGCACGGCGTACCAGTTCAAGCCGCTCCCCCCGGACGGTATTGAGCGGCTGATGATGGTCATGCACCTTGGGGTGAGCAACTCCAAGGTGGTTCGGGCGTTGACGCGCGTACTGGCAGAGTCCGCCGGCCCCGAACAGTGGGACGCCATCACGGACCGGTACATGAACGGGGAGATCCCGGTGCAGGACTTCACCACGACCGTGTTCGAGAAACTGATCAAGCGGCAAGCCAAGGACAAGCAGCCCGAACAGACCGACGACGATGCCGAGTGACCGATCCCCGTACTCCCGGGATCCGATTCCCTTCACTGTGGCAGCCGCTCACTTCGAGGTGCCTTACGTTCCGGCAGCTGTCTGGGCGGGACGCCTCGACCGGATCTCCAGCCTCGCGGGCGCGCTCGCGGACGCGCGCACGCGAGACAGGCTTGCCGACGCGATCCTCGAGCATCCTGGTGCGGCCCAGGACCTGAGGGACGAATCGCTTCGGGTCCTCGGGGTTGCCGGCGGCCGCAAGTGGTGGGAGGTGGCGCGTCTCATCCGGACGTCGGAGTCCCCCGACATTCTCGGCCGGCTGGTTCTGGCCGGAGTGGATCCGTGGCAGCGTTCGCTGGGCGAGTGGTGTGCTGCGGTGTACGCGGTGTGCACCAAGGGCGCTGATGAGAAGGGGCGTCTGAAGTTCGATTTCTCCCTGTCCATCCCGCCGCGTGATTTCGAGGACGAGTGGGATGATGACGGAGAGGATTCGGCCGCCACGATGAACGCGGTTGCGGCGATGATGGGGAACTGAGGGAGGTTCGATGGCGTCCGAAGCGGAAGTTGATCTGGTCATCTCGACGGCTGGCGCGCTACCGGAGCTCCAGGATGAGCTCGAGCGGATCATCGCGGTCGCGGAAGCCGGCGCACCGGACGTCGAGCTCGAGGCGACGATGGACCGGCGTAACGCGGTCGCGGATCTCCTCGGTGACCTGGACGCCATCGTCCGCCAGACGGAAGCCGCGTTCCCCGGGGTCGAGCTGACGGCGGAACTCGACACGCTGGAGACGCTGGAGGATCTGCTCCGCGAACTCGACAACGTCATCGACATTGCGGAGGACCGGGCCGCGACGATCCAGCTCGACGCCGAACTCGACGCCAACATCGCCGCCCTCGACGCTGAGCTTGCCGCCATCACGGCTGAGCTTGAGGCCGAAGCGGACGACATCGAAATCGATGTCGATGTGGACCGGGACGGGCGGGGCCGGAACGCGATCGCGGGGATTGCGCGCGGCATCTCGGGGATGCTGCCGGGACTCGGGCGGGCGGCGGCAGGCATCGGCGGGATCGGGGCGGCCGCGGGCTCGGCTGCGCCTCTCCTGGCCGGTCTGGTGACGTCGCTGGAGTCGGTTGCTCCGGCGGCCGCTCTGGCGGTGTCTGGTCTGCTGACGGTGCAGCTTGCGTCGGGGACGCTCAAGCTGGCGATGCAGGGGGTTGGGGAGGCGATCACTACTGCGTTCGACCCCGAGGCGAAGCCTGAGGATCTCGCGAAGGCGATGGAGCAGCTGTCGCCGCGGGCCCGCTCGTTCGTCACCGAGCTGAGCAAGATGAAGTCGGAGTTCAAGGCGATCCAGCAGGGGGTGCAGGAGAACTTTTTTCAGGGCTTCGCTGGCGCCCTGCACCAGCTGTCGGAGGCCACGCTCCCTGATGTCAAAGAGGCCTTGTTCCAGGCGTCCGGCGAGCTGAATGCGATGGCTCTGGGTGCCGTGGATGCAGCTACCAGGATGGGGAAGAACGGGACCCTCGGTGTGGCGCTGGACGGTTCGCGGCAGGCTCTCCAGAACCTGAACGCGGTGCCCGGGCAGATCGTCACCGGCCTGTTGCAGATCGCGGCGGCCGCCACCCCCGCGTTCGGCCGGATCACGGCGGCGGCCGGCGGTGCGGCGACGGAGATCTCTGACAGGCTGGAGAAGGCGTTCGATTCGGGGGCGCTGGAGAAGGCGATCGATCGCGCGGTTGAGGCGTTGAAGCAGCTTGGCCGGATCGCGGGGAACATCTTCGGTGGTCTGGGCAACATCATTGACGGGTTCCAGACGCAGGGTGATGGCCTGTTCGGGACGCTGGAGAAGATCACTCAGGCGTTCGAGGACGTGACGGCCACGCAAGGGTTCCAGGATGCGTTGAAGGCTCTGTCGCAGACAATGAGCGTGATCGCCACGACGGTCCTGCCGATCATCTCTCAGGCCATCCAGGCTCTGGGCCCGATCTTCCAGGCACTCGCGGGCCCGGTGCAGTCCCTGGTGAAGACTCTCGGTGGCGCGCTGACGAAGATCGTGACGGCGCTGGGTCCGGTTCTGGTGTCGCTGGCCAACGTGTTCGGGAAGCTCGTCGAGGCCGCGGCCCCGATCATCGACCTGTTCGGGACGCTGGTTGCCGCGATCCTCCCTGCGTTGACGCCGCTATTCAACGCGCTCGCGCGGGTGTTCTTCGAGATCACCCCGTTCATCGAGCAGCTTGCGAAGAACCTGGCCACGCAGCTCCTGCCGATCTTCACGACGCTGGCCACGGACGTCCTGCCGAAGATCCTCCCCCCGTTCATCGAACTCGCCACGAAGATCTTCCCGATTCTCACGCAGATCCTGGTGGAGCTCGGGCCGGCGCTCGCCAAGCTGGGTGAGACGTTCGGGAACCTCCTGTCTGCTCTGGCCCCGGTCATCGTCGCGTTCCTCGAGCTGGAGCTGACCTTCCTTGAGAAGCTGATGCCCGTCATCCAGCCGCTTATCGATCTCCTGCTCAAGCTGATCGAGGGCGGTCTGGGCATCGTCGTGAACTTCATCAACGGCATCGTCGTCCCGGCCCTGACGATCCTCGCCGACTTCCTCAAGGGCGACTTCTCCGCGGCGTGGCAGCATGCCAAGGACCTCATCAAGGACATGGCGGAGAAGGCCACCGAGTTCATCATCGGATTCGTTGACGGCGTCCAGAACCAGCTGATCCGTCTGGCTCGCTGGATCGGGCAGAAGGTGCTGGAGATCAAGGACGATTTCGTCGCGAAGATCCGGCAGATGGGCGAGGACTCCATTGCCGATGTGAAGTCGCTGCCCGACCGGGTGGCGGGCGCGCTCGCCGGAGTCGGTACCGCTCTCCTGGACCGCGGCCGCCAACTGGTCCAGGGGTTCATCGACGGTATCGCCTCCAAGCTGGGAGAGCTGCGCTCCATCGCCTCGGAGATCGCGAACGTTGTGTCTGGCGGCCTCGCGGGCGCCCTCGACATTCACTCCCCGTCCCGGGTGATGATGGAGATGGGCGAGGACACCATGCAAGGGTTCCTCGACGGTATGGCCGCGAAGCTTCCGGACCTCCGCGCGGATCTCCAGGGGATCGCCTCGGTGGTTCCCTCGTTCGCCCTGCCGAACGGGCAGACGCTGGCTCTTCCGCAGCTCAATCCCGGGGCGCCGGTGGTTCAGGTGTATCTCGGTAACGAGCTGATCAACGCTCACGTCGACTCCCGGATCGCGCAGTCCAACCAGGCACGTGACCGGCTGATGATCCAGGGGGTGCGCCGCTGATGGCGGACGGAATCGTCTACCTGACGGTCGACTTCACTGCCGCGCCGGGCACGCAGACCACGGCCACGGTCGAACGGGGCGCGTCCGCGACGGGCCCCTGGACACTTCTGGACACCGTTGACCTGCTCAGCCAGATGGGTTCGTACTACGACACCACGGCCCCGCTTGACGTCGCTATCTGGTACCGGTGGACCGGGTCACCGGGCGGCACGCAGATCGTGCAGGGACCGTTCACGGAAGCCTCGACGGGCACCGTGCTCGTCAAGGACCCGCTGCGCCCGTGGGCAAACCTGGAATTCGAGTTCTGTCCGAACGCTAGCCAGGCTCTCGACGCGGTGTGCAACCCTGGCGCCCCGTTCCTGGTGTGGGCCGGCCTGGGTAACAAAACGTACCGGGCCGACGCGAACCTGTTCGACGTCTACAACGCGCGCGTGCCCGCGGACATCTATGGCGTCCGCAAGCGGCTCGATGGCAGCATGAAGCTCTTCTCGAAGTCCCTCGCCGCCAAGGATTCCGTCGAGACGCTGTTCGCCGGCGGGGGCCCGCTCCAGCTCCAGTTGCCTGCGGTCTACGGGTTCCCGGACGTCATCGTGCAGCCCGGCGATCTAGTGGAGGAGTACCTGGCGGTTGACCAGCGCAAGCCGCACCGGGTGTGGGAAGCGCCATTCACGGCGGTCGACCGGCCCACGGGCCCGCAACAGGGCACAGTGTGCGCGAACTGGTGCGCGGTCCAATCGGTGTGGCCGACGTTCGCGGATATGACCGCCTCTGGGGCGACGTGGGGAGAGATCGCGGCCGGCACCGCGACGTGCCCGGGCGGGGCGACGTCGCCGGTTGTGCCGTTCCGGGACACGTTCACGCGTGTGGTCGCTGGCGGGTGGGGGACCGCGGACACCGGGCAGGTGTGGACAACGACCGGCGGGGCCGGCGCGAACTACTCCGTCAACGGCACCCGCGGCGTGCAATCGCATGGCGCGGCTGGTGTCACGATGACGTCGTTGGCGCCGTGGCCTACCGCAGACGTCACGGTGACGTGCGACTGGGCCATCGACGCGGTGCCGCTCACCGGGGGCCAGTTCTTCCCGTTCGTCGTCGCGCGCGCGCTCTCGACGGCTGATTTCTACATGGCCCGCTGCCAGGTAGCGGTCGGTGGCGCAATCACGCTTGCGGTGCGCAAGCGCATCGCGAACGCGGAGACACAGCTTGCGTTCCTCGCCACCGGTCTGGTGTACGTGGCGAACGCGATCTACACGATGCGGTTCCGGGTGGACGGGACGAACCTGATGGCGAAGGTGTGGCTGACGTCCGGTGCGGAGCCGGCCGGCTGGATGGTGACGGCGTCCGATCCGGATCTCACCCTGCCGGCGAACGTCGGGGTTCGCTCGACGACCACGGCCGGGTTCACGAACCCGCTGCCCATCAACTTTTTCTTCGACAACTTCCAGGCGACGGTCTGATGCTGACGGCGAGCACGCAGTACAAGGCAGCGATCCACGCGCCGCACAAACTGGCCTTCGAGGCGGACCTGTACGCGGGCCCGGGCGGGGCGTTGCTGGAGAACGACGTGCCCATCTTCGGCGGCTCCGTCCAGGCTGCCCTGACACACCGCGTGACCCGGTCCGGGACGTTCAACCTGGGGCCGGAGTTCTGGCCTACGTCTGCGACGTCCGTCCTCACCCCATACCAGACGGTAGTGAAGATCCGCGGGGGAATGGAGTTCGGAGACGGGTCAAAGGAGATGTTCCCGCTGATCGCCGGGCGGGTGGGGGATCTCGCCAGGAACGCGAACGGGGACGTCACCGCGCGCGTCGATGATCTGGCGGCCGATGTCATCGGGTTCCGGTTCCAGTCCCCGCGGAACTCCGACAACGTGACCGTGCTCAATCAGATCCGCCGGCTCATCTCCGAGGCTTTGCCGTCTGCCGTGTTCGGGACGAACGACGTCGCGGATGCGCAGACCCCTAAGCTGACGTGGGACGAGGACCGGGGCCAGGCAATCGACACGCTTGCGGGGGCGCTCGGCGGCCGCTGGTACGCGCTCGGGGATGGCTCGTTCGTTGTCCGCGCGTACCCGTACGACACTGGTGTGATCGTGCAGACGATCACGGACGGCCCGGGCGGACTGCTTGTGACCGGGGTACCGGCCATCACCCGGGACGGGGCCGCGAACAGTGTGACTGTGGTGGTGGAGCGGTTCGATGGCGGGGTGCCGTTCCGGGTGACGGCCACGGACCTCAACCCTGCGTCGCCGACGATGTTCGGGGGGCCGTTCGGCCGCGTGTCGCAGATCATCAAGGTCCAGACGCCGCTGACGCAGGGACAGGCTACGACGTACGCGCGGGCGCAACTCGAGGCCGCTACGGCCCTGTCGTCTTCGTGGACGGTCGGCATGGTCCCGGACTACAGCCTCGAGCCGGGGGACACCGTACGGCTTGAGTCCCGCGGGGTATCGTCAACGCAGGTCATCGACACGATCACGTATCCGCTGGCGCCGGGAGTGATGAACCTGAACACGCGCGCGTTCGTGCGCTCGCAAGCGACTCTGAGCTGAGGGGACGGCATGGACCAAACAGACTGCCTCGGGCTCCCGTACCCCGAGTGCAACCCGCCGCTGGTCAAGGATGCGTCGGACATCGCGCAGCTCCGTGATCTGGCGATTGCTACGGACACTGCGGTGCAGGAACTCGCCGACCGGATCACGAACCAGCTGACGAACCCGCCGGCCGTGTCCGTGCCGTCGGCAGACAACACGGCCGGCAACCAGGTCGATCACTTCCTGAGCGGGACACCGAACTTCGACAACGCCGGCATGGCGGACACGGTGTCGGATGTGATCCGGGTGAACCGGGCCGGCTGGTACATGATCGGCGGAACCTGCCTAGCACAGCCGCCGGCGCCGGGGATCATCGGCCTGCGCTGCGAAACCCTGGTGAACGGGGACCCTCTCTCAACCCAGGGCAACGGGTTCGACGGTTCGGTGAACGGAGACAAGGTGACGTGGCGGGACATCGCGTTCTTGTCGGTCGGAGACGTTCTGACGGTCCGGACTCGGCACACCGGGAACGCGGCGGATGTGATCGTCTACGGTCTGACGCTGTGGGCTCTGGGGGTGCGTTTCGATGACTAGCCCGACACCGGTCCCCGAGGATGGCCGGTTCACCGAGTCACGGATCGGGACCGTGGTCGCTGCTACCCCGAACTCGATGTTCGTGGACATCGGCGGGACGACCGTGCCGGTGGCGTTCCTGGGCCCGTTCACAGCGACCGCGATCACGCCGCCGGCGCCGGGCACTGTGGTGCAGGTGCTGCGGCAGGATGCTTCCTGGATTGCGCAGGGCCGGGTAATCGGGGCCGGCTCGAACTCCGTCCTCAACCCCTCGTTCGAGGAGTCCCCGGCAGGATCGTTCCCCACGGACTGGTTCTCGGCGGACATCTCCGGCGCGTCATCGGCGACGGTGACGGACGTGATTGGGGCGCCGGACGGGGACCTTGTCGCGCGCGTGTACTCCGGCCAGGCGTCGGTCCACTACCTGTACTCGTCGCCGATCCCGGTGACGTCCGGGCAGGTGTGGTCGCTGTCGGCTGTGGCCGGCGGGGACTACGGGGGCGGGACTCCGACAGCTGACGCTGCGATCGTGGCGCTGTGGTTCGCGAACGCCACGAACCTGTACCCGACGACGTCTTCCGCTGACATTGTGGTGACGACGTCGGTGGACCTGCCGCAGTACCCGCCGTATCGGTCGCTGTTCGGGAACGTGACGGCTCCGGTGACCGGGTTCATGCGGGTAGCTGTACGGTCGACGTTGGCGGCCGGCCAGGCGCTTGTGTGGGACGACGTGATAGCGAGGCTTGCCTGATGCCGCAGAACACTCCGCGCGGGTACACGTACGAGCTGTACCCGGACGTGAACAACTTCCCGGCGCAGATCCAGGACTTCGCGACGGACGTCGACCTGGATGTTGCGGCGCAGGTGACCCGCATCAACACGGCGATGGCTGCTCCGTCCGCGCGCGTGTCCGCGACCGCGAACCAGGCGATCGCGGCGAACACACCGACGTTCGTGACGTTCGCGACGGAGGACTACGACAACGCGGCGATGGGGAACCTGGGTGTCAACAACGACCGGCTGACGACAACGTCCACGGGGATCTACCTGATTGAGGGCACGGTGACGTTCGCTTCGAATGGCAACGCGTCGGTGAACGGCCGTCAGTTGGCGATTGCGATTGGCGGCGTGAACCAGGCCATCGATTCGAAGGCTGGTTCGCAGAACAACCCGACGGAGATCACGGTGTGCTGGTTGCATAACGTGACCGTGATCGGGACGTTCTTCCGACTTGAGGTGACGCACTCGTCCGCGGCGGCGCTGAACATCACGAACCGGAGCCTGTCTGCGACGAAGGTGGTGGTCTGATGCCTGCGAACACGGCTAACCGGGCGTACCCGTACAGCCTGCCGACGGATCCGACGGACATTCCGGGGGCGTTGCAGTCTCTGGCGACGGCGATCGATGCGGATGTCTGTGCGCTCACGGCGAGCGTGACAGGCCGGCCGGTGTCCAGGTTCCGGGGGACTGGGACGTTCGCGTCTCTGACGCCGTCTTTGGGGGCGACGGTGGGGACGCTGCGGGTGCCGTTCGACACCACGGACTTCAATGAGGTTCCGGCGACGATGCAGTCGCAGGAGGTCGGCTTCCGGATGATCAACCCGACTGTGCCTGGGTTCTACGCGGTGCAGGCGTACGTGGACGTGCCGGTGCTGACGTTGGCGGCGTCGATTGTGCAGTTGCGGGTGGAGATCCGGAAGGTGTCGACTGCGGCGCCGGGTGGGTCTGGCACGCTTGTGGCGGGTACGACGCATCACTTTCCGGTGACGTCGACGGACCGGAACGTGCGCCGGTTCAATGCCGGTTCGGGGGTGTTCATGAACGGGACGACGGACGCGTTCTCGGTGGAGTTCTTTGCGGACACGACGCCGGACGTCTCGGAGTATGTGATTAACGAGCGTGAGCTGTTCATCATGCGGATGACGACAAGCTAGGAGAGACCCATGACCGTGTTCCTGAAGAGACTGGCCCTCAAGGTGACTGGCGTCGGGGTTGCGACCTTGGCGGCGCAGGCTGCCGCCTCGACGCCGTTCGATGTGCAGACGTTCGCGTGGGTGCCCGCGTTGACGGTGAGCGCGTCTGCGGCGGTTCTGGTGCTGTTGGAGGGGCTTGCGGGCCGGTTCACGGGGGATCCGGAGCGGCCGCGTATCTCGGAGTAGGCAGACGACAGAGACCCCCTTCCCGGGCCACTCGGGAAGGGGGTCTCTTCTCGGACCGCTACGCCACCGGGGGGGGGTCGGCAAGGCAGCGGGAGTTCTGGGCCCGCCCGGCCGACAGGTAGACGGCCGGGCGGGAGTGCGTGTGTGGGATTTGAACCCACGGTTCTGAGTTTCCTTGCGTCAATCCCCTAGGGACGCTCGGTCTGCTCTCACACCCCCACAGCCCGTAGGGGTTGCATTAGGCCTCTCTGCCAACACGCGCCACGTTTTACGGCCGTCGCCAGGAGTCTCTAGTCCGAACGACGGCCCGTCTCACTAGGTGTGAGCACACGGTCTCGTCCGATCATCGTTTGACTCCTGTGCGCGTGACGGGCCTCGAACCCGTCTTGGTACCGAGCGGTCTTTCGGCTGCTCTTCACGCGCCACCCGTTGGAATGCGACCGGGCCAGCCTCTCACCAGAGCCTAGGCTCATCCCGCTCTGGTGTCTTGCGATGCCTATCCTTCCGGACCGCTCAGCCTCTGTCAACCCCTGCCACACTCCTGGTGTGTCAGACCCGTGCCCTATCCTGAACACGGTAGCGGCCCGCCCCCGATTCACCCGGGGACGGGCCGCTGTGGCGTTACTGCCGGTTCAGGTCACGAATCGCCTGGAGGTATCCCTCCTGAGTGGCGGGCGCCTGTACCGTCTGACCGGTGGCCTGGTCGTGGACGTTCACGCATCCGGGCGGGGCCCCGGTGTCGGTCACCATGATCACGGGGTAGCGGGGTGCTCCGGTGTCTGCCATCACTGTCCTTCCGTGGCCCAGAACGGGGGCCGGCTCGTCTCCATTGCGGCGGCCGCCGCCTTGGCTTCCTCCAACGCTGCCTCGGCGGCCTGCCGCTGCGCCTCAAGCTCCGCGGCCTGCTTGGCCAGTGTCTCAGCGTCCATTACGTCGGATTCACCTTCACTTCCTGCTTGCACCAGCCGCTGTCACAGACGACGTGGTGGGGGTGCTGCTCCGTGAACCGGCGTCGGCATGCCGCTTCGATCGTTCCCGGCGAGACGCGGTGCGCGTATGCCGACGTGACCTGCTGTTCGTACGCGGGGGGTTCACCGTCGACGAGCGAGTCGCCGAGCATGAAGAACACCCACAGGTTCAGGATCATGGGTTCCACTCCTCTAGCGTGTCGAGATGGATGTGCTCCTGGCTCCATGTGGCGGTTGCTACGGGCCGTCCGCCGTATCGGCGGCCGAACTCCTTGACCGCCATTCGTTCGGCCGCCACGCGGGTGTTGAGCGTCACGTAGGAGGCTTCCGATAGCGTCGTACGGGTGGCGTACACGATGCAGTCGACGCCAACGGGGGCGCTCTCTAGCGTCAGGTTCCACACGGTGGTCATGTACGGGGCGCGGCGCGCGGCCTGTGCCTCTTCCTTGCGCTGCGCGGCTGCTTCGGCGAGTTGGATGCGGTACTCGGGATCGCGGCGGGCGGCGCCCTCGCGTTCCCGGTACCGTGCCCGGTCGTATGCGGACCGGAACTCGAAGCAGGGGACACATCTGCACCGGTAGGTGCTGTAGGCCTTGTGCGTGGCGTGGGCCACTCCTGGCGGCAGGTCCTTGGGGGTCCTGTCCACGTCGGGCACGGCTACTCCTCGGGGAGGATCTTCGCGGCGAGGGTGCGGTACTCCTGCGCGATGCCGGCGAGGACGTGGTTCAGGTGCGTTTCGAGTGAGCCGTGCGGTTCGGGCAGCTTGGCCGCTTCGAGGAGTTCGGCGGTGCGGAGGTAGGTGAGGGCTTCCTGCATCCGTGATGCGGCGTGTGCGACCGTTTCGGCTCCAAGCTTGGCGCGGGCCACGTACAGCTCCTGGGAGATGTGTGCCTGGCTGCACTGGAGGTCTTTGGCGATCTGCACCTGCCGTTCGCCGCGCATGGTGGCGTGCATGATCTGGTTCTGTGTGGTGCTGAGGGGTCCGGTTGTTTTGCGTGCGACCCTGCCCATTGTGTTCCTTTCGTTGGCGATGCCTTAAGGAAACAGCCATCGATGCCGCGTGTCAACCCCTGCCTCGCGGCGTATGATCGCCCCATGGACACCACGGAAGCAGTGAACGCACGCGAGCGCGTAACGAAGGCCGAAGCAGCCCGGATGGCGAATGTCTCTCCTCGGCAGATCAACCGATGGGCCCAGGCCGGCGTGATCGGCGCCGAGCGCGGGGCCAACGGGCCGGCGGGTACGGAGCCGACGACGTATGACCCGGATGAGGTGATGGCGGCGGAGGCTGCGTGGAACGAGTGGGGGCGTGCGGCGTACCAGCGACGCGCGACAGGGGTTGACTAGCCGCCCCAGCGGTTGTTTAATTAACCCATCGGGCCGTCCGGCCTGATGGAACGGAGTAGCCATGAACGCCACCCCGCGCAGCGCAGCGGCCAACCCGGCCCTGTCCGTACAGCCCGGCCCCACCCTGCTCGACGGCGTGCTGCGCGCCGACAAGATCCGCCACGACACCCTCGTGCAGCTCGTCCAGCACTGGGGTGTCGAGCAGGCCCGCTTGGAGATCATCGACCAGCTGGATGCCCTCGCCGAAGCGGTCTGCTCGCCCCGCGAACCGGACGGCGAACTCGACGCGCTCATCCAGAACGTCGAGGACGCCGCCGCTATGGACGATGCCGAAATCACCCTGGGACTGCACACCATGCGCCGGCTGAGCGTTGAACTCTACGACACCACCCGCGCCGTCGACCGCTTCGGAAAGCAGGCATGACCATGACCGACGACCAGACCGCCGCCGCCCCGGAAGGGGCGGCGGACCCCGCCGTACCGAACGTGTTCCAGGCCCTCACCCGCGTCATGGGCGACATCGCCCCCGTCGGCAAGGACCAGCGGAACGAAGCACAGAAGTACCGGTTCCGCGGCATCGACGACCTCATGTCCGCGGTCGCCGGCCCGATGCGCAGGCACGGCATGTTCCTCCTCCCCACCGTCATCGACTCCCGCGCCGAGCGTCGCGGCGAGAAGATGACGGCGGTCTACCTCACCATGCGCTACCGGCTGTACGGGCCGAACGGTGACTACGTCGAGGCGACCGTCCCGGGTGAGGCGTCCGACTTCGCCGACAAGGCCACGAACAAGGCCATGTCGGCGGCACTCAAGTACTTCCTGCTCCAGGTGTTCATGATCCCGGTGGACGCGAAGAGCATCGACGACGGGGACCGGCACCACCCCGAGAACCCGCCCGCGGGTCAGGGCCGCGCGCGGAAGGGACGCCCGACTGAACAGGAGCCGGAGTGGGAGTCATCCCGGCCGGCGCCCGCACAGCAGAGGCCGGCCGCCCGGCCGGCGGCGGACGACCCCGTGCAGCGCGCCGCCGCCCGGTCCGCGATGGAGGGACAAGCGGCCCTCGCCAACTTCACGAGCGGACTCGCGGACCAGTTCCAGGCGGCCTACGGGTGCCCGATCGAGCAGGGCACCACGGCGCAGTACATGGAGGCGTACCGGATGATGGGCGGCAAGCCGTGAGCCTGAAGGATGCGGCCGCCGAGGAGGCTTACCTCAAGACGCTCCTCGACGTCGTGAACGCGGCCTACCAGACGAAGCGGAAGCAGGTGCAGTCGCTCCTCGAGGAGTCGAATACGCAGCGGGTCGCCGCGGCTCTCCCGGACGGGACGACGGTCGCCATGGTCAGCCTGGTCAAGGGCAGTGCGGAAGCGCAGGTGGTCGACGAGACCGCGTTCAAGGCGTGGGTCATGGAGCACTATGACTCGGAGATCGAGCGCCGGTTCGTCGCCGAAGTGCGGGGAGCGTTCCGCACCAAGCTCCTCGCGCAGATGACCGCCGCGAACAGCGCCGAGTGGGCCGACCCTGAGACGGGTGTGATCCACGAGGTGCCTGGCGTCGCGATCCGCCCGGCGCGGGCGCGCGGACACTCGGTCCGGATGACGCAGACGGGCCCGTCCGACGTGATGGACGCGTGGCGGAACGGGCTCCTTGCCGCGGCGGCGTTGCCGCAGTTGGCGGCCGGGCCGCTGGAGCCGGCGGCCGGTGAATGGCCGGCGGCCGGGCAGGGCGACGGTTGATGGGCGCCAACGGCACCGTGCAGGCGGGACTGGTGTTCAGTCCCGCCTGGCGGGATCCGCGTCGGCCGCTTGCATGGATGGACGATGCGCTCTGTGCGCAAGGTGCGCCGGACCTGTGGTTTGCGGACGGTGGGCGCAGAGCGGAGGCAAGGAAGCTGTGCGCCCGCTGCCCGGTGAAGGAGCCTTGTGGCTCTCGTATCAGCGACCTCGAGGTGGACCAGCATGACCGGTCGCGTTACGGGACGTTCGGGAGCGGGGGCGGCCGCGCCCGGGCGGTTGCGCGTGCGGGTACGCGTACGCGCCCGGGCGGGGGTGAGCGTCCGGAGAGGAACGCGCGCATCGTCCGGCTGTCGAAAGACGGCTGGGACGCCTCGAGCATCGCGGACGACGTGGGTTGTACCGAACGAACCGTCTACCGCGTGCTCCGGCGCGCACGGGAGGAATCATGACTGACCTGGATTGGAGGCGGCGCGCCGGGTGTAGGGAGGTGGTGCCCGACTTCATGTTCCCGGCGGGCACGGACACGGCGGGCATTGAGGCGGCTCGTCGCGTCTGTTGGCGTTGCCCAGTGCTCACCGTGTGCCTTGAAGCGGCCCTAGCCGCGGAGAAGGGATTGCCGAAGGACTCCCGTTTCGGGGTGTTCGGCGGGCGCACGGGACAGGAGCGGTACAACATCCAGATGTCCCGGCGCCCGTCGCAGCAAAAGGCGCGGCACCCGCGCGCTGGTGGGCGCAAGCCTGCTGAGTGTGGTACCCCGGCGGCCTACGACCGGCATTGCCGTGACGGCGAGGAGATCGATGACGCTTGCCGGGAGGCGCATAACGAGAAGAACCGGGAGACGAAGGCCCGCACCCGCGCGAAGCAGGTCGGGGCGTGACCGGGCGCCGGCCGCGGAAGCCTGCACCGGCCGTTCCGGGCAGGCTGCTGGACTGGACTGACAGCAGCCATTGGGCGCGGGTGCAGGCGCCGTGCCGGTACTGCGGGGCGCCGACGTTCCTGCGGGACGACCAGAAGCGGCCGGCGGACAAGGTGTGTGCGGAGCGAGACGTGGAGGCGCGGGCGGCGCGTGCGGGCGCCGCGTATGAGAGTGGCCGTCTGGGGTAGTCCGGGCAGGTGGGGCCGGTATCAGGGGTGTGTCCTGATGCCGGCCCTCCGGCGTATCCAGGCTTGCCGAACGTATGGCGGAGCTATACACTCAAGGCATGAACGAAAGCGAACTCGTCAAGGTCCTGTACCGCATCCCCAAAGAGCACCGGAAGGAGCTGAACATCCGGGCAGCCGAGCAGGACACCACCGCCACGGAGCTGGTGCGCAAGCTCATCCGCCAGTACCTCGCCGAGCAGCACGCGTGAGCGTAGAAGCCGTCAAGTGGGCGATGGATGACGCGCCCATGCTCCGCACGGCAACCGGTAAGCCCGACTCGACATCCCGGCATGTCCTCCAAGCGATGGCGGAGCACGCGGACGCCAAGGGTCGTAACTGCCATCCGTCTGTGACTCGTTTGCAGTACCGCACCGGCTATGACCGGCGCACCGTACAGCGGGTCTTGCGTCGCCTTGAGGACGCCAAGCTGATCGTTCTCGACGGCATGATGCAGGAACGCAACCGGTACCGGCTTTCCATGCACCTCGTCCGCGATCAGTCGGATTGGGCCGATCTGGAACGTGACGAGCGTGACTCCCGCGAGGCCGCGGCCGAGCGTAAGCGCAAGTCCCGGGCCCGCCGCGTCACGCCGTCAGGCGACGTGACCGTCACACACTTTAACGACGTGACCGATCCGGATGTCACGCACTCTGCGTCCGGACGTCACGCACTTGAAGTGCGTGACGTCACGCACTTCAAATCCGGACGTCACGCACTCAGCGCCGCCGTAACCACCAATCAACCACCACTAGAACCATCAGCAACCATCGATGGCTGGGGGGGTAGTTCTGCTAACCCACCCCACGGGCTTGCGCAAAACGCCCCCATCGATGACGACGGATTCGCGCTGAACGACGCGATGCGCCGCTGGGCCGTCGCCCACTTCCCGACCATCGACGTCGACCACGAGACCGAGCAGTTCATCTCGCACTTCCGCGCCGAGGGCACTCGCCGCCGCTCCTGGCCCGACGAATGGCAGAAGTGGATCCGCCGAAGCGCTAAATGGGCGTCTG
>Ga0075423_10000775_pt1 | contig 26867 bp, 20 predicted proteins | sample SoiMethybrSBSTD2_FD_80114 | JGI IMG/M metagenome (GOLD analysis project Ga0075423, IMG submission 80114) | Bulk soil microbial communities from a Populus tree surrounding site in Tennessee, USA - Soil MetaG P. TD hybrid SBSTD2 | ecosystem: Environmental > Terrestrial > Soil > Tree plantation... | reverse complement strand
GATCTCGCTGCAGCTGCTCGAATTCGAAACTGTCTAAGGCCGCTTGATGTTGGGGAACCAACGCCTGGGTCTTTTTCAGTTCAACGTCCAAGGCGTGCCTGATTCCTACCAAGTTCTGGAGTCGGTCAGCGTCGGATTTAAAGCGCCTTTCCAAGTACTGAATTTTTTCCTGAATCTCTTTTTTCTGCTTTACGTCGAATTCACCCAGTAATTCTCGGGCTTGAATCTCATAATAGGAATTTCTGAGTTCTGCGATCTCAGACTCCAATTTCTCAAGATTGCTGTCTGAGGAGTCTCTAATCTCAGAATCGATACTGGCGATCTTCTCTCCTATCTTAGCTACCTTATGTTCCAGGTCATGGATAGTCTGTTCTAATTCCTGTTGACTCGGCATAGTGCTATCTCCAGGTTCCTTCCAAGTTGCCCTTCATGCCAGGGACAGATGTAAGGTTCTCATCTGCGACCTTCAGGCAAAGACAAGACGTTCTTCTCCCTCTCGACCTTGAGTAATTCCTTCTCGACATAGTCCACACCTGCTACAGTGATCGAAAAGTCTGCTGATTCGCTAATCTTGATCAGCACCTTTTCCTTTAAATACCAACTTGAAAATTCGAGATCGTCGGCAGTGCATCCAAAGAGTTCCGAGAGAACCAGTAATGATAGCTCGGGCCTCCCTGGGTTGTTTCGGCGAACGTCATACAACGCCAGCAGCATGAATTTCCTGAGATCTCTCTCCGATAAGTCGTTCTCAGTGGAGAAGCGGCTTTCGTCCAAATTCCCCAGACGAGACTTAAGGCTGTCTTTGGTTTGAGAAAGGTTTGACCTTTTCTCTTCAGTCCTCGCTTTTTGAGTTGGCCCGAAAAACTCCAGATCGTATCTCGACCTCTTGGCTGGGTCTGAGAGAATTTCATAAGCTTTAAGTATCTGCTTAAACCTCTCCTCGTCGCCCGTCTGTTTGTTGTCTGGATGGTAATAGGCAGCCAGTAGACGGTAGACCTTAGTTATGACAAGTTGTTCAGCTGCAGGACTGAGCTGCAATGTCTCATAGTAGTTTTGTTCGGCAGAAGCGGCCATTTTCGTAATCATCGTCTCCGCAGTAAGTTCATGCTCTTTAAAAGCAAAGCCTAGGCAGCACTCCCACGTCAATCTTGCCGCCGACGAGAGAGGACACCTTAGGTGCCACGATTTATGCCGACTTGGGAACTCGAGCCTTCGTGTCAGGGCGACAGCCAATCGAGAAGGGAGTTATTTCGGATCCTGCATCAGCCATTCTGCAACAAGACCAGCCAGCGCGAGAATAAAGCTAACCACAAATAGAAAAAAGAGCTCACCGCCGAAAAGAGCGTCGTTCAGCGGCATCGGAATAGCCTCGTCATTGTAGAAGAATCCCACCACTAAGACTAAGATTCCAATTACCATGTAGGGAGAGCCGCTCTTTTTTCCCAAGAACATATTGTAAACAGCCAAAGCAAATCCGATACAACCGGCTGCTAGCACGAAAACTTCGAAGTTCCCTTTGATGTTGCCAACGTCGTGCAAGTGGAACTGCTGGTTTATCGCTGTGGATTTGGAAACATAAGGGCTAACCGTCAAGATGAGGGATATCAGAGCCAACATCATATTTGCTGCCATAGAGGACTCTCGTGGTCAGCCAACAGAGATGTGCCGCACTAATCTAGCTCTATTTTTCGACAAACACTCTAAAGTCGTTAGGAAATTCTAACACAAGAATCGCTCTAGCGGTCGCGAGATGGTGGCGAACTCATTTTCGTGAGCGGGACTGAGCCAAACCTAGACAATCATCAGTCAGAAACTACGGCCTGGCAATTCAGTTGATTCAGAAAAAGTCGATATGCTAGTATTTTCGGCCAGATTTCCTCATACTGGTTTCCCAATCGGGTATCTGCCCACCGATTGGAAAGGAGCTTAGAGTGAAGGTCTTTGGCGGTGCTAGCATTCGCAATGTGGTAGTTGCTGGCCACGGTTCCAGCGGGAAAACCTCGCTGGTGGCAGGGTGCCTATTTCTGGGTGGGGTCGGGAGTCGGCTGGGCCGGGTGGACGAGGGCACGACCGTTACGGATTTTGATCCCGAGGAAGTGGAACGGAGAATTAGCATTTCTACAGCCATAGCCTTCATTGAATGGAACAAGACCAAAATCAACTTCTTAGATACTCCTGGTAAAGGGGTTTTCATCCAAGACGCACGGAGCAGCATGCGGGTTGCAGATTCAGCAGTCATACTGGTCGATGCTGTGGCGGGTGTCGAGGTTCAGACGGAAAAGGTCTTCACTTTCACCGAGGAATTTCAACTGCCGGCGTTTATTGTTGTCAATAAATTGGACAGAGAGAACGCCGAATTTGCTCGAGCCGTTTCGTCGATTCGAGAATGCTTTGGCCGCGCCGCTATCCCCTTCCAAATTCCAATAGGAAGTGAGAAAAACTTCTCTGGTCTGATCGATCTCATTGAACTCAAGGCTTACCGGTACGAGCAGAACGGGTCGGGGAAATCCATGCCAGTGGAAATCCCCGCTGACCTAAGGCAAGCTGCTCAAAAGGGGCATGAAGCGATCGTGGAAATGGTTGCGGAGGGGAATGACGCCTTAATGGAGGAGTTCTTTGACAAAGGAACTATTCCGGTCGAGGATCTTATCCCAGGAGTGAAGCAGGCAGTCGCTGAAAGACGCATCCTGCCGATCTTCGGATTCTCAGCCTTGTTCAACGTTGGACCTCAAGACTTGGTTCAAAGTATTGTTGAGTACCTGCCGGCTCCTTCAGGCAGGAAAGTAGCTGGGTCCATTTCCCAGCCTGGTGGCTCTGTTGAGAGAAGGATTAGTGAAGAAGAGCCTCTCTCGGCATACGTGTTCAAGACGCTAGCGGATCCGTTTGCGGGACGCTTATCCTTTCTAAAGATATACTCTGGCGTCCTCAAAAGCGACTCAATCGTGGCAAACTTCAGCAAAGGTGGCACCGAAAGGCTGGCTCATCTTTCGATTCCTCAAGGAAAGTCTCCTGTCGAAATTCCGGAGCTACATGCAGGTGACATTGGCGTAGTGGCTAAGCTCAAAGACACGGTAACGGGTGATACGCTGGGCGACAAAGAGCATTTCATTACTTATGAGAACCTCATCTTCCCTGAACCGCTGATCACTTTTGCGATTGAGCCCAAGGCTCGGGGAGATGAAGACAAGATTAGTAATGCCCTCCACAAGATTTTGGAAGAAGATCCGACTCTAAAGTTTGGGCGTGACCAACAGACCAGCGAGATGCTCCTTTCCGGCATGGGGCAGCTTCATATCGAAACGGTAGTCGCTCGTTTGAGGAAGCGGTTTGGTGTGGACGTCACGCTAAAGACTCCGAAGGTGCCCTATCGTGAGACAATCCGTGGAAAAGCTGATGTTCAGGGCAAGCACAAGAAACAGTCCGGCGGTCATGGGCAGTATGGTGATTGCAGGATTAGGATGGAGCCCTTGCCTCGAGGTGGCAACTTCGAATTTGTAAACGAAATTTTTGGCGGAGCTATCCCGAAAAACTACATTCCGGCTGTGGAGAAAGGCATTCTCGAGTCTGCTGCGAGAGGGTATCTAGCCGGTTATCCAGTGGTCGACTTCCGCGTGATCCTATATGACGGTTCTTATCACGACGTCGACTCGTCGGAGATGGCTTTCAAGATCGCTGGCTCCCTGGCATTCAAAAAGGCAATGGAACAAGCCAATCCCGTTCTGTTGGAACCTATCATGAATGTCGAACTTTATGCCCCAGACGCCTACGCTGGAGATCTGATGGGTGATCTCAACAGCCGTCGGGGACGAGTCCTGGGGATGGATGCGAAAGGCGGGACGCAGGTCATCAAAGCGCAGGTACCCATGGCAGAAATGCTAACCTACGCGCCAACGTTGACTTCGATGACCCAAGGTCGCGGCGACTACACCATGGAATTCTCTCACTATGAAATTGTTCCGACCCAACTTGCCGAGAAGATCATTTCTCAGAGCAGGGCTGCGAAGGCCGGTACAGAGCAGGAATAGTGAGCATCCGAGAGCCTTGCCATCTGAAGACCCTTCTATCTCGATTTCCCCTGACTGCTAGGGGTCTGCGTTCACTCTAGCCAACTAATACTCCAGTCTCCTCTTCCTTCCTGTCTCATTCGAACCTTCTTGGGAGAGCGCGAAGGTCCGTCCGCAGCCTGATTGGCCTGCAGTAATGAACAAGATGAGATTGACGATATGTCTTAGTGAACATGCAGTTTACCTCTCAAGCTGCTTAGCACCCCCAACTTCTGAGGAGAAGCCCAGTATTCCCTTGCAGACAGAAGGAAACAAGCATGAGTGCTTCAGCTGAGATCACGCAAGTCCGCCGCTCGATTCTAGCAGTGGACGACGACGCTAAAATTCTTCAGATCGCTGGGAGGGTTCTGGAACAGGAGGGCTACTCTGTCTCATTGGCAGGAACTGGGGAGGAGGCGCTCCGAACCTTGCAAAGCAATAAGATAGATCTGGTGTTACTCGACGTCATGCTACCCGACGGAGACGGGTACTCGCTGTGCAAAGCAATCAAGAGTAACGAAGACACTCGAGACATTCCTGTCATCTTGCTAACTGCTCTTGACGGTATCGAAAACAAAGTTCGAGGCCTCGATGTCGGCGCCTGCGACTATCTGGTGAAGCCATTTCTCCAGCGGGAGCTCGTGGCTCGCATTAGATCTCATCTTCGCGAACGAGAGTTCACCGAGGAGATGAAGTCGCTATATGCAATCGAGAAGCGCCGCGCTCATGAGCTTGGTATTCTGCACAGGCTTACTACTGAATTTAATCGGCTGCTGGACCTCCAGGAACTCCTGGACCACGCCGCGGAAGTCATCAGCGCGCAATTGAACTTTCATGGTTGCCTGATTGCAGTTCGAGAAAGCACCAGTGCACAACTTAGATTTAGGGCTTCCTATCACCCCATCATTGGTCGAGGTTCACCGGAGCTCCAAGGAGCTGTGAATGAGGGAATTGTCAAATGGGTTGCCATCAACGGCAAAGCCAGAATCATTCCTGACCTTGTAGATGGACATGGGTCAATGTGCTACTTTCGAGATACGCGGTGCCAGATGGCCGTTCCATTGATCCACCAGGAAAAGGTAGTAGGCGTTGTGGCGGTTGAAAGTCCCAATCCCGCTGCATACAGTGCCGACGACCTAAGCCTGCTTTGTGCCGTTGTCGGCAGCCTTACCTTGGCTCTCAAGAACGCAGAGTTGTACTCCGAAGCAAAGCTTAACTCTGAGCAACTCAAGACGATGGTGCATCAGCGCACGCAAGAGTTACAGAATCAAAAAAAGTTCATGGAATGTATCGTCGATTCTCTCCCAATCGGGATTTACGTGGTCGACGCAGATCTAGCTGTAGTGACCTGGAACAAAAAGAGGGAAACGGGAATTCTAGGCATTTCTCGCGATCAGGTGATCGGGAGAAGAATATTCTCAGTCTTCTCAAGAATGAGGCAACAGAGGCTAGTGGAAGAGTTCGACCATGTCTTTTCGACTGGGCTGCCATTTGAAACGGAAACCGTGTCCTGGTCATCCGGCGAAAAAAGGCACTACCACCTGAGAAAAATACCTATGTCGCTCGAAGGTGATCGAGTAACCCACGTGATTACCCTGGGCGAGGACATTACTGACCGCAAACGCATGGAGGAGTCCCTCTTGACAAATGAGAAACTAGCCAGCATCGGGAAGCTAGCCGCTGGAGTCGCTCATGAGATCAATAACCCGCTGGCCGCAATTGCCGGATGTGTGGAAGGATTGATTTCGCGCTCAATGGACAGGGATTTGTCTTGCACACCTGCTTTCGAGGATTTTCCGCAATACCTCAGGATCATTGAGGATGAAATTGGTCGATGTAAAGGAATCACTAAGAATCTGCTCGACTTCAGCCGATCCAAGGAAATTTTACAGCAGGAAATTAATGTCAATGAAACTCTGGAACAGACTCTTCAGCTGCTGAAGCATCATAAGGGATTCAAATCCATCACGGTCGTTCAGGAACTTAGTTCAGCCTGCTTGCCTGTTGTTGGGAATTCTGGTGAACTCCGCCAAGTCTTCCTGGCAATGGCGATCAATGCCATGGACGCCATGAATGAGTCAGGGACTATAACGATTCGCACCAATAATGAGACCCGGCATGGGCAGAGTTTTGTTTGCGTGCAGTTTCGAGACTCGGGCGTCGGAATCCCAGCCAAGAATCTCAACAAGATTTTCGATCCGTTTTTCACAACAAAGCCTGTTGGCAAAGGAACTGGCCTTGGGCTGTCGATCTGTTATGGCATTATCCGAAGCCATAACGGGTTCATCAAAGTGAAATCGGAAGAGAATAGAGGGACTCTGTTTGAAATCTACATTCCCGCCAAACCGGCAAAGGGAGAGGCCTACCAATGACGAACGGAAAGAAGATTAAGCTCCTGATTGCCGAGGATGAGAAGAATTTCAGCCTTATCCTGCAAAAGGAGCTCGCACGACGTAACTACGACGTCTCTGTGGCGAATGATGGAAAGAGTGCCCTCGAGTTTTGCGAAAAGGTTGATTACGACGTGATCGTCATGGATATTATGATGCCCCATATTAATGGACTGCAGGCTCTCAAGGCGCTTAAGCAGACTCAACCTTCCCCTGAGGTTATCATGCTGACTGGAAATGCGACGGTAGAGACAGCCATAGATGCCATGAAGGCAGGAGCTTACGACTTCTTAACCAAGCCTTGCAAAATCGAGGAACTGGACGTTCTCATTCACAAGGCCTGCGAAAGGCGTGATCTGCAAAGAGAAAATCTGTACATGCAGACCCGACTTACTCGGAGAGAAAGTCCCTTCTTGGTTGTGACCAAGAGTCGCAAGATGAAAGAAATCCTCGCTTTAGTCGAGAAGGTCGCCAAGACCGATTCTAATGCTTTGATCATGGGCGAAAGTGGCGTTGGTAAGGAACTGGTCGCCCAGTCCTTCCACCGGTTGTCACCCCGACATACGGGCCCGTTCGTGGATATTAACTGCGGTGCCATTCAAGAAACGCTATTGGAAAGTGAAATGTTTGGATACGAAAAGGGCGCCTTTACTAATGCTGACTCCTGTAAGCCGGGCCTCTTTGAATTGGCCGATCACGGCACACTTTTCTTGGATGAGATAGGAGAGTTGAGCCAGCGTCTTCAGGTCAAACTCCTACGGGTTCTGGAGACCAAATCTTTCTTTCGGGTAGGTGGGACGAGGCAGGCGAAAGTTGATATTCGCTTGGTTGCGGCCACCAACAAGAACCTGCTTGAGGAAGTTCAGGAAAACAGGTTTCGACAGGACCTGCTTTATCGTATCAATACCATCGTCGTCGAAATCCCCCCCTTGCGAGAGCGGACTGAGGATATTCCGTTGCTGGTAGAACACTTCATTGACCTGATGAAGGGACAGCGGAGCATCACCATTTCTCAGGAAGCCGTAAATGTGCTTTGTGAGTATGACTGGCCAGGCAACGTGCGTGAACTTAAGAACGCGGTCGAGCGGGCCCTCGTCCTGGCCTCAACGAGTGAAATCACTCCGGATTGCTTCCCGGTTGAGATCTACAACAAAAAGAAGCGATCCACGCCTCCGGTCAAAACGAGCAAGACAATGCAGAGCCAGGTCAGAAGTCTTGCGGTCCTCGAGAGAGAGCAGATCCTGGCCACGCTCAACAAGGTCAACTGGCACCGCGGTAAAGCAGCAACTCTTTTGGGGATCACTCCGAAGACTCTATATCGAAAACTTCGCTCCTACGATTTGGAAAACAACTAGACCAAATTCTCACTCAACCCTCAATTGACTGTCTTATCGGGATAGACTAACTTGTTGCCAGAAGGCACCAGCGGCTTATCGGGAAGCTGATGTAGGACGAGCGATCATGAGATATAAAGACAGTGGAATACTGCGAGAGACCTTGCTTATTGACGCAGATGACACGCTTTGGGAAAACAATGTTTATTTCGAAGAAATGGCTGAACAGTACTTTAGCCTAATGACAGGTCTGGGGTTTACAGCTGATGTGGTTCGTCGTACCCTGAATGAAGTCGAAAGGAAAAGCATCCAGACCCTTGGCTATGGAGCGGAAAACTTCGTGATGGCTCTGAAGGAGACCCTCTTACTCTTGGCGGGTCCTTCTAGATCCACCGAGTACTTTCACACCATAGACAAAGCAGCCGCAGTGATTCTCAATCATCCAATCGAACTCTTGGAAGGTGTGGCAGATTGTTTGGAGCACCTTAGCGGACGGCATCGCACCATCCTGTTTACCAAAGGAAATCCGAAAGAACAAACTCGGAAGATCGAGGCATCTGGCCTCGCTCGCTTCTTCTCAGCCATTGAGATTGTTCGAGAAAAGGATCAGAAATCATTTTGTGGTCTGCTGCGTCGCTATCAACTTGTGAAAGAGCTGACTTGGATGGTGGGCAATAGCCCCAAGTCAGACATTAACCCTGCTATCGCAGTGGGAATCAATGCAATCTACATCCCGCATCCCAGGACGTGGGAATTAGAAAAAGAGTCCTTGGCATGTCCCGAAAAGGTCACTGTGCTTCAGTCTTTTTCTGCCTTGACAGACCACTTCGAAACACGACTTCGAGAACGGATTCCACACCGGGCCTAGCATTTGCCATCTTTGGCATATCTAGCCCAGTCAATGATTTCACGCCCCCAATATTTTCTTCCCGACAGATCTTTTTTGCTATAATGCCCCGTTGACTTAGTCGATTTCCCCTTTAAAGTTTCTTTTCAAGAGCAGCCCAAACCGGGAGAGAAAATGATATTCTTGTGCAAAATGAGTCTATCTACCGCTTGAATCTTCCCTGACACACCCAAGAGGCCTTCTAGGCGGCTCATTCCTGATTTCGAAACAGAGCGGGCCTTTGCCAGCGGGTCTGCGGGTGGGACAAGATACTAATTTTAGACCATTTCATCACACATAGAATGCGATCTGCGCGATTAAGAAGGTGACAGTTGAGCATTATTGGAAGCTTGGAGGACTTGTCTTTAGCAGACATCATTCAGGTAATTGCCGGAAGCCAGAAGACCGGAGTGCTCTTCGTCAACAGCGATGAAGGCCGCAGCTCGATTGTTTTCAAGAACGGATACGTCGTATCAGCTTCAAAACCTGATCTCGCCAACCGACTCGGTCAGCTGATGCTGAAGCGTGGGGAAATCTCAGAGTCGGCTCTCGAAATGTGTTTGAAGGAACAAACTCAAACAAGTTTGCCCCTGGGCGAAATTCTCCTAAAGCACTCGATGGTCACGCCGGATAACCTTCGAGCTTACATGAAGCAGCAGGTAGTAGAAACTGTAAACGAAATTGTGAACCTGGGAGAAGGAAGCTTCAGTTTTCAGACCGATACTCAGCTCCCTGCGGACTTGGTCTTGTTCGATCCCCAGCATATCCTCATGGACGTCGCCTACCTTCAGGACACGCGGCGTTCTACCATCCGTTCGGTCGCCGAAGAGCCGTTCTCCCCTTCCACCCTGATCGGTGAAATAGGCGACGATCAGCGGCCTGCTTTCGCCGCTAGACCTGATAAGTCGACGGATGTTCGGTGTGTCCAATTGCTCCGTGAGCTGGCCGAGGAGCTGGCGCGCCCGCGCGATTCGACGGAGGTTTCGCTCCTGGTCTTGAGACTTGCCAGCGAGTTGGTCGACCGCAGTCTTTTCTTTGTTCTTTCAGGAGATGCTTTCGTAGCATGCGGAGGGTTTGGATTTCCTCTGCGGCCTTCGCCCGATAGACAGATTCCGAGTCAGATTCGGGTGCCACTGAGCGATTCTTCGATTTTCAAATCGGTCTCTGAAACTCGGCAAGCCTACCGAGGCGTGTTACTTGATGGGGAATGGGGGAAGCTTCTGATATCCAAGATAGCAGATCGACTTCCCAACGAAATTGTCGTCCTGCCGATCATCAGTCAGGACCAGGTCATCGCAGTTCTATACGGTGATAACGGAGACAGCCAGCAAAGGATTCATTCGACAGATCTACTGGAGGTTCTTCTGTCTCAGGCCGGAATGGCTCTCGAAAACAAAGTCTTAAGAGAGAGGCTTATCAAATTGACTGAGCCATTCCATTAGAATGGCGGTTACTCCTGAACGATTTCTGCGCCTGACAGGAAACGGGTGTCCCTTTATGATGGGAGAGTCCAGTAAAGTCAAAACTATTTCCGTTTCTGACACTCTCCTCAAATGAGGGAATGCGCGCATCTGGTAACCCCAATCAACTCAACCCCAAAAAATCCCGCCGTCTCGTGATTCTTTGGATTGTTGATTGCTGTTTTAAGACCGTAAAGTGGAATCAGCTATGTTGGCGTTAATTCAGAAGTCTTAGTTTCTTTTCCAAATCTGAAATAGGGATTACTCCCTTTGATTGCTAATAAATTAGCCACGCCGGCCGCCGTGGTACCGCAGGATTTCGAGCACTGGCGACGGGTGATTGATGACTTTGCCGCGCTCCTGGGACTTACTTTGGTCGTTTACGACCAGAATGAGTGTCTTCTGACGACAAGTCACTCTAACAAGATTTGTACTGCCATTCAGCTTGAGCCGGAGGGTCTCCGCCTTTGTGAGCAAGATTGCGGTTCAATGCTTAGCCAGGCTGCAAGGGGAACCGAATTCACTGCCTTCAAGTGTCATGCCCATCTTTATAACTTCGCGGCTCCGATCAAAGTAGGAGACAAGATTCGTTATGTGCTATTAGGCGGAAGGGTCTTTCGAAACTATCAGGACTTCGCAAAGTTCAGCAGGGCAGCCCCTAGGTATGGTGTCAAAGACTTTCTTTTTGTTGACTGGGACAACGCTCTTAGGTTCGAAAACTCGCGATATTTTGAACGCGCTGCTTCCTTTATTCAGTCATTGACTGACACTTTTTCAAAGGTTCCTGCCGAGATCGGCGGAGTCGGGCAGCTAGCTTATCAGAGGAACACACTCTATGAGCTTTCTGGCATTCTTGGCAGTGAGGACTCGGCCGACAAGGTCTTTCACCTTGTTTTAGAGACTTTGGGAGTTCTCTTCGATATCTCTGGCGGTGCCGTATTGCGCAGAGTGCCCAATGGTCTGGCATTTGAGGCTCTCAATGTCTTGGGTTCCATCATTCCACCCAACGTTGAGCTGAAACTGGAACACAGTCCCCTCGAAGCTCTGAAGCAGGATCAGTACTTTTATGTCGCCGAGACTTATCCGTTGTTGAGAATGGGATTCCCGCAAACTGTTCGCTCCGTTCACAGCTTTCCGATTCTGAACCGGAACGAAACTGCCTGGATAGTGCAAATTTACAACACAGAACTCAGCGCCGAGTGCGTTCAGATGCTGAGGACTTTCTGTCAACATATTGCTCTGTCTCTTGAGAACGTATTTCTGAGGCTCGAAGCCAACGAACACCGAAAGACATGGTCGGTTGTGACAGATTTCGGCTTGGCAATTGCCTCAAACGTGGAACGTCTCGATCCGTACAAGACAATTCTCTTCAAGGTGACCGAGATCATGAGAGCCGAGCAGGGATCTTTGTTAATCTTTGATGAAGAGGCTAGGGAGCTTTCAGTCAAGAGCATCAAGGGACTCAATGAGAAGCTAGTCAAGAAGCTGCGTCTAACACCCAGCCAAGGCATTGCTGGCTTTGTGTTCGAAACGGGTCGGCCGCTGCTGACTGAAAACATAGACAAGGATCCACGCTTCCAGACAAATCAGCGGGCACGATATAAGACGAAATCGTTCCTCAGTGTTCCCTTGGCGATTCACAACCGCAGGATTGGGGTGCTTAACATTGCTGACAAAATTGGTGGCGCAGCCTTTGACGAAGCTGATTTGAAATTGTTGCAGGCCATTGCCAACCATGCTTGCGTGGCCCTGGAACTGTCCGATCTCTATCAGAAATCCGAGGACCTGAAGCAGATCTCAATCACCGACCCACTCACCGAGCTCTATAATAGAAGATTCTTTCAAGAGCGTTTGACTGAGGAAATCCAAAGAGCGAAACGGCACTCCCAGCCCGTGAGCCTCATCATGCTGGATATCGACAACTTCAAGAACTACAACGATGTTCACGGGCATTTGGCAGGTGATGAGGCGCTCAGGGTCGCTGCTGCAATTCTCAAGAACTCGGTTCGCAGCATTGATATCGTGACGAGATACGGAGGAGAGGAATTTGCAGTCATTCTTCCCACGACCGACGTTGTAGCTGCCCATGTCATTGCTGAAAGAATCCGAAGTCGAATGGCTGACCGATCATTTCCCGATCGGTCTTTTGAACCTGATGCAAAGCTCAGTGCTAGCCTCGGTATCGCCTGCTTTCCGAGGGATTCCGAATCACTGTTCGAGTTGATAAGCAACGCAGACAAGGCGCTTTATTTGGCCAAGGTCAGCGGAAAGAATCTTGTCTGCATTTTTGACGAGGCTCGAGACTTCAAGAATGCTTCGGGTCTGTGATCTGAGTTGGCGCCCTCATTCCTGCGAGATTGAGGATCCCTTCTTGGGAACCGAAGCGGTTTGACGCGGACCCATCCCTGAATCCGTAGCTCTCTCGTTTCAGGAATGGCGCCTGTTCCTCCCCAGTACCAGAGAGGTAGACGAACTTCAGAGACCCCAATAAGGAATGGTTTGAAAGTCCATTGGCTAATGCACCAGAGCGGGTTCAGATCTTCAATGCCCTACCCGATGAAGAATTTCTCTACAGGAGGTCCGATGCGGAGAGACTCTTTCAGGCAGGTTTGGACGTTGCGCGTTCCCTGCGGCCGAGTTACTTTCTCGCCGGTAACCGGAAGTCTGGAAAAACAGAGATTCTCAAGCGGGTTTACAACCGCATGTTTTGGGATCAGGATCTCGTTGTCCCTTTCCTTCATCCAATTCCCAGTGTTCTGAATTCTGCGGAGGCCTTTTGCCGAGAATACTTCTTTCGCAGTATTCTGCAGTTCGTAGCTTTCCTAAGAAAAGATTCAATGTTGGCGAAGGCCGACGAATTCAACCTCAATCAAATCATCCAGCTTGTCCACCAAAGCAGATATTCCTGGCTTGTAGAGAGCCTTGACAACTTCCAAGCTTACGCTGACAGCAAAGACTTACAAGCCATAATTAAGCTGGCGATTGCATTTCCAGCCACGGCTTCGATGAAGACGGGACTGCGAGCCTTTGTCATTCTCGACGATTTTCATCGGATATCCTCCTTGCCGTCTGCCTATGAAAAAGGGTGCGTGAAGGCCGGATTTCTCCTTGCTCTGCAGTCGCGCCAAGCTCCCCATCTCTTTTCTGGCTCTCTCAAAACAGTTCTGAATGATGTTTTCGAGGCAGCTGAATTACCAGGCATAGTGGATGTCATTTCGTTGAAGCCATTGAAGCCAGAGGAGGCGCAGTTCCTCTTTGAGAGGTTATGTCAGCGGTTCGATATTCCTTACGAGCGGGATTTAAGTTTGCCCGTCGCGCGGCAGCTCGACCACAACCCGTTTTACCTGCGTATCCTGACCCAGGCTGCACACCGTGAATCCGGAGATTTCCTGAGCATCAGAAAGTTTGCAGATCTGTACTCCCGAGAAATTACCGGAGGGAACCTTCATCTCTACTTCAATAGCCTCCTCCACTCCACAGCGTTGAATTCTCTAGAGAGAATCAAAGCCCTGGAGCTTCTGCGACTTTGCAGCCAGGAGGTGTCGGATTTTTCAATCATTCGGTATTTCCAAAGTCGCGCAACTGTGGAAGACTACGACTTTGAGAAGATCATGCACGCCTTGGACAGGCTCGCTTTGGTGGATTACAGCTTGGGAGTTGTAGCGCCGATTCAAGACTGCGTTTTCAAAGACTGGATAGAATGGAACTTCAATCACAAGATCAGTGGGAATCCGATGTATCAGGTCTCTTATCGCTTGACTTCGGAGGTGCTAACTCGCTTCAGCCAATCTCTTCAATGGCGTGCTTACACAGACAAAGCAGATCAGATTCGTCGATTCCTGCTAGCACTTGACTGCCAGACCGTTCCGACGCTTTTGTTCGACTACGGACGATTTGAAGCCGAACAGAAAAAAGAGATGTCCGCTAGTCCGGCTGGTCAGGTGGAAGAAACACCCGAGTTCACCCTTCCAGAGATAATCTCCGTCAATACCGTGGAAGCGGGATTATTGGGCGCCCGATACGCCACTGGCCAGATCCTGCTTGGACGTGGGTTCGCGAGTAAAAGATATACCGACAATAGCGAAGTAGCGTGGTTAGTTGGATGCTGTCCGAGTCCGGAGATTGTTGGTCTGGAGGAGATCCAGCAGTTTTATCAGCGCTGCCAGTTGGTCATTCAGCTCGAAGGCCTGAAGTCGGTCCGATATTGGCTGTTGAGCGAACATCGATTCAACGAGGCTGCCCTAAGTTTTGCTAGCCAGTACGAAATTCACACATCAAATCGCGTGCAGTTTGAACGCTTGCAAAGCTTACTCCTGAAGCATTCTGTCGGCTGGAAAGACAAAGTCGATCCTAAGGATCTGACTACCTATGAAATGATCGTCCCTTTGGTATCCGACGCTGAGCTGGTAGCAGTCCGCGCTTTGGAGCAAATCGCTGAGAACATTGGCCTGGACGAAAGATCAAAGGGACAAGTTCGCATGGCGTTGATTGAAGCATGCATTAGCGCCAAGGACGAAATCTTTGATCGACCTGAAAACGTACGACTGAAATTTCAAACGGCCCCAGATCGTCTTGTTATCCACCTGCATTGCGAACTTCGTTCAGCCCCCGAGATACCTGCCAGCAAAAAGGTAACGAAGGACAGAGGTGTCACAATGCTTCAAACATTAATGGACGAAGTAAGACTTTGTCCTGTCCATCAAGGTCTGAAACTGACAATGACCAAATATTTGCGCCACGCTCAGAAGGAAGCGACCTGACTCCGGTTACAACCTCGAAGGCAGCCTCTGTTTTTTTATGGGATGATTCCCGGAAGAAAGTAGGCGATGACAAAAACCTCCATGCCAACGATCGTGGCCAGCGCCAGGCTGTGCCAGAAAACGAATCGAAAAATGTTTCCTTCTTTACCGATCTGATTGGTTGCCGCCGTTCCGATGACAATACTTTGAGCATCAATCATTTTCCACATCACGCCACCACAGCTATTGGCTGTCGCCATTAGGCTGGGACTTAACCCCAACTGCGTTGCCGTTACCTTTTGAAGGTTGCCGAACAGCGCGTTTGAGGCAGTATCGCTACCCGTAAGAAACACACCTAACCAACCCAAAAGTGTCCCGAAGAATGGATAGAGGGCGCCGGTCCGAGTAAATGCCAGCCCCAGGATGCTATCCAGTCCCGAATAACGTGAGACGAATCCTAGGCCCAGGATCGCTGGGATGGTGAGCAGAGGGATCATAAGTTGTCCGAGAGTTTTGCGGAACAGCAACCAGAGATCGACAAAAGCCACCCCAAGAAGCGTAGCCGTGAGAGTGGCTGCCAGCAAAATGCTCGTTCCGGTGGCCGCTAACCAGTTAAAGTTGTAAATTGCGGCCTCTCGAGCGGCCTTCGCGACCACGGGCGTTGTCTTCATGACATTGAGATGCAGATAAGGAACCTGAAGAGGAACGGTGACCGTGTTAAGGAGTTGGTTTACGGAAGGGACTCCCCAAAGTAATACCAACAAAGATAGAAATCCAAATGGCATCCACGCTCGAACCACTTCCTTGGCCGAGTGGTCATGGCTGCCCGAATAGGGCTGGCCCCGCTCATGTTCAAAACGCCAAATCCTGCGTGGCTTCCAGAAGCGCAAGAAGATCACCATCACTACCAGCGAAAAGGCCCCCCCGAGGATGTCCACTAGGTAAGGACCATGATGGTTGCTAAGGTAGTATTGAGTTACGGCGAAGGAAGTGCCGCAGACTAGTGTAGCGGGAAGCACTTCCAGCGTCTCTTTCCAAGGGCACATCGTGCGGACTAGCCAGAGTGGGATGACGACCGAGGTCAGTGGCAGTATCCTCCCGGTGAGCTGAGACAAGGGCATTAGTGGCAACTCAGTCACAGCGGATAGAGTGATCGTGGGAATTCCAAGAGACCCAAACGCCACCGGCGCTGTGTTAGCAATGAGACAGAGCGCCACGGCGTAGAAAGGATTGAAACCCAGTCCTACCAGTAGCGCAGAACAAATGGCGATCGGTGTTCCGAATCCGGCCGCTCCTTCAATGAAGGCTCCGAACGAGAACGCGATGAGCAAAGCTTGCAATCGGCGGTCCTGGGAAACGGCTCCGACAGACCTTTTAATGATTTCGAACTGACCCGTGGCTACCGTCAGGTTGTAGAGAAACACGCCGTTCAAAACGATCCAACCGATTGGTAACCAGCCGAAGAAAGCTCCGAAGAGGAAAGAAGCCAATGCCAGCCTTGCCGGCATGCCGTTCACGAAGGTGGCAATTGCTATGGCAGTTATCGCACTCGTGAAACCGGCGAAGTGAGGTCTCACCTTTCGAAAGGCAAGAAGATAAAACAATAGCACTGTTGGTAGGGCTGCCACTGCTGTGGACAGAAAGGCGTTACCCAGAGGATTGTAGTTTTGAACCCACGGCATGCGGATGGTCAGAGGTTAGCCCGGCGGCGCGATTTGGAAGTTAGCTTCTGCCTCATGCTTCTCTTCGGTGGACGAAACTGATGGATCTTCATGTCGACATACTTGCCACTGAAGTGCACTCCTTCAAGCTCCAAAAGCTTTCGCTGCAAAAAGGGTCCCTCTCCGCTGGACATCGAATTAATGAGGATCTTGCCCCCGGCCCCCACGACCCGCTGCCAGGGCAGCCCTCCAGGACATCCATGCATGGCCCATCCCACCTGGCGAGCCATGTGCGGAGCGCCCACCAGAGTGGCAATCTGGCCGTAGGTGAGGACCTTGCCCGGCGGAATCCGCCGCACAACTTGATAGACCTCCTTGAAGAAGGATGTCTTGCTGAATTGCGGACCTCGCCGAGATTGCAACCTTTCAGTTTTGTAGGAAATTTCGTTCAAGTGTGAACCCCGGTTCTGCGAATGACTCAAAATAACAAACCGAGACTTTCAATCCTTGATCTGACTCCAGTGGTTTTGCCGTCATCTTTCTCCCCATTTGAGTTTTTGCCTCAGAATGTCAAAGAAGTTGTTGTGGGCAGACTCGACTAGCTCGACGGATTGGGCCGACTTGCGAATCTGGAGCAGGTCATCGCCCTCCAAGGCCAACCCGACTTGACCGTCTACAGTGAGAAAAACGGACTCCTGGGTGGCTTTCAGGCTCAATTCAACCTTTACAGTGTCCGGAACAACCACCGTGCGAAAGGTTAGCGTGTGAGATGCAATTGGCGTTATGAGCATGGCGGCCATCGTTGGAAAGACAATCGGTCCGCCTGCCGACAGAGTATAAGCTGTCGATCCTGTCGGGGTGGCTACGATTAGGCCATCCGCCTTATATGTGGCTACAAACTGCTTGTTGATCCTCACGTCAATGTCAATAATCCTGGCCAGCGCTCCCTTTGTGAGAACTACGTCGTTCAGAGCGTGATAACGAGCGAATTGGGTGCCTTCTCGATTCACTATCACATCAATCATTAGTCTCTTTTGTGTAGTGGCCTTGCCAATCAGAATACTTTCTAACGTATGAAACGTTTCCTCTAGGGTGATTTCAGTCAGGAATCCCAGGCTGCCAAAGTTAACCGCAAGAATTGGGGGTCCATCGGAGTTCATAGCGCGAGCGACAGAGAGTAAAGTGCCGTCGCCACCTAGCACGACGACAAGGTCGCACTGAGAAGGAACTTCAAGTCTCGGCAGGCTATCTGTTCTTCCGCCAACCAGCATCGCGGTTTCAGCATCGAAAACGACGTCAATCTGATGTGCGGCCAACCATTGAGTCAATTCGTTGACCACGGTCGCAACAGTAGTCAACTTAGGCTTGGCGATGATGCCCACTCGTCTGATATCAGATTTCATAGAGGCCACTTCGAAGGTTGGAGGACGTGGAGAAGGATAAAGGAAAAGAAACTTAGGGAAAAGTGAAAATATACAAGAACAAACCTGCGAAGCCGACTCACTTGGCGCCTACATCGTTGGCTAGAAACATGACATGCTTGATTCTCTGGCGGAGGTAAGTGTAAGCAACGTGAATCTTGCCATCCGAGGTTTGAATGACGGAAGGATAGGAATATTCACCCGGTCCACTTTCAAGGGTCAGGAACTGCTTCCAGGTGTCTCCATCATCCTGAGAAACAGCCACATTGAGCGGCGTCCGCCCGCTTTGAGCATGATTGTAGACCAGAAGTAGCCGACCGTCACTCAGCTTGACGGCGTCAATGCCACTGTTGGGATTTGGGAGCGAAGTTAACTGAGCTGATGTCCAACTTATTCCGTCATCATTCGAGTCAGCGTAACAGATCCGACCGATTTGCTCGGTGGCTCGGACAAACATTCTCAGTCGGTGGCCCGAAATAGGAACGATAGTTGGTTGAATGATCCCATATTCAAACCCAGGCACGATAATTGGGCCGTGCCGAGACCACGTATGGCCATTATCTGTGCTTCTCTCGACCCAACAGGACCACGAGTGATAGCTCTCGACCGAAGTCCCTGCCACGACTGTCCCATTGGACAGGATTAACGGTTTATTCTTAATGGGACCATAAAGCCCAGCAGGCAAATGAACAGGCTTCGACCAGGTCAGGCCTTCGTCACTGGAGTTCAAATAGGCACCCGACCAATTGGTCGGGTTTGAGCCGAATTTGTAGGAGAGCCATAGGAGCTTGTCTGCTGTTCGGAATAACACAGGATTGTAAGTGGCCACACCTGGCTCGCTCGCGACCCGCCAGGGACGGGACCATTCTTTCCGGATGTGTCGGGACATCCAGATGGCGACATCCGGGTTGCCTTCTGCGCTCCCTCCGAACCAAGCCGCGAGGAGGTCTCCCTTCGCAGCTTCAACCAAAGTGGAGGCATGACACGAGGCGAACGGAGCGTTTTCGAACACGAATTCTTGCCGCACCTCAGCCGGGTCTGCTGAGGGAACTAGAAATGCTCCCACAATCAAAAATCGGAGATGGATGGTTGAGAGAAATCGTTGAGCGGTCCTGCGACCTGTCATGAAAGGTTGATCTTGCCTACGACACTGCGGTTGTTACTTACTCCGCTTTTTCTTCAGATAATCTTCATATTCCTTTTTAAGGACAGGGTCTTGAGGAGTTGGATAAAGTTCGCTGGATTTGTATTTTCCGCTGAGAAACTTGCCCTTAGTCCAATCGTCGTGAATGTGTGTGGTCTCGGCCTTCTCAAGAATCTCCGCAACCAGGTGAGGTGGCACAAAGTATACGCCTTCTCGGTCGCCGAACACGAGATCCCCAGGCATGACTGTGGCGCCGCCAATTCTCACAGGAACGTTGACACCAGTTAGCATCACATTGCCGATAGCTGAGGGATGGACTCCACGAAAGTACGCTGCTATTTCAATTGGGAAGATTCCTTCCAAATCCCGAATGCCGCCATCGATCACGAAGCCGGTTTTGGTAGCAGAATAAATAGCCGTTGCCAGGTTGTCTCCCACAAAGGTGCCGTTGTCGATCTTGCCAAACAGGTCGACGACTATGACATCACCGGGTTGCAACATATCGATCACTCGTTGATTGGCATTTTGACCTAGCCCTTTAGCCTTAGCTTCTGATTCTGCGACCTCAGCTATATCAGGACGGTAGGGCATGAATTGAGCGGTGACGGCGCGACCGACCAGCTTTCTGCCGGGATGTAATACCGTCCAATTACCTTCGTATTGGTTAGGGAATTTTGCCTCTGGCAATACAGCAAAGATTTCCTCTGCGGAAAGTCCCTTGGCCTTCTCCAGAAGCGTATCAGGTATCCGCGGCCTCCCATCGGCAAAACGGTCGAACGGATTCTTGGCTGAATACTTGATCATCTGATCAGGGGTGAGTGTAAAAATCTGGGCCTCTGCCAGCTCGGACGCCATCAGCAAGAATAGTGGAAGTGTCCAGTGAAAGGCTACGTGGCTCAGCCTGACTGTGGCTGCGTTCATTTTTGCAGTTTCTCCTTACGATCGACATATTTGGTTGGTGAACCTGGCAGGTCCAACAGAATCAGTTGTCTGATCGTCTTGAGAACTCTACCGTCTCCAAGGCCAAAAACGCAATCAGATTGACAGAGTTTGATCCGCCGGATACGCTGTAGTAGGAAGGTTCAAGAATTCTGTCTAGTGAGGCATCGGTTCTCGGCACAGGCCTTTGGCGGGCAGAACATGCAGATCAGGTATTGAGTCGACTGGCGTGATTGAGACAGGATTTGTCTTCTTGTAGAATATGTCTAAAGCCAATTATTTAGGGCGCCGATACGTGAGAACGGGTGAACACAAAGGAGGTAGAGCATGGCATTTGACGGGATCAGTCCAGGTTCTGGACCGCTGTCGATTCAATTTAGATCCGATCACACCCTACCCTCCAATGGAAAGAATGGGAATCTTGCTTTGAAGAAATCACAAGACAACGTAGAGTTTTCTGACAAAAGCCAAGAGTTTCTTCGAATCCGAAGAGTGGTAGAATCGCTCCCTGACTTTCGTCTCGAGCGCGTAGACCAGCTAGCCAAGGCAATCAATGAAGGAACTTACGAGGTATCCAGTATCCGAATCGCCGATGCCATAATTAGGAAGAACCTCATTGATTTCGAGAAATAGAATAGAAGTGATAGGAAAATCCTTCCTGACTGCCAACTCGTTTGCTCCCCGCTAATACCCTCAAGCATCCCCCAATTCCTTTCTCGGCGTCTGCTATTCGGCCGATTGGCTCCTAGAACCAAAGATTCGTGCTTCTTCGCGGGCCAGAAATTCCTTGAGAAGACTGCGATGGTGTTCGCTCATTTCAGTGAACATGAGCCCATTACCCGGAGGGAAGGTTTCATATCTCAAGGAACTTACACTTACAGGATACTGCAGAACTCTCACCACTTTGGCTGCTGCTTCCAACGTCCTGCTGTCGCCGGGCAGATCGAAGGATAGTTGTACCTTGGTACCAACAGGATCGGCGTGGGATTTTCTGATGAAGATTCCGCCATGACTCAGATTACTCGCATAGTAAAATTGGGTCTTGCCGTCAACTAGGTAGTTAACTAGGAATCTTACTGGAACTCTACGGGATTTGCGCAGATCCTGACCACCTGGCGGAACGATGTCAGCGACGATGTAAAACAATTCTTCAAGAGATCGAGCCTTGTTGAAGAAAGCATAAATTCCAAGCTCGTGCTGAGCGGAACTAAGCCTCGGGTCCAGAATAGAGTTGGTGGTGATAATGGTCTTGAGGCTTTGACAGAACTCTTGCTCTTTAAGGACCCTCAGGAAGGCCAAACCGTCAGTATCCTGGATACACGCTAAGTCGATAACTAAGAGGTCAATTGGACGTACCGAGTTTTTCAGTTTCCGATAGGTAGTCTCCGAGTCAGAGCAGAAGTCAGCATTGAACCCTCCGTCGTTGAGCGAGTCCACCAAAGCGCGCGCGTAGTTGGAACCTGGCTGATCGACAACCAGGATCTTCAGTTTGATTTGTTCCAAGGCCATTTCTTGTGAGATACCGACCGTTTGTCGTCTGATGCATTCTTCTTCGGTTTTGGAGCCTTTAGAGAGCTTGAACCGCAGCCCTCGTCTCCAGCCACTTTTCCTCTGGAATTTTCAAGAAAATCTGGACGATTCTGGGGTCAAACTGTCGGCCTGAAAACCGAATTATCTCTTCCCTGGCAATCCGGTAGCTGAGAGCCTTGCGATAGGGCCGGTCAGAAGTCATTGCGTCGAAAGTGTCCACCACGGCAAATATTCTGGCTCCTAAGAGAATCTCTTCACGCGCGAGCCCTTGTGGGTAGCCCGTTCCGTCGTATTTTTCATGGTGCTGTAGGACCAGTTTGGCAGCCTCCTCCAAGAAATCGATTCCCTTAAGGATGTGACAGCCGATCCCTGGATGTTTGCGGATTTCGATCCATTCTTCTTCAGTAAGTCGAGTGGGTTTCAATAGGATGTTGTCAGAAATACCGATTTTGCCGATATCGTGCAAAAGGGATCCTCTATCAATATCGACGAGATCTCCTTCAGGCACATTCAACTCTCTGGCAATGATCAAAGTATACTCGCTGACCCGCTTTGAGTGTCTCTGGGTCTCATGCTCACGTGCGTCGAGCGCAGTAATAAGAGCTTCGAGGGTGTGCGAATAGGCATTTTCCAGGCTGTTGAGAGCGTGGCGTAAATCAGCGGTTTGAGCTTGAACTCTCTCCTCCAAGAAGCGCTGATACTGCTTGTTTTCGAGGATCAACTTTCGACGCTCCAGCGCGCTCAGGATCTTGTTCCGCAGCTCGGAGACGTTGAAAGGTTTGATCACATAGTCACAAGCACCCGAAGATAACGCATCAATTGCTGAGTTGGCATCGGATACGGCCGTAATCATGATTACTGGCGTATCTTCATAGTTCGCTTTGACGTGTTGGAGCAAACACAACCCATCCATCACAGGCATTCGCATATCCGTGAGGACCATTTGATAATGATTTGCCTGTAAGCGCTCGAGAGCCTCTTTGCCGTTTTGAGCCATGTCACTCTTGAATCCTTCCGCCTCAACCACTATCTTCAGGATGTTTCTAATCATGGGCTCATCATCGACGATCAGTATCCTTTGCTCCTTCCTGTGGTTCGTGTCCCAGCGCATGTTTTCGACAAAGCGATCCTTCAGAATCGTCGTATCCATAGGATGTAGCATACCTCAATTCATCGACGGCCACTCACCATGTCTTTAACGAATCTTCTGCGCAAGTGTATCCAGGTCATTAGGTTTCAGAGGCCAGTTGACTCGTGCCTTAGCCACGCAGAACCAACGGACATCTCGAAAAATCCTAAGCAACATCGAGTCATTGGACGAACAGAGATATCGGTTCAGCCGCGTTGTCTCGCTTAAATTGACTCAGTCGAAATGCGACCGTGAAAGACAGCTCTACAACCACCAGCCCTTGTCATTAGATTTTTTGCCTTTGAATGTCAATCGTCAGCAATCTTACACAATAGGTCAGAGATGTCCATCTTCGATACCTTTAACGCAGTCCTGAAGAAGTCTATTGAAGTCAAAGCATCCGATATCCATGTAACGGCGGGAAGTCCCTTCCGCTTGAGAATCCAAGGTCGTATCATTCCAGTTCAAGGCATTGATACGCTGAAGCCTCAAGACACTGAATGCATTGCAGGGGAGATCTTGCTGGCAGCGAAGAAGGCCACACGCGAAAGTGTCCAACAGGTAACAGAAGGGCTAAAGGATTTTGACTGCTCCTACTCGTTGCCCCAGGTGAGTCGTTTTCGCGTCAATATCTGCAGTCAGAGGGGGTCTCTGGCTCTGGTGTTGAGAACAATCCCGTTTACAATTCCTGACTTCGAAAAACTCGGGTTGCCCGAAGTGATCAAAGAAATTGCTCTGGAGGAGCGGGGACTCATCCTCTTAACTGGGATCACTGGCAGCGGGAAATCGTCGACTTTGGCCGCAATGGTTGCCCATGTGAATCAGCAGAAAGCCGGGAAAATTGTGACCATCGAAGATCCAATCGAATTCTTGCATCGCGATGCAAAATCCACGGTGATCCAGCGGGAACTGGGAGCAGACACCGAAAGTTTTGGCAAAGCACTAAGGGCGGCGTTGCGACAGGATCCGGATGTCATCCTGGTGGGGGAAATGCGCGATAAAGAAACGATTGATATTGCTCTGAAAGCGGCTGAGACTGGACATCTGGTTTTCAGTACCGTACACACGACGGATTCTCCCAAAACGATCTCCCGCCTCATTAGCGTCTTTGAAGCCTCAGAACAGTCTGCCACCAGAATGCGGTTGGCAGAAACCCTGAAGGCAGTCATATCGCAAAGACTCTTGCCGAGAAAAGATGGGAACGGAAGGGTCGTTGCCGTAGAGGTGATGCGCCAGACCAAGACAATTCAGGACTGCATTGAAAATCCCGACAAGACATCCACTATTAAAGACTTCCTGGAGAAAGGCAGAGATCAGTACGGGATGCAGACCTTTGATCAGCATCTCACTGAACTATTCCAGAAGGAGTTGATTTCCCTCGATGTGGCCAAGTCCGCCGCTACTAGCCCGGCAGACTTTGAACGAAACCTTCAGTATCAATAGCCAATCGACCTTCGACGGTTTTCCTCGCGATCTCCATCGTCACCAAGAGTCTACTCAGCGACTCTATCGCAACCGTCCCCAGTCCCTTTTGAAAATCAATAGTTGACTTATGATTTGGTTCCCTGCAAGGCTATGATTTGTTTATTTGTGCCCCACGCTTTGCTCTGAGGTTGTACCTTTGAAGGGAATTTTGGCCATCATCCTTACGCTATTATTGTGGAGCCGAGAAGGTTGGACCGGTCAAATTGACATTCCACTGACACTTCAAGAGACGGCTGGCATCGAGCGCTTCCAATATCCCGTTACGTCTGGAGTCCCTCTTCCGCAGGGGGCTTTGACATCCACAGAGAGACTGCAGATTATGGACACTCGAGGCAGGTTTGTCCCAGCCCAGTTTTCTGTCGCCAATCGTTGGTGGAACGACGGAAGCATCCAGTGGCTTCAGTTCGATTTTTCTGCCAACGTTTCAGCCGGCGGTAAGGCAAACTATTTCCTCAGAGAAGTCGCTCCGATCCCCGAATTTCCTTCGCCGATCGGCCTTATTCCCAGGGGGACCTTCTTCGAAGTGGTCACGGGCCCGTTACGCTTTGTCATTGGAGGTGAATCGAACCAGTTGTTCGATCAGGTGTGGGTTGATGAGAACTGGGGCTACGACTTTTCCGATCACACCAAGATTTTGGAAAGCGGCCATTTTGACCTGGTGTTGACGAGCGGAGGACAGGTCTATCGCACTAGCAACTGGACTCAAAATCGAATCGAGATAGAAGAAGCAAATGCCTTGCGCGCTGTGATCAAGATCAGTGGGACTTTTTCTAGCCCCGCATCGAAAGAGAAGAGCTTCGACTATGTGACCCGCATGACAGTGTATGGTGGCAAGACTTATGTCAAACTCTCTTTTCAAATTGTTAATCGCCAGGGCGATCCTCACGGGATTCAACTCGATGACCTGAGTCTCCATGTCAGACTGAACCTCAACCATGAGAAGCAGCGGTTTTCCTTTGGAGGAACTGAGGGAGATCATTCGGGAACCTTCGCCATGGGTTCTTCTGCGTCGCTCTATCAAGAAAGTTCAAACCGGTATGTCGTGTCAGGAGCTGCTGAGGGTTTTGGGTCGGCCAAAAGTGCAAAGCCGCTCAATCTGGGCTGGGCAGATCTCTCCGATGATCAGCGGGGGCTCGCTATCGCTGCGCGATGGTTTTGGCAGCTCTTTCCGAAGGCTTATGAAGTTAAGAGTGATTCTACGATCACTCTGCGGCTTTTTCCTTCTCGTGCCAAACCCCAGAATATCGCGTTGGGGATGGCAAAGACACACACCTTCCTTCTTTACTTTCATGGGAAGCGAGATTTTGAGTCCGGACAAGTCAAGAACATGCTGCTTGGCTTTCAGAAGCCGGTTTATGTACTCGCTCCTGCTCAATGGTACTGCCGGGATACCCAGGCCTTAGGGCGCTTGCCTGAAAGCTCCGAGGAAGCATACCGGGAGGAGTTTTGGCCTCTCGTCAAGAAATACGACGACTGGTTTGTGCGCAGTCGAGATGCAGTCGTGGCGAATCGCGACAAAGCCGAGATTTTTGACGGTCAACCGCTGGATGAATACGGAATGCTCAACTTTGGGGACGCGAGGGGCGAACCAATAGGAGGGAATGGCGATCACACCGCTGGCCGCTCCTGGGCCAACTTGGCCTATGACTTCCCACACGCCCTCTATCTGCACTTTTTCCGAACTGGCGATCTGAAGTCGCTCGAGGTTGCTGAGGAGGCCCTCGCACACCTGATGGATGTCGATATCTGTCGCTTTGCCTTCGATCCGAAACTCATCGGGGCGGCACGCCCGAGCCCTGCTGTGGACCATTGGATCAAGAAATCTGTCGACAATACGGAGACCTTGCCAACCTGGGATTCTTACCAAAATGAGAGCTTGTTTGATTCCTTCTTGTTGACAGGCAACCGCGCGGCGCTGGAAGCAGCCAGACTCTCAGCGGAACACGCGATGAACTATGAGGGGCTGGACTTCAGCAAAGAATCTCGCAGCCTTGGCAATGTGCTCTTTGGCTTACTTAAAGCGTATGAGGTCTTGGGTGAGGGCCGCTTCTTAGACAGAGCAGACTGGGTTGTCAAATCGGTTCATTATTGGCAGGACGGAAATATTGGCGCGTTAGAGCACCAAAGTCCAAGGCTGGCGGAAAATTGGTCCGAGAATTTCCGCAATGGATATGGTCCCGATCTTTGGTCCTATGGCCCCGCGTGGGAGGCGTTGAACCAATATTACGACCGCACGCAGAAAAGAGAGGTGCTCGGATATCTGCAACGGTCCGCCGACCGGGTCTTCGAGAATCGCAGTTTTTGGGATTCCACAAAGAGGCGTTACGTTGAACGTCCAGACTTGGCGATCACATTTGCAGCGGGCTTGGCGCCGCTCTACGAATACACGGGAGACTCGAAGTATTGGGATCTTGCCTTGGAGGCCTTCAAATCACAAGTTGAACAATCGGGAACCGTGGACCGTTTAGAGCTCTTCGGGCAATACTTTAGGGGATCACAGCGTTTTCTCTGGTACCTTTCAAAGGGCTTTTCTGGACCGCGAAAGCGTGAAGTCAGTGTCATACATTGATGAGTTGTCAACTAAACCTCGCCAATGCCATAGTTTCTGCCACCGCGTAACGTCCCCACACGCAGGCGCGGGGCACAAAATTGACGATCGGGACGATATTATCGTCTGATGCTTTTTAGTAGATGTTGAGCAATGTC
>Ga0075423_10000774_pt1 | contig 26903 bp, 27 predicted proteins | sample SoiMethybrSBSTD2_FD_80114 | JGI IMG/M metagenome (GOLD analysis project Ga0075423, IMG submission 80114) | Bulk soil microbial communities from a Populus tree surrounding site in Tennessee, USA - Soil MetaG P. TD hybrid SBSTD2 | ecosystem: Environmental > Terrestrial > Soil > Tree plantation... | reverse complement strand
GGTAGCGAAAAGAGAGTACCGCCCGTTCCGCCCTGGCTACGTATATAGACATTTGCACCGAAATTGATGACCCGGCCTACGCCCCAGCCCAATGCGATTCCGAGCAGCCCTCCCATTAATCCGATGCCGGAAGCTTCCACCAGAAAGATGCGACGTATATCGTTATCGCTGGCCCCGATGGCCTTCATGATCCCGATTTCGTGAGTGCGCTCCAGGATGGACATGACCATGGTGTTGACGATTCCCAGAAGTGAGACGGCAAGCGCAATCGAGCCGATCAAACTCAAAACGATATCCAAAACGATGAACGCGTTCTTTGCGCCTCTGAGCGCGTCGATCACGGAGAACGCCGTGTAACCCAGAGCGCGGATACGCGCCTCCACATCCTGCGTGAACTGCGCCTGCTTCACTTTGACGGTGATCGACCCATAAGACTTGGGCTGCGAGGGTTCACGCAGGAAGGACTGTGCATTCGCGACGACCTCCGCATCGATCGTTTTGGCCAGTCCCAACGGGATTGTCAGCCCAGACGCAAATCCACCGCCTCCAGCGAGCAACGGGCTCGTGTCGCGTTCCACGATTCCGACGACCCGGCATTGAACATCGACACGTCGAACCTGAAACACGTTGCCAGGATCCGATTCGTCCCCGTCTTTGTGTGACGCTGCGTAAGACAGCGTGAGGCTCTTATCAGTAATGCTACCAGGATCGTGTTCTGCGATTTGCTTTGCCAGATCGAGGCTTAGTATGCAGGCACTATCGGAGTCGTTCGCAAAGAACTGTCCATACGAAAGCGACTGAAAGGTTCCCTCACCTCTCGACGACATCGGCACACCTGCTGCCGTAATCGCTCTAGAGAAATCGCCGAGCGTCATCTGTACAGGAACGCGCAGATTCGGATACGCCTCGCGAACGTTGTCGATTGCAGAGATTTGCTTCACCGCGTCCTCATTCAACGTTGGACCCGGCTGTCGGCTTCCGCCACGGCCGCCGCCTCTCAGGCCACCTCTCGCTGCCTCGCGGCCGCTGAGGAACGCACCGGGCACACCAAGCAACGAGGGGGATGTGACGGTGATTGCATCAAACACGCCGGACTGCAAGAAGCGACCAAGGATCTGTTCCTGCAGGCCCACTCCCAACGAAACCATTCCGGCAAGAGAGGCAACCCCGATCGACACGCCAAGAGTTGTAAGCGCGGTTCGCAGTTTAGACTGACGAAGATTACGTAATGAGAGGCTAATCGTGTCGCCCAGCGTCATGACGGCAGCTCCGTCTGCACCATGCCGTCCATCAAGGTGATCGTACGGTGTGCATATTGGCTCGCAAGGCTCGCGTCGTGTGTGACAAGAATGATGGCTTTTCCCTCACGCTCGTTCAGAGTCTTGAGCAATTCCATGATTTCACGTGACGTACGGCTATCGAGGTTTCCCGTAGGTTCGTCCGCGAGAAGAAGGCGGGGCTTGTTGGCCAGTGCCCTTGAAATCGCGACGCGTTGTTGTTCGCCTCCCGAAAGCTCTTTCGGCTTGTGATGCTGGCGGCCGCCGAGCCCCATCGATTCGAGCAATTGTGCCGCCCGCTGGTCTCGTTCAGGTTTTGCGATCCCGTCGAACATCATGGACAACGTCACGTTTTCCAATGCACTCATCGTCGAAACGAGGTTGAATGATTGAAAAATTATTCCGACATTCTGCCGCCGATGACGGCTCAACTCCTCGCCGGACATCGACGAAATGTCGTCGCCGTCAATCCGCAGCATCCCGGAAGTCGGACGATCGAGACCGGCGATTAAATTCAGCAGTGTAGATTTACCGGATCCGGATGTGCCCTGCAGCGCAAGAAACTCTCCCTCAGAGACACGGATCGACACGCCATCAAGCGCTCGAACGACCGTGTTGCCCATGCCGTAATGTTTTTTCAGATCTTCTGTTTCAACGAGAGCAGTCATTTTCCCTTCCGTCGCTTTGGTTCGACGATCTCGATATCGAAGAGCTCGGACAGATTTTGATTCTCGAGAACTTTGTTTGTCTTTGGTTTTGTCATGCGTTGGCTTGCGTTTGTGATGAGGCCTTGCTGGTCGACCTTTCTCAATGTGAAAAGAAGTTCGGGTTTCTCGTCGAGGCGTGCACCGATTCCATACAGGACTGCGGCGATATGTTTGCACATGCGCGCGGAGTCGGGACAACTGCAGTCGAATTTTAGTTCGGATGGCGTGGGAAACAAGCCCGTTTTCTGCCTGCACAAACGTTCCATCGTCAGCTTTGAAAAGCGTCCTTCCAGCAACTCCACTAATGACTCGATGGCTCCCGCGCAATCAACGCAGACAGCCTTCCACCGCTGGTCGGGAATCGGCGATACCTTCACTTCCACGTCGTAGAGGCGGGATCCACTTACGCGCGCCTTCACGACCGCGGACGAAATTTGAAGGTCAACGACGCAACCGCTGCGCACGTAAGTACGCCCACGCGGAAGCCGATTCGCGTAATCGCTGTACCGCTCCAGATTCTGGCACCACGACTTTCCCCAGAATGTTTTGGCAATTCGCGTCCCGCTGATGACGACGGGAAAAGCCCCCTTTAATTTCGAAGCTTCACGTTCTGCCTTGCGCCGGCGTTCAGCCGTCGAAATGTATACGGGGAACTCATCGTCGTAGTAATACCTCGCCATCGATTACTCAGCCGCTGCGGTGTGAATATCCAGAGAAACGAGTTTAAGCAGTTCTTCGTTGTCCATTTCAGTCAGAAGCAAGTCTGCTTCGCCTTCAAGTACATCCCTCGACATCTGATGCTTCGCCTCGATTAGAGCATCAATTTTCTCTTCCAAGGTACCGCGGCACACGAATTTCTGCACAAGGACGTTCTTAGTCTGACCGATTCGGAATGCTCGATCTGTTGCCTGGTCCTCTACGGCCGGATTCCACCATCGGTCGAAATGAACGACGTGCGATGCGGCGGTCAGATTAAGACCGGTGCCGCCGGCCTTCAGCGACAAAACGAAATATGGAATACGCTCATCCTCCTGAAATTGTTTCACGAGCAGTTGGCGTCTCTTGACTTCGGTTTCGCCGTGCAGGACCACACCCGGGCGGCGGAACACCGACTCGAGAAATAGGCTTAGCGGCGACGTTATTTCTCGGAACTGTGTGAAGACGAGAACCTTCTCCTGACGCGCCGCGATCACTTCGACGATCTCGCGCAACCGGGCCAGTTTGCCGCTGTCTCGCTCTGCCCATTCGTCATCGCCCAACCATTGCGATGGATGATTGCAGATCTGTTTGAAACGCATGAGGAAGGATAGGATCATACCGCGACGTTCCATTCCCTCTTCCCGCTCCTCAAGGCGGTGCGCGAGTTCCTTGACAGTGTCTTGATATAGAGCCGTTTGCCGTCGCGTAAGCTGGCAGTAAGCCTTCACTTCCGTTTTTTCAGGCAAGTCACTGATGACGGATTTGTCTGTCTTCAGTCGACGCAAAATGTAAGGCCGCACCAACTCACGTAGAGGTGCGTAGGGATTGTGCTGCCGCTCGGCGAGGCGTTTTGCAAATTGCGTAAATTCCTTTCCGGAACCAAGCAAACCGGGGTTGATGAAATCGAAGATCGACCACAGATCGCCGAGTCGGTTTTCGACTGGTGTGCCCGTCAAGGCGATTCGCTCCTTCGCCTGGACTTGTTTGACGGCTCGTGATTGTTTTGCGGACGGGTTCTTGATCGCTTGTGCTTCATCGATGATCGACAGCTGCCATGGAATCTTCAAGAGCTCCGGGACACGTACGAGCGATCCGTAGCTGGTGATGACGAGATCGACGTCTTTGACGCGTTCCGAATCGAAAGAACGCAAGTCCATCGAAGGAATGGCAGAGGGGTGTGCAACCAGCGCTTTCAAGCTTGGGGCGAAGCGTTCGATCTCCGCTGTCCAGTTCGCCAGCAATGAAGCCGGGGCGACAAGTAAACTCGGGCCCGTCAAGTATCCGTTTCGGCGCAGCAGCAGCAAAAGTGCGAGCACCTGCATGGTCTTTCCCAAACCCATGTCGTCCGCAAGGCAGGCACCGAGGCCGAGCGTTGCCAATAAGTGAAGCCAGCGAACACCAGTCTCTTGGTAGGGTCGCAGGGCGGTACGCAACTCGTCTCCGACAGCAATGGCCGCCAGTTTCCCGGGCTGTCGGATGTCATCCAAGGTCTTCGCGAACCAATCACCGGCAAAGATACGCGACCACTGTGCATCTTCATCATCCACGATCTCGTCAACGGGAGCTTCCGCACCGGAAATAAGCCGCATTGCATAACCGAAGCTGAGGCCTGTATCGGCGGCCGTCTTTTCAGCTGATCGAAACTGTTCGAGCAATTTGGCGAGTTTCTCCCGATCAACCTCAATCCATCGGCCACGGACGAAATGCAACCCGCTAGAACTTGCCAGCAGGGCGGCGATTTCGGATTCGGTCAGGGCCTCTCCCTCGAGTGTCACTTCTACTCGGAAATCGAGCATCGCTTCAACGCCGATACCGGATGGCGGTTTGTCGCCCAACTTTGCGCTCACTTTCGGTCGTGGTGGTCGGGTGCTTCGCCATCGGCTGGGCACGCGAACGATCACGCCGGCCGCTTCCAACGAGGGAATATCGTTTAAAAGCTGAAGTGCTTCCGAGGCAGACCAGCGCAGCGGATGATAGATCTCTCCGCGTTCGACCATCTCTTTCAGCCATCCGCACTCTTCGGAAGCCCGCTGTACAGGCAAGAGTAGCGATAAAAGCCGCGATTTGTTTGCAGCTCCACCGTACTCGCTCAACGCTCGGCCGAGAGGAACATGTTGAGCTTTCGCCTTCGACGACAATCGGTGTGTATAGGTCGCGAGAAAGGCAAACGGCAGCTCATCATCCTTCCGATTCTCTGCCAGATTGAAGTGGACGCGTCCGACAAGATTCCACGCCGGATTTTTGCTCTTCAGGAATTCTTCGACGGAGGCTTTGGATTCGGATAACTCCAGCCTTAACGCAATGTCGAGATCAGTCCATAAAGATTGCAAAACCGAGGACGACAAATATTCCGCGCCGGTCATCGGCGGTGATGCCAGCACTAATGAATCGAGATCCGCACGTGGTGGTGGTGGAATATCGGGTAAAGTGCGGCTTCCAGTGAGATTGGGCAACGTTCGAACTGCGATTACATAGCGGGAAGCAAACTCACGCCAATAGGCAAATACAGCCGACATCGGCGTCTGGATTTCTGCTGCGCCGAGTTGCAATAGGCCGTGACCTTGCCCTCGCGCGAACGCGTTGCTGAGACGTCCGGCCAGGTCCGCCAAAACCGGGGGGTTGGAATCGTCCGCTTCTTCTACAATCAGCCGCCCATGTGGGCTCAGGACCGGTGCCAGAACCAGGGCGCTTTGCTTTACTGTTTCCACCGTTCCATAGCTTGCCGGTGCAACGACTCCGGTGGAAGCTCGGCGAGCTCGATCCTTACACCGTTAAGATCTGTGATGTTTGCTAAAACGGCTTTAGTTGGACTAACACGCGACTCCGAAATGTTTACTCCCCTTTGTTTAAACATGGCGATTGCCGAATTCATGTTTTCGACGTGCACGCCGAAATGATTGATCCCTGGAGGCCGCTGCGGGTTGGCGGGCTGTAGTTCTACGAAGGTGTTCTTGCTGATCTGCACGTACACGAGAGTCGGCTGACCTTTTTCGTCGTTACTCCGAAATGCTTCAGGAAACCCGAGCGTCTTCGTATAGTACGTCAAGGCTTCATTGAGATTTGGGACGCTGAGCGCTACATGGTTCAGGCCAACGATCCCCTGGTTCTGAGTTTGAGCCACCGACTGAGCGGCTAGTCCAATCAGAAGTCCAGCAACAAATAAACAAGTACCCCGCATAGTTGTCTCCTTTTCCTACAGGCGTCTATGACCCCGCCGTCATTGTTTCGCCCTGACTCTTAGCCATGTCACCGAATTGTCTCGCACACGGAACTGCCTGTACAGACAACAACATGCGAATCATCAATCGCGTGTTTATTGACACTATCTTATGCTGCGTCTCCAAATGGCTGAAGGGCTAGAAACGAAACTATCGGATCACGAAACTGAGCTGACGAACCTTTTTTACGCGCTGGATGCGGTGGGCCCTGAAATTCAAAGGATTTCAGGAGAGCTGAAGCAGATTCAGCAGCAGTCTGAGGAAGCCTTTAAGCGCGCGTTGGACAACGCCATCGCTGCAGCCCAGGAAAAACTGAAGAAGACGGTTGCGTCAGCTGAAGAAACCACGCGAAACCAGGTTGTCACGGAACTCAGAGCGCGTTATTTGAAAGAACTCGAAAACGCCCTGGCCGAGAAGGCAGCGGCGGACCAGCGACAGGCCGCCCTGGTCATGCGGTTTGAAACCGAAAAGCGCGATATGGTGAGCAAGTTCAGCCAGGTCGAGCAAGCCGCGGCCAAATTGCACGCTGACCTGCATCACACACGAGCCGAGAAGGACTCAGCGGAGAAGAAGCTGCACGACGTCAGCTCGAAACTCTCGGCGGGCGAGGAAGCCACTGCCAAACTTCATGCCAACTTGCGACAAGCTCAGGCGGAGATACAAGGCCTCAACACGAGACTGGAGCAAGCGAACACAAAGAAAACGGAAGCCGAGCAGATTGCCGCCCGGCTGCTGGCGGATTCAGGACAGGCCGAAGCCGGCAGGAAGGAACTCGAAATTCAAGTTCGTGAAGCGACACAATGGCGCGTCCAAGCCGAGCAAGCCATAACCTCGCTAAGGATGGAGCGCCAAGTCGCGCAGGCGGAGAACGCGGAGCTCACCAAAAAAATGAGCGACCTGACCGCCCAACTTAGCGATGCAGAACAGGCAATCGCAAAGCTGCGAGGCGACACGCAGGAGAAGCAAGCGGCCGCCGCGGAGCTGACAACAAAAATAAAAGACGCGGATGCCGAACGATCGAAACTGGAAACGAAGTTAAATGAGACTATGGGAATGCTCTCTGAAACGAAGCAGTTGGTTGCGACACTTCAATCGAGCCTCCTTCAGGCCGAGGCGGATAATCATACCTTGCGAACGGGATTGAAGAGCGCGTCGACGACGCAAACAGATCTCGAGTCCGATGTTAACAGCCTTAATGAACGGCTGGTCGAGACAGGAGATTTGATCACCAGGTTGAAGGCAGATGCTACTAGAGCGCAGGCAGAAAAACGGGAACTGGAAGCAAAGCTCAAGGATGCCAATGCGAAAAGAACAACCGCAGAGGCGGACTTACAAGACGCGAACATCAAACAATCGCTGCTGGATGCCGAAATTGCAAAACTGAATGCCAAGTTGCACGGCGCACGATCTCACCACTCTACCACGGACGAACGGCCGATGGTCAGCACGCCTCGATACCCTGTTGATACGACGAACAAGGTAAGTAAAGAGATCCAACGGATCGAGGCACTGCTCGAGAGCACCAAGAAATTGATGGACGATCCGGAAATGGAGCTTTCGGCCGTTATGCGAAAAAGCAACGAGTGTAAGGAACTCGAGTCTTATCTGCGAGGTATTCGCTTCGCGAACGAAACGGACATTCCGTCAAAATGATTCTCAGGATCCCTGCTTCTTCATCAGTATCTCGACTTCTTCAGGTACATTGACCAGCAAGACGCAACCGCTCTTCGAGTGGACCGCGTGCTTACCGCCGCGTGGTGTATACAAGTAATCCCCCGCAGAAAGTTGATCTTTCCCAAGGGAAACTTCTCCTTCGATCACGAAAACCTCTTCGCCGCCGGGATGATTGTGCGCGGGGTACGAAGCACCAGGATCGAATTTAAGTAATATTGTCGGAGCTCTCCCTGTCTCGCTGTCGAATCTGAGCACCTTCACGAAGACACCTGCCACACCGGGCTCAGCCAAGGGCTTCCAGTCCATCGAAAGGCTGCGGACAAGTTGGTTGACACCTGTTGATTTTTCGGAAGTTTTCATAGGGTTCTTTTTTTGCACCAGCGTCACACTTTAGTTTCACGAATCCGATCTGAGCGTCGATAATGCCTGTGAAACTCGCTCTAGTTCTATGGCCGATTTTATGATGAACCGGCGCACATTACTTCAATCTTCAGCGTGGCTCATCTTGGCTTATCCGATGCGGAGAGTCAGCGCGTTCCAGGCGACGCCGCAATTTGTTTGCGATCCGTTCTCCGCAGGAGTTGCGTCCGGCGATCCCACCTCGCACAGTATTGTTCTGTGGACCCGCCTCGTTCCGGACGCGAACAGAACTCAAGAGTGGCAGCGGGAATCCGTAGCCGTCGAGTGGCAGATCAGTTCCGACGAAAGCATCAGTCATATTGTTCGCAGCGGCCGCGTTTTCGCGCAGCCGGAATATGGACATTCTGTGCACGTGAATGTCGATGGTCTTCAGGCCGGCCGGTGGTACTGGTACCGGTTCAAAGCAGGTTCGGCAATCAGTGAAATCGGTCGTACGAAAACAGCGCCTGGCGGCCCTGCGGATCGAATTCGATTCGCATTCGCGTCCTGTCAGAATTTTCAGCATGGTTACTACACGGCATATCAGAACCTCCTGAAAGAGGATATCGATCTCGTCATTTTCTTAGGTGATTACATCTACGAAACGGGTGGTAACGCCGTACGCTCGGTTCCGCTGACGGAGTGCACAACGCTCGACCAGTATCGCGAGCGTTATGCTTTGTATCGCTCGGATCATAACCTTCGTGAAGCGCACCGGCTATTCCCGTGGGTTATAACGTGGGACGATCACGAAGTCGATGATAACTACGCAAACGGTATCGCATCGGATGGTGAGCCGCGCGCCGACTTCCTGAAAAGGCGTGCTGCCGCATATCGCGCGCATTACGAGTGGCTGCCGTTGCCCAAGGCATGCAGTCCCATCGGCGCGAATTCGAACTTATATAGGACGTTATCGTTTGGTCCGCTCGCGAACTTCCTCGTGCTGGATGGCAGACAGTACCGTAGCGATCAACCTTGTGGAGATGGAATTAAAGAGCCTTGCGAAGAGTTCTCGCGAGACAACCGGACTATGCTAGGTACCGCACAGGAAAAGTGGCTTTCTGGACGATTTCGCGCGTCGCATTCCCAATGGAACATCATCGCCAATCAGGTCCGAATGACGGTCGTCGACCAGCAGCCGGGCCCTGGTGAGCGCTATGCGATGGATCAGTGGACGGGCTATGAGGGAGCACGACGGCGACTCGTAGGACAGCTTCTCGACAACAAAGTATCGAATCCCGTCGTGATCACGGGTGACATTCACTCAAACTGGGTCGGCGATGTGAAGCTCGACTACCGTGAGCAGCGATCGCCTGTCGTCGCAACTGAACTTATCGGCACGTCCATCTCATCAGGTGGGGACGGAACCGACTCAGATCCTGCGGTCGAGGCGTACCTTGCAGAGAATCCACAAATCAAACTGTATAACAGTCAACGAGGTTACGTCCGTTGTGAGATCACACGGAATTATTTGAAAGCCGATTTCCGGGTCGTTGCGAAAGTTTCTGTCCCCGAATCGGAGATCTCCACTCGAGCAACTTTCATCACGGAAAATGGTAAACCGGGAGCAGTAAGAGCTTAAGAAATGTTCAGATCTTGGGCCCTCAGCGGCCAGGTACGACGACCTCTGTTTCTGCATCCCGCCAGGTCACGACGACGGACACTGGCTTCAGTTCGGGAACTTGGGACAAGGTCAGCCGATACATTCCAGGGGTGACTGCCGGAAACTCAAACGAGCCGTCCGGACGAATGGCTGTCTCGAGACTGCCGACGATAGGTCCCGTAAGTTGGGCCTTCGTGGAAGACAGCCGCGTGTTTGCCAGGCCTGTGATGCGCCCTCGAACGTGCGGAAGATCACGCGGCGCACTCACGGTTATCACAACATTCGAAAGATCCGAATTTCCAACGGCCACAGTTTCGGATCCATTCTGGGACCCTACACGAACTGAAACTACGGAATATCCGACGGGCATTCCTGCGAGCTCGACCCGATGCTGGGCCGAATGGAGTCGGGCAGCAAACGTTCCATCCGGGTTGATCGAGCCTTCCACGTAACTCTGCGGCGTAGAAAACGCGAGAAACGCGCGTGGAAGCGGCCCTTTTTCAACCACGATACGACCCGTCACTGCATGCGTTGGGGGCCGGACGATCTTCAACTCGGAAACATCACTGTTGCCGACTTCGACGCGCGACGCTCCAAGACCTGGGAACGGTGGGACAAGGTCGATCAGATATGTTCCGGTTGGGACGTGACCAAACTCGAAGTCGCCTTCGGCTCCCACGGGTACTTCCAGAATCTCTTGCAGATTAATGCCGGACAGGATCGCTTTTTGTTGGGTTCGGGTGTCCTCCGGTTTCGGAGTGATGCGCCCGCTGACTTTGCCCCCGACCGGCCGGAGAAGCTGGAAATCCATATTCTCGAGAGTCGAGTCCGGCATCACTGTTAGGACCGTGGCGCGGTCGGCATCCAGCGTAGTCGGGTGATAGGTCTCGCCGGATACAAGCAGATAACGTCCCGGGGGAATATTCGTGAGGCGATATCGTCCCTGGTTATCCGTCAAAGCCGTGCTGACCGCAGGCTGGCGATAGTAATACTCCCCGCCGTCCGAAGGACGAACTGTGAGCCCCGGCGCTGGGATTACTGATACTCGAATAGCCGTCGCGGGAGCACCATCAATCGATTTAAGCTGCCCTGCCACGACCCCTGTTCGCACACCGGGCGCGCCCTGGAAAAACAGAATGAAAGCGAATACGGTACCTAACATGGATTGGCCTCCGAGGCATTGCCAAAAAGCCGTTGAGTATACCACGTCAATCTACACAGATTCCTGGTACGGCCGCCTTCCTGAATAGGTGAGGCGACCCTGCCACACTCGACGGATAGTCCCTCAACTGGGCTTGAATCTCCAGATTCCAAAACGCATCCTTGAAATGCTGAGTTGATTCCCAAACGGCGTAATTGACGAAGACCGTGCTACCGGCAATGCCTCGGTACAACTGCGTCGATATGAATCCTGGCTGACGCTTCATCACTTCTGCATCGGCCGTCCACGCCTTCAAGAATCGATCGACATCTTCAGAGTTCATCGTGAACGTGTTGATGAGAACGACGGGCCCGCCCTTCTCGTTCATCTGTTCAAAGAAAGTGACACTCGTGTCCATCTCAACCAATTTGGGCATCGGTCTCTCCTTTCATCGCGAACACAACCTAAGCAACGAGGGAGCACGATTGCAAGGCCATCGCATCGTTCCAGTGACATTGAAGTCCCTAAAGAGTAGTAAAACACAACGGAACACAGCCGGGACCCTGGCAATCATAGCCGCGCAGGGGACAATCTGCGATTTCGACAGTTGGCGCTTGAAAGCAATCGCAACGAATCGGAAAATTCGGGCAGACATGGAACAACCTTTCGCGCCGCCATTAGCCTCCTCGTCGAGTTTGGAGAGTAAGGACGCTGACAAATCGATGCGTCATAGCGCAGTCGTCCGGTTGACTCATTGGATCAATATGTTGGTCCTGTTTGCACTGATAATAAGTGGCACGGCTATTTTAATGGCGCACCCTCGTCTGTACTGGGGCGAAACAGGCGGGTTTGGAAGTCCCGCCTTGATCGAACTGCCGCTTCCTCTAAACCTCGACCAATCAGGATGGGGCCGAAGTCTGCATTTTTTGTCGGCGTGGATTTGCGTGTTGAATGGAATTGTCTATGTTGTGCTCGGGCTGATTTCCCGCCATTTCAAAACAAACATGGCACTGAAGTACACTGTTCTCCAGCGGCTTACTTACTCTTCAGTCGTGTTCGTTTTCTTGCCCCTGATGATCCTTTCGGGGCTCGCAATGTCTCCTGCTGTCACAGCCTTGGTTCCTATCGTCGAGGTTTTCGGCGGATATCAGTCGTCAAGAACGATTCACTTTTTTGTGACGAACCTGTTGGTGCTATTCGTGATCGTTCATGTAACGATGGTTTATCGCAGTGGATTCTTGAATCGCACACGCGCCATGATCACCGGCACAATGGCAGCGAAGGAGAAACTATGAGCAATTCCCTTACGCGACGCAGGTTCATCACCGGCGCTGTTGCGGCATCAGTCACTGCGTCCGCATCTGGAGCGGCTGCCTTCCTCGCGAAGCGCTACGGCCTGATACCGCCCGATCACGGCGGTGTCCTTGGGGTGGGACAAACGCTGACCTATGCCGCGCATCGTGTGATGTTGTACCGTCAGCCTCTGGCGCGAGAATTCGCAAGGAGTGAAATCTCTGAGAATTTTCCGGCCATCAACACGACATTGCCGGAAGACGATTCTTACCGGGCCGATATGGCTACTGGATTCGCTCAATGGCGCCTCACGGTCGAAGGGCTCGTGACGCGGCCATGTGAGCTTTCTCTCGCGCAATTGAAGAGTTATCCGTCGCGAACGCAAGTTACACAGCACATTTGCGAGCAAGGTTGGTCTGCAATTGCCGAATGGACCGGCGTACCACTCTCGTACGTGCTGCGCGAGGCGGGAATTCAACCCGAGGCGAGGTACATCTTCTTCTATTGTGTGGATGGATGGTGGGACAGCTTGGATCTGGCGGATGCCTGGCACCCTCAAACTCTATTGGCGTACGGTATGAATGGACGCGATCTGCCGGTCCCTCATGGTGCTCCCGTGCGATTGCGTGTCGAGCGCCAGCTGGGCTATAAGAATCTTAAGTACGTTTCAGCCATCACAGTCACCGACAGCACGAAGGAATGGGGCAAAGGGCTGGGGGCACAGGGAGCCGAAAACGGCTACTCTTGGTATGCAGGCATTTGATACCGCCGTGAAGGGATGAGCGCCAAACAGATGAGTACACCGACAACCTTTTTTGTGGAAGAACTGAAACACCTTTTCGACAACAATCGCCGCTGGGTCTCGGAAATGACTGCCAAAGACGCCGGTTTTTTCCAAAGGCTTTCGCGTCAACAAAGTCCGAAATATCTATGGATCGGCTGCGCAGATAGCCGAGTCCCCGCGAATGAAATCGTGGGACTGTTGCCGGGCGAACTCTTTGTTCATCGTAATGTTTCGAACGTTGTTTCGCTGGATGACCCCAATTGTCTGTCGGTGATTCAGTACGCCGTCGACGTGCTCCGCGTGAGACACATCATCGTGTGCGGCCATTTCGGATGTGGCGGTGTCGAAGCAGCACTGGAAGACCGTAGCCTTGGCTTGAGCGATCAGTGGCTCAAGTACGTGCGCGATGTTCGGGACAAACATCGGGAACAGCTGGAAGGCCTCAAGAAAACGATCCGATTTAATCGGCTATGCGAGCTCAATGTTATTGAGCAGGTACTCCATGTGGCGCAGACCAGTATTGTGAGCAATGCCTGGGCACAACAGCAGAAGCTGAGTATTCACGGCTGGATCTACGCCATAGAAAACGGCCTGCTTCGCGATTTGGGGATCTCCATAACAAGGCCTGGCGAAGCTTCGCCGCAGTACGAACTTGCTGTCAAGAATCTCAAACTCTCCGCCTGATTATCCGCGTAGCGGCTATCGTTGCCCGTGGTGATCGTCGTTGAGAAGCTTGGCGCCGTCGGTCTCGACGCATTTTGGTGATTCTTCTAACGGCTCCGAGGACGGTTTGATGAGCCGGGGTGGCATCACCCACGGCGCCGTCAACACAACGGGATCTTCGACTGTAGCTTGCCAAACTAGATTGCTGCCGTCTTTCCACAGTCTTTCAATAACGCGCATTTCCGGACTGTGAAGATAGCCGTCCTCTCCAATCCAGGTATCCTCTACGAAGTTCCGCGCGTCCACTACAAAGACATCGCCTTCCCACTTTCCGACAGAATCTCCGTAGTGTGAGGGATTCGCTCTGTCGCGATGCTTACGTCCGTCGGTGGGGATTATCCTGTATGGGTCCCCGGAAATGTCCTCGTAGAAAAAGATCGTCTCTGTCGTCAATTGAACGATTTTTCGCGGCGGGCCAATTCTAGGCACTCCGGGTTTACCGCAATAGAAAACCGGATCGAGTTTGCTTTCATGATCCGAAAGCTCTTTCACTTTCGCCTGATACGCGGGCTTGTACGAAGGTTTTGGGGTGGACTGCAAGACGCCACGAATGGATGTCGCATCTCCATGCCGCGCACTTTGGTCGATCGCCTTGACGGACACGCTTCCATTGACTTCCGTCTTGAGGCTCGCTGGCGCGCGATCGATGGCGTAGGTCCACACTCCACTCAAATCAGGATGACTCCCGCCGGCACGTTTCGCAGTTGTACTACCGGCCTGTTGTCCGATCGCGATTCCGTGAGCGACGATTGTGAAACCGAATAAGCAAAAGAGTACTTTCCGCATACTCTGCCTCCGATTACTTAAGCTCCGCACTGTTGACCAATTCATGTGATGTTCCGTCCGGCAACTTGATTTTTTGCATATAGCCGTAGAATGTACCGTCCTTCGCACGCACACCTTCTACCGTTATGGTCTGTCCAATGGCTTTGGCAAAGTCGGCACGAGCGAGGCCAACGCTGCGATACCACGAAGGAGGGTTACTTTCGAACATCCAGTGATCGATTTTGCCGTCGTCACCTTTGGCGTCCATTGCAATCACGATGTGAGGATTGATCCAGTCCACCTTCACCAGCGTGCCTGTGACGGAGATCCGCTTCCCCATATCGAAAATGGCGGAGGGTGAATGGTGCGCCCATGCGGAAGCGCTCGCCGTTAGCAACACCGTCGCGACCATGGCCCTTAGCATTTTCTGCCTCAACATAGAGGCCTCCTTTGTCGGGGAATCGCTGGAGTATAGCACAGCGTTTGCATCGGGACCCATAACGAGGGCGACTACACGCCTCTTTGTAGACTATGCTGCGAAAGCCACCCATGGCGCAGCTGACACCATTTTTATTGTCACTCCCCGAACGAGCATTGCGATCGGTAACAGGACTCGCCGCAGGTCTCCTGCGCGAAATCGGAGAAGTTACGATCCCGCAAACGGTTCGGCGAGGGCATCTTTATAGCAATCTGGTTGATGCCACTCTTCGATTCCTCATTGAGCAGGTTGGAGGTGTTCGAGGTGTGTACCCAACTGAAGAAAAACTGGCCGAAGATTTCTTGTTACGGAGAACAGCTGGAAATGGAATCGAGTTCATCGGAATTCTCGCGTTTCGCGCATCGCCCGTGTGGGTGTTGGCCGCGCTCGCCGACGCGTCCGGTGGCGGACGATATTTGATCGGGGAAATTTCCGCCGCCCTAAAAGAGGAGGGATTGCTTGATCGGGAAACGGAATTCACCACCGTGGATCAAATGCTGGATGGTCTTGCAGCATTTTCCGGACGGCTCGCGTCCACGATCAACACGCCTCCCTTGGATATAAAGACGCTTCGGCAAGAGTGGAATGCGGTCAAGCGCGATCTGGCTCGAATACCGCCCCGCAATCTCCCGTCCCTGGCGACGCTAGGTGATATCTGGTCGGAAATTAAGAACGAAGCGCGGCTTCAGAATCGAACAGCCTTCGAGATGTCTTCCGTTATGGCGATGTCCGCTATCGCCCATATTCCGCAAAAAGCTCGGTGGCTTTCGGCATCCGCTCGACTCGCCGTTGGAAGAACTCGTTCTGTGGTTGCGGACGTATTGCTGGATCACTACCGGACAACTCTCGACGACATTCGCGAGACGGGTTATGTGCGCTATTTGGTCCGGCAATTCCGGCCGTACTTGTACGGCGCGCTGTCGCAATTCTCACCCGAGCGTCCGACACTTACGGAGCGCGTGCTGGGAAGGAAGAGACGGCCGGCACGGCAAGGGAAATAAAAACATCGCAGATCGAAGCCGTCCATGGTAAACGTCAACAGGTTTTTGAATGGCTGAATCTTTTCAAACAATCGGTAAAAGTATTCTCCGCAAAGAGGGTATCCCAAAGGTTAGCGGCCGGGCGCTATATGCTGATGACATCCCCGTGAACGACTGTATCTACGGGAAGACGGTCCGTTCAAAAGTACCGCATGGCTACATCAAAGGCATTCACTTTAGGGAGGGAATCCCCTGGAATGAATTCACGATCGTACTGCCTGGCGACATACCCGGAAAAAACGCCGTAACGCTGATCGACACAGACCAGCCCTATCTTGCGGAACGTGAAGTCCGGCACATTGCTGAACCGATCGCGCTCATCGGCCATCCTCGAAACGAGCTTGCCGAACAAGCCGTCGATTACGTTGATGTCGAGATTGAAGAACTACCGGCTATTTTCACGATGGATGATTCAGAGCACGTCTTCAAATCGTTCGTCATCCAAAACGACGATCCGGATAAGAAGTGGACCGACGCCGACTTAATTCTCGAAGAAACGTATCAAACCGGTGCACAGGAGCATCTCTATATCGAGCCGCAGGCGATGCTCGCAACAGCCGTCCCAGGTGACCATGTCACCGTCGTCGGCTCACTACAATGTCCATACTACGTGCAGAAGGCGCTCGTTCCTTTGTTTGCCTTGCCGCCGGATCGAGTCCGCGTTATCCAAAGCGAGACGGGTGGGGGCTTTGGGGGGAAGGAAGAATACCCGAACATGATCGCGGGTCATGCCGCCTTGCTGTCCTGGAAAGCGGGGGGACGACCCGTAAAGATGATTTATTCGCGTCGCGAGGACATGTGGGCCACCACCAAAAGGCATCCATCGAAGACACGCATCAAAGCCGGCTTCAAACACGACGGCACACTCGTGGCTTTGGATGTCGATTTGATTCTGGATGGGGGCGCCTATCCGACTTTATCCTCTGTAGTCCTTTCCCGAGCGACGCTTCATTCGTGGGGACCATATAAATGCGACCACACTCGCGTGCGGGGTCGTGTAGTGATGACGAACTCGGTACCACACGGCGCGTTTCGCGGATTCGGCGCTCCGCAGGCGATCTACGCCATCGAAATGCACATGAATCTGGCAGCTCACAAGCTGGGTATCGATCCGTCTGAAGTGCGACGCAAAAACTTCTTACGTAAGGGCGACAGGATGCCGACCGGCCAGCTTATTCAAGAAGAAATTGCTCTCGACATTTTGATGGACCGGGCGCTGGCGCTCTCCGATTATGAGCGTAAGAAAAAGAACTTTGAGCGAGACAACATGGAGGGCAAAACTCCACGCCGCGGCATCGGGCTCGCGATTTTCTATCACGGTTGCGGTTTCACAGGAGGCGGCGAAGTACGCATCGCGTCGGAGGTCACGGTTGGCCTGACCAAGAGCGGCGGAGTTGAGATATTTGCCGCGAATGTAGAGTACGGCCAGGGGACAAATACTGTGCTGGCTCAAATCGCAGCCGAGGTCTGCCGGATTCCCATGGACCTGGTAGAGGTCCATCAACCTGATACGGCAGCTGTACCCAACAGCGGTCCAACCGTGGCGTCTCGCACAACGATGATCGTCGGTAAACTCGTCAAGCGCGCGGCTCAAGACATCCGGAGACGGCTGATGGACCCCGAAGACTTTAAAAGTGCCGCGCAGGAACATCTACGACACCAGGGAGAGCTGAAAGTTACGGCCCGTCACGAACCGCCACCGGGTCTTAAATGGGATGACGAGACTTATCGAGGCGATGCTTACAGTGCTTACGCCTGGAGCTGCGATGTTGCTGAGGTCGAAGTCGATCCGATAGAATTCAGTGCTCGAGCGACAAATATCACTTCAGTAGTCGAATGCGGCCGCGTCATCAACCCTGCACTAGCCGCCGGCCAGATCGAGGGAGGAATCGCCCAGGCCGTCGGATTTGCACTATACGAAAATGTGGTACTCGAGCGCGGCGCGATGAAGAACACGCAGTTCACGAACTACATCATCCCTACCACGGCGGATACGCCGAATATGCAGGTCGAATTCATTGAGTTCCCCCATTCGAATCCCGGACCATACTACGCGAAAGGCATTGGAGAAATGCCGATCGATGGGCCCGCACCTGCGATAGCATCTGCAGTCGCTCAAGCGATCGGTGGCCGATTCATAAACGTGCTTCCTTTGCTGCCCGAGACAATCATGCGTGAAATGGAACCGCTGTGATGCAAATCTCGTTCACAGTCAATGAAAGGACGTATCAGGTTGCCGCAGAGGGGATGAAACGCCTGCTTGATGTGCTTCGCCAAGATCTTGGTTTGGTCGGTACTAAAGAAGGATGCGGGGAAGGAGAATGCGGCGCCTGCACAGTAATAATGGATGAAGTGTTGGCATTGAGCTGCATCGTTCCAATTTGCCAGGTCCAGGGCAAACACATCACAACTATCGAAGGATTGGCCGGAGAAAGAACTCTTCACCCCATGTGTCAGTCGTTCTATGAAAATGGTGGAGCACAATGTGGTATTTGTACGCCGGGAATGATACTCGCGGCGGAGTACTATGTGTCCCACCCTGAGGAAGCGGTAGACATTCGTGAAGCGCTCGCGGGCAATCAATGTCGGTGCACCGGGTATTCGAGAATTCTCGAAGCGGTTAAGCTTCGTAAAGGACTTTAGGTTCCATATGGTAAATCGGGAACGGAACACAAAAACACTTGTGCATCTTGTGGTTTGTGTGTTCCGTTCTTCGTGCAACTATGAAATTCGAAGTTGTTAACCCGAATTCCTTGCATGAGACGCTTGACGTTCTCGCGTCGGTCGACAACGTGGTACCTCTTGCGGGCGGGACGGATCTTATGGTTTACCTCGAAGCGGGGTCGCTCGGTCCTTGCACATTTCTAAACCTGCAGGACATCGCACAACTCAGACCCAAACTGTTTCTGGATCGCTCCGTCACGCTTGGTGCACTCACGACGTATCGCGACGTCCGGCTAAGTCCTATTCGTGACGATTTCCCCATGTTAGCGTTGGCGGCGCGCGAAGTGGGTTCGCTCGCAGTCCAGAGCCGCGGCACCTGGGCTGGAAATATCGCCAACGCATCGCCCGCGGCCGATGGCGTTCCTGCGCTGATGGCTTACGATGCCGAGGTTGAGCTCACCAGCAACCGCGCTTCTCGACGAGTTTCTCTTTGCAAATTTTATCGGGGCTATAAACAGATGGATCGGAAAACCAATGAACTGATTACAGCAATCCACTTGCCCCGACCACAAGCCGGATGGTTTGACTATTACAGGAAAGTCGGCGCTCGCCGATTTCAGGCTATCTCAAAAACCCTTCTGGCCGGTCGCATACTCTTTGATGCCGGCAACACCATACGAGACATAAGGATGATATTAGCTAGTGTTGCACCATATACATTTAGAGCCTTCGAAACAGAACGCGTCCTGCGAGGATCACAGCTATGTCCGAAACAAATTGAGTCGGCGGCGGCGGCAATTCAGGATGAGATCCATCCGATTGATGACATCCGATCCACAGAGATGTACCGCCGGCGTGTGACTTCAAACCTCGTCCGCGATTTCCTAACACGAGCCATTGATGGTCGTCAGAAATACATTCATTGACGCGTTTAGGCCCAAGTTGTAAAAGGTTGGGCTCAATCGAGAGGGACAATACATGCAAGACTTTCCTCAATCGGCGAGTACGAACTTATTAGAACTCTTATCGCAAAAGGTTGTCGGCCAGCGTAAGGCTGTCGAAACCATCATGCCTTGTATTCAGATGTATCAGGCAGGCCTGTCCCCGATGGGTAGACCGGCCGGCGTTTTCCTGCTTCTTGGTCCGACAGGAACGGGCAAAACGAGAACAGTTGAAGCGCTTGCGGAGATTTTACATGGGGACTCTCATAAGGTTGTGCGAGTCGATTGCGGTGAATACCAATCGGATCATGAAGTCGCTAAACTCATCGGCTCTCCCCCCGGCTACATCGGCCATCGAGAAACTGCTCCGGTTCTGACACCAGAACGGTTGGTCCAAGCAGCGAGCGAAACTTGCGATTTGAGTTTGATCTTATTTGATGAGATCGAGAAGGCCGCGCCTTCCGTGGCGAGACTACTGCTAGGCATTCTCGACAAGGCAATTCTCCGGCTGGGTGACAACACGGAAGTGAACTTTGAGCGAACTCTTATCTTCTTTACAAGTAATCTTGGCGCACACGAAATGATGAAGGAAATCCAGCCCGGCCTCGGATTTCGGTCGGGACTTCCACCGAATTGGTCCGAGGTTGCCCAGAGGCTCCAGCAAATTGCTCTTTCATCCGTGCGCAAAATGTACTCACCGGAATTCGTCAATCGAATCGATGCCGTGATTACGTACCAGCCGCTCGACGATGCCGCGTTGGCTACGATTCTCGACCAGCAATTGGCAAATCTTCAGGATCACGTGAACACCAGGCTGGCGGATAAGTGTTTCAGTATCGACGTTTCGGAAACAAGCCGCCGATTTCTGCTGGAGAGAGGCACTAGTGCCGAGTACGGCGCCCGCGAACTAAAACGGACAATTTATCGTTATGTGACGCAGCCTCTTTCGACGCTTGTGATCGAAGGTAAGATTCAACCAGGCAGTTGCGTCGCCGTAACGCTTGCCGATGACAACCAACAACTTCGATTTGCACCTCTTGCCGGAAAAGAACCCAAAGAGATTCAACGCAAACGCACACTTCTGATCGTCGATGACAACAGCGATTTCCTGCGCTTGCTTTCACTACACCTGGAAAGAGCAACTCAGTGGCGGTTCGTAACGGCGCAGTCTGTGGCCGAGGCCGCCAATACAATGACGACTCAGGACATCGACTGTGCTCTTTTAGATGTTGTGCTGCCGGATGGAAATGGGCTGAAAATCGGACAACAACTGAGGCAAAAAAACCCAAATGTCGATGTAATCATCATGACAGGAGGTTCACTAACGCTGGTCGAAGATCAAGTCTGCCGCAAGGAAAAGTTCCAGATCATAAAGAAGCCATTCCTGGCTTCTGACATTATGGGCATGATCGAAGGTCGAAAGCGTGGTGTTCCCGCCTAAGACGCATTTGCCGGTCGATCGACGCTTTGTGAGGAGAAGGGGCTAACAGGCAGTTTGACCGTGAAAGATGCCCCTTTACCCTCACCTTCACTTGAGACGCTGACAGTTCCTCCGTGTAGTTCGACAAGCTGACGTACGATTGAAAGTCCTAAGCCTAGTCCCCCGTGTCTTCGCGTAGTGGAAGCGTCTTGCTGACGGAAGGGATCAAACACGTACGGCAGGAACTCCGCTCGAATGCCTTGCCCCGTGTCGCTTACCTTCACTTCTATCGTGCCACCGGCAATTTGTTCCAGTATTACATCCACGCGCCCATCGGCAGGAGTAAACTTGATCGCATTGAACAGCAGATTCCATAAGACCTGCCGCAGTCGATCCGCATCTGCTGCGACAGGATCCGCTGATCGGTCGATGGAAAGCTTTAGTTCAATATTCTTCGCTCCGGCAGCCGGTTGAACACTCTCCACGACGGCGTCGATTACGGCATCGACCGAAACTGTGCGTGTACGGAGTTTCAGTTTGCCGGTAATAAGTCGTGACACGTCCAGAAGGTCGTCGATAATCTGGGTTTGTGCCTTAACGCTGCGTTGCATAACATCCCAGCCATGGGCCATTTGTTCCGGTGTGAGGGCAGCGGTCTGCATGAGATGAATCCAGCCGTTGATTGCATTAAGCGGCGTTCTCAGCTCGTGTGACACGACAGAAAAGAATTCAAGCTGTGAAGTTCGTTCGCGCACTCGCTGTTGCAGTTCCAGATTCTCCATCCGCAGACGTCGCATTGTTAGTGCTCTGTTGAGCACGGGCAAAATCACACTTAACTTGAGCGGCTTTTGAATGTAATCGAACGCTCCGACCTGCATCGCTTCTACGGCGGTCTCAATCGTGCCGGCACCCGTGATGATAATCCCCACCAGGTCGCTATCGATTTTCAGTGCTTCTCGCAAAAGAGCGATGCCGTCCATTCCGGGCATTATTAAATCCGAGAGCAGCAGATCAAACTTACTCGACGTGATCGCCCTCAAGGCTTGCGTTGAAGATGTGAATCCTGTGGTGTCGTACCCGTGCTCGCTCAAAATATCGCAGAGCGCCTGCATGAGCGGCGCTTCATCGTCAACAATCAGAATTCGCGCTAGCGGAGGTTCTGCATTGGACATTGCTATTCTTATAACATCAACATCATTGCACATCGACGAAATGAAACTCTGCAGTGTCGTGATGGAACGGTTACGGCCTGGCTGGATTTCGGGGCGTCAAGCGTGTGAGCGAACGAGGCCTGTTTGGTTCGTGCATAATCCCCTCCTTGCGAAGGAGGGGTGGACGCGGCATCAGGAAATATCGCGAAGCCAGCTCTGACGGAGCGGACGGGTGGTAGCTCACAAGCCACGTTTCTGTGAGCGACCACCCTGTCACCCCTCCTTTGTAAGGGGAATACTCACTCTACGGGCACTGGGCTCGTTTCATCGGATAATCAATTCCCTTTTCGACCCCGTTTGCCAAACCTTCAATTCGAGCGAGCAATGAACTGTCCGCTTGTAACCTATAAATGATTCGCTGGGGAAAATCGTGCGCGGGGTTTTCAAAAACGGCTTCGCGATCGGAACTATGGGTCAGCCTGAATGAAGCCTCGGCCTGCCCGGAGGGTTTGGCAATGTAAACGACGTCCGTACCCTGCTGCCGGATCTGCAGGAACTCAAACTCACTTGCCTTTCCGGCTACGACCGTTCGGCTCATCCCCATCATCAAGCCGCCATCGGGTTTCATCCAGTGTTCAACGGTGACGCGGTTGCCAGTGCGTCCTTCCCAACAACCCGAAATCCAGGAGAGTCGGTCGACGTTGCCGGCTTGAAAGCCTACGATCCAAAGCATCAATAGGAACCAGTTGCCCATGACGCGACATTCTAAATGATCACACGTTACTTTGTACCTTTTCTGCGTTCTCGCTCGAGAAGCTGCCGCTTACGTTTAGCGCCCCACCTATAACCACCGATTTCTCCATTGGAGCCGACGACACGGTGACACGGTATGGCAACCGCCAGCGCATTGTCTGCGCACGCGCGACCAACAGCTCTCGCCGCACCAGGCCGGCCGATGCGTTCCGCAATTTGGCCATAGGTTATGGTCTCGCCCGCAGGGATGTTGCGCAAAGCTTCCCAGACGCGGCACTGAAAAGCCGAGCCGCGTAGGTCGAGGGGCAGACCGAGTCCCTCATTGGCTTTCGGATCGTCAACAAAGTGAATAACTTTCGCTACCCAATCCGCAAATTGCGCGTCGCCTTCACGTAAGTCCGCCTTCGGAAAACGTCGCTCCAGATCCGCGAGGAGCGTTTCGGGCTCGTCGCCGAGCAAAATCGCGCACAATCCCCGTTCTGTCGCCGCAACCAACACATTACCGAGGGAGCTCACGCCGAGGGAGTGGCGGATCCTTTCACCCTCACCACCCTGGCGATAGACTGATGGCTTCATCCCAAGCATCCCTGAAGCTTGCTCATAAAAACGGCTCGACGAATTAAACCCGGCAGCATAGATTGCTTCGGTTACTTCACTTCCCGACGCGAGGTTCTCCTGAACTCGACGTTTGCGGTGAGCGGATGCATATGACCTCGGCGTAACTCCGGCGAAACGCTTGAACATTCGATGGAAATGATAGGGACTTATTCCCGCTCTCGCTGCCAGCTCGGAAAGCGCAGGCATCTCATCCGAAGCCTCGATGGTCCGGCATGCTTCTGCAACGAGTGCGGCCTCGCGGTCCACGCGCGGCGGCAGATCCGGCCGGCAGCGCTTGCATGGTCTGAAGCCCGCGCGCTCGGCATCTGCAGCAGTCGAATGAAAAACAATGTTTTCCGATCGGGCATTGCGCGATGTACATGAAGGGCGGCAATACACGCCGGTTGTCTTCACGGAATACAAAAATTCCCCATCAGCCGTCGGGTCTCGGCGACGAAGTGCCTCCCATTTTGCCGCGACTGTGGCAAATCTTCCCACACCGCGATTTCTTGTGGTGTCTTTTTCGGCCATTGCATTCATAGAATACCTCCAACAGTTTTCATGAATGTACTCGCGCGAGATCTTGAGAACACTCCGCTTCTTGCTCGGCAATCGTTCATTTTCTGATATTTCGCAATTTCGCGAACTCTCTTCGTGAATTCACATACCGAAATGCCGGGGGACACGTCAGATCACACGGTAGAAGTGGAACCTGAGGTGCTGGGGCTTGTGCCTCGGCAGGAAGCGAGAGATTACGTAAAGGAGATTAAATATGAAGACAGGAAAAGACGTTCATAAGGCGGGATTGTATGCTTCGGATTGCTGTTTAAAAGAAGTTTCATTCCAGAAAGATGCTTCGTTCAGCCGCTGTCCACAGTGTCTCGGGCTTTGCGAGTGGGAACCGGTAGAGGTTGCAGTTTCAGAAGCGAAAGCGGGCCGGCCACAAAGCATAGATCTGTACGAAGCGGCATAATAGTGCAGCCTTCTCTCGGCGGAGGCTCTCATGAGCACTGCACACTCGGAGCAAAAGGCAAACGTCGATATGAGGGACGTTATTGTCCGTGGGACAGCGGATGGTTTTAGCCAACAGATCGTAGCCGGCCCACACCAGCTTCAGGCTGATGAACCTCTACGCGTCGGAGGCACGGACACAGGTCCGAGTCCGTACGATTTTTTACTCGTTGCCTTGGGCTCTTGTACTTCAATGACCGTTGCGATGTATGCGCGAAGAAAAGGTTGGCCGCTGGAGAGTGTGACCGTCCGCCTTCGCCATTTCAAAATCCACGCAACGGACTGCGCCGAGTGTGAGACCCGGATCGGCCTGCTGGACCGGATCGATCGGCACGTGCATTTCGAAGGGGCCCTGACTACCGATCAGATTCGGCGGCTACAGGAAATTGCGGATAAATGTCCAGTACATCGAACACTCACGTCGGAAATTGATATCCGGACCAACATTGTTTGATGGGCTTATTTGACTCCGCTTTCAGCCGCTTGGTGACGACAGTCGTCGAGCACTGTTTTTGGTATTAGTCGTAGAGCCAGAAAGACGAACAACGGAACAATCACCAAGTCATCCAGTTGTCCCAAAACCGGAATGAAATCCGGAATGATGTCGAACGGCATTACGAGGTAGCCTACAGCAAACCCGAGTAGCCATCTCGATGTTTTCGGAGTACGCTTGTCGGCCAGAAGAAGCCGATACACTCGGAGTTCCTGCTTAAGTCGCGCAAGGTGCTTCATCAAGCCCAATTTACATCTTTGCCTGCAATAAAACAGCAGCTTCAACGAATAGCGGACACGCAAACCGCAGCGGTTCTCCAGCGGTTTTTCAAGACTGGTGTCGGCGAATACGGCGAAGGCGACGTCTTCATGGGCATCAAAGTTCCTCCACTGCGAACGCTCGCAGCAGCGTGCCAGAATGCATCCGTGAAAACTGTAACCGGCTTGTTAAAGTCGAATATTCACGAAGAACGTACGCTGGCCTTAATGATTCTTGTGCGGCAGTTCTCGAGTGGAGATGAGAAGACTCGCAAACAAATTTACGAAGCTTACCTGGCCCACACACGGTTCATTAATAATTGGGACCTGGTGGACGGGTCGGCATCATACATCATTGGACCTTTTCTTTGGGAACGCGAGCGAACTCAGCTCTACACGTGGGCAAAATCGAGTTCACTCTGGGAGCGCCGCATCGCCATCATTTCGACATTTTATTTCATTCGCCAAAACGATTTTTCCGACGCTTTGAGAATCTCTGAAGTCTTGATTACGGACAAACAGGATCTGATTCACAAGGCCGTCGGGTGGATGCTCCGGGAAATCGGGAAACGAAACATTGCGGTTGAAGAATCATTTCTCAAGGTCCATTATCGCGATATGCCGCGAACGATGCTCCGCTACTCGATCGAACGCTTTCCCGAAAAACGACGGCGCGAATACCTCCTCGGCAAAATATAACGGTTCGTAGACATATACGTAGGCTTATACTCCGCAGAACAACTCGAAAAGGAGGCGTTTCCATGCCGAAGTATCTGTTCCAAGGTAACTACAGTACCGAAGGTACAAAGGGAGTCCGAAAGGATGGCGGATCGAAACGGCGGAGTGTTGCAGAAGCCCTAGTTAAGGAAGCCGGAGGCAAGCTCGAAACGTTTTATTTTGCATTTGGCGAATCCGACTTCGTGCTCATCGCAGATTTGCCGGACAATGCTGCTTCCGTTGCCATATCGTTAGCGGTGAATGCCACCGGGGCGATCAACATGAAGACGATTCCGCTGGTCACACCCGAAGAAATGGACGGAGCTATCAAGAAGCAACTCGGATATCGTCCACCGGGACAGTAAGATTTGAAATTGGACGAATCCTGCATCTTAAATTCGAAATCCGAAATCGCAGATTGGACTGTCCGGAGGACTGCAGCGTCCAATTTCGGATTTCGGATTTCGAATTTAAGATGCAGGATTCGTCCAATTTCAAATCTCTTTCTGCACGACATCCTATTCCAGCAACTGCTTCAGAATTTTCACGAGCGCGCGCTGGTCCTCCGCCGATAAGCGGTCCAGCGTCTTGGGCGGCTTCGTCATCCGTTCGAGCACAATATCCCGCAGACGGATGCCCACCGCCGTGAGCTCAAGTGCTTTGACTCGACGATCCTCCTCGGAAGGGCGCCGCCGGACAATCCCGCGCGATTCCAGGCGATCGACAAGCCCCGTCACATTCGACGCATCGCACGCCAAGGTGTCGGCCAGGCGGCCCATCGGAACCGACTGACCCGGCTGCATCAAGTGCAGCAAGTGACACTGCGCTGGCGATAGCTGGAACTCCGCCGCAACTGGCGGCAAATTCGCTCGCTGGGAAAAGAAAAACTTTAAAAGGAGTTCCCAGGCTTCGCAGGCCTGGGAATTGCTGGACTTCATAAATAGTTGACAGCATCAACTATATGCATATGGTTCAGCTTATGACAAGGCTCAAGCTGATTTCTTTGGAAGATACGGTAGTTTTCCCGGGCATGCCGGTGACGCTCTCATTCGATCCCGGTCAGGACAAGCAGGTTCTGTTAATGCCGCGGCGCGGAAG
>Ga0075423_10000773_pt1 | contig 26905 bp, 25 predicted proteins | sample SoiMethybrSBSTD2_FD_80114 | JGI IMG/M metagenome (GOLD analysis project Ga0075423, IMG submission 80114) | Bulk soil microbial communities from a Populus tree surrounding site in Tennessee, USA - Soil MetaG P. TD hybrid SBSTD2 | ecosystem: Environmental > Terrestrial > Soil > Tree plantation... | reverse complement strand
GCGCGACGCGACAGTTCAGGGACGGCATCCGGTCTCCCGGGCCGGCCGGCATGTCACTAGGGCGCCCGTGATGAGCCGGTCGCCCTCATACGGAGCCGCGTCGAGGCCGACCTCTACGCGGCGCGAATGGCGCACCGACAGCTTCCGGAACGATAGTGATCAAGTACGCGCCACCTCGGGCGATGGTCCGTGCGACGACTCACCGAGCCTTGGGTCGCATTGCGTATTGCGCGCGTTGAACACTTTTTCCGGTCAGGCGTTAGCGCCGGTCGGGGCAAAAATTGTGCGCGTCGCTTTGCGAGCAGATGCAGCACGACTTGCCCAGAAGTCTGTGCGACACCCGCTCAAAGTGAGACACCACGTGCAACGATACGTATCAACCCGGTCGCCGCCCCGGGCCCGCAACGGGACAGCGTGGCGTCTGCTTGCGGCGCAATCATCAACCACCGCTCAACACTTCAAGTGACTGTATGCGTTTCCGCATCCTCGCGCTCCTCGCGGGCACCGCGCTCGGCCAAGCCGACGGCCGTTGGTCCCCCGCCGCCCCGCTGCCCGAGCCGATCCAGGAGCTCAGCGCCGCCGTGCTGGGCGGAAAGATCTACGTCGCCGGAGGGATCGACCGCTCCGGCCGGCCCACCGCCGCCGCGTTCCGCTACGATCCGGCCGCGAACCGCTGGGAACGGATCGCCGACCTCCCCGCGCCACGCCACCACATGCCGCTCGTTGCCGTGGGCGACACGCTCTACGCCGTCGGCGGGCTCGCCGAGCAGAGCTTCGTGCCGGTGAACACCCTGTGGCTGTATCGCGAGGACCGGAATCAGTGGGAGTCGCGGACCCCACTGCCCGCGCCGCGCGGCGCCTCCAGCGTCGGCGCAGTGAATGGGAAGCTCGTCGTCATCGGCGGGTGGGGCGTCGGGCGCCAATTGGTCCGAGCGACGGCGATCTACGACCAAGCGAGCGACCGCTGGCACGATGCGGCGCCGATCCCGACGCCGCGCGATCACCTCACGGCCGCCGTCGCCCGCGGTCTCGTGTACGCGATCGGCGGGCGACCCCTCGATCCTGACCGCAACTACGACATGGTGGAAGCCTACGATCCGGCGACCGATCGCTGGACCAAGCGGTCCGCGATGCCGAGCCGGCGCGGTGGCCTGGCCGCGGCCGTGCTCGATGGCGCGATCCACGTGATCGGTGGCGAAACTCGGGGCTCCGTATTCGCGAACCACGAAGTGTACGACCCCGCGACCGATCGCTGGACGACCGCCCCCGCGCTGCCGTTGGCCCGGCACGGCCTCGCGGCCGCCGTTGTCGGGAGCAAACTCTACGTGATTGGGGGCGGACCGAAGGCGGGGTTTTCACAGACCGACGCGGTGGACGTCTTCACACGCTAGCCAGGCGTACGCGGATCGCGCCACGCGCGAGCTCGAGCGCCCGCTCGTAGCTCGGGCCACGCACGAGCGCCTGCAGCCGGCCGCTCACGGGTACGACCATCGGCGCAGGACGCCAGCGCACCGGCTCGCCGGTCGCGGCGTCCACCACCCGCCCGTCGCCGATCGCTCGGTCGGCAGCGGCGAGGCTCAAGCCCGCCACCGCGTCGCGAACCGCCTCGAAGCGCGCCTGATCCTCCGGCTCGAGAAACCGCATGCGGTGCTGCCCGAGCGCGGCCGTGTAATAGTGGGCGGGGACGAACACCACGCCATCCAACCCCAGCGTTTCGCACATCACGAGCAGCCAGGCCGCGACCTCGCTCAGCATCCCGAGCCCCGGGTGCTCTTGCCCCGGGAGCGGGGCGAGCCGGCCGCCGAACGGCACGCGGGGATTCTGGAGCAGCAACCACTCCACGTACAGCACATCCATTCCAGCCACCGCGCGCCGGTTTCGATTCATCCGCAGCTCCATGACGAGCCCGCGCCGCTCGGCGTCGCCGTACACCCGGATCGTCTCGCCCAGTGCATGACCGAACGCGACGTCCAGCACGGGATGCCGGAACCCCCGATCGCGCAGCTGCTTGAAGAACCCCAGCCGCTCGAGCAGCAGCTCGAGGCCGTGACGCGAGTAGTGCCCGAGGACGCGTGGCTCGGCGATGGCGCCATGCGCGAGGCCCGCCACGTCCGCCTCGTCGATGCTCCAGTCGGCCACACGGGGGCTTGCTCCAGCGTCCAGGGCGAGCGCCCGTTCCGCGAACTGCCGTGCGATCGGTCGGAACCGACCGAGCACGAGCTCCATGTCGCCGGGCGGCTCGATCACACGTCCCGACACGAGCCACGCGAAGAAGCGCGCCGAGTAGCGCCACGCACCCGCGCCGTATCCCCCGCCCGGCACGATGACGAGCGGCACGTGGCCGCGCCCGTCGGCCCCGCGCAGGCTCTCCACCACGAACCGGTCGCGCTCGAGCATTCCCGCCGCGCTGATCCGCCAGTCACCCAGCCGATCGTCCGCCGCGGGGTCGCAGCCGGCGATATAGAATACGAGGCCCGGCCGGTGCGCCCGGAGCACCGGCGGCAACGCATCCCGCACCGCCGCGAGATACGTGTCGTCGCTCACCCCTTCGCCCAGCGCAATGCTCGTCGCGGCGACCGCCGGGGCGTCGTCCCAGGTGCGGTTGTGGATCGAAAACGTGTGCACGGTCGCATCGTCGGCGAAGGCCGCCCGGGTCCCGTTGCCGTCGTGCAGATCGAGATCGATCACGAGCACCGGCTCGGTGAAGCCCCTGGCCCGCAGGCGCCGGATCGCCACCGCCACGTCATTGAACATGCAGAACCCCATCCCCCGGCCCGGCGCCGCGTGATGCAGGCCGCCCTTGAGATTCACGGCAATCGGCGCACCGTCCAATACCAGTCGCGTGGCCTGAATCGTCCCGCCCACGCTGAGGCGCTGGAGGTCGAGGACGTCCGGCACCTCCTCCGGCGGGACCGGCGCGCCGAAGATCCCCGTCAGGGTCGCGGGATCCTGCAGCGACTCGAGGTATGCGGGGGTGTGCACCCGCAGCAGATTCGCGAGCGATGCGGGGATCGGCCGGGAGACGTCTCGCCGGCGGATGAGCCCCTGGTCGAGCAGGAAGGCGAGGATCTCGTCCGCCCGCGCCGGGTCGATCGGGACCCCGGACACCGTGCGGGCGTAGCTCGCGTGATAAATGAAGACGACCCCGGGCCGCACCAGCGCCGTGCGGAGCCGCTGAAGGATCCGGCGCATCGCGCTAAACTTAAGGCATGCCAGAGCTCCAGGTCGCCATCCGGTACCTCGTGTTCGCAGCGTTCGCCGCGAGCGTGCTCGCCGCCCTCGCCTCGTGGCTGGTGCGCACCCGGCGTATCTCGCCGTTCGGCGCCCTGGGCCGGACGCTCCGCGGCGCGAGCGAGCCGCTGATCCGTCCCATCGAAACGCGTCTCGTGCGGGCCGGTGGTAACCCGGTGCACGCCGGATGGTGGTTGGTCGTGGCGGTGGCGGCCGCCGGCGTGCTGCTCATCACGCTCTGGAACTGGCTCGTGGACATCGCGTTCAGCGTGGCCGCCGCGTACGCCGCCGGGCCGCGCGCCGCGATCGCCCTCACGCTCGACATCGCGTTCAGGATCCTCTACCTCGCGATCTGGGTGCGGGTGCTGGGGGCCTGGTTCGGCTACTTCCGCTACTCCCGGTGGGTACGGCCGGCGTACGTGCTGACCGACTGGCTGGTCGAGCCGATCCGCCGCGTACTCCCGCCGGCCGGAGGGTTCGACTGGAGCCCGCTGGCTGCCCTGATTGCCCTGTGGGTGCTGAAGCGGGTGCTGCTCACCATCGTCGTGGGATGAAGGAGACCAGGGACGTGAAAGACGCGATCATCAGACGATTCGACCGGCCCGACGAGACGCGCAGCTTCGAGAAGGGAAAGTTCGATCTCGTGAAGATCGGCGCCCTCGCGGTCGGGCGCGCCAGCTATGACCCGGGGTGGAAGTGGTCCACGCACGTGGGCCCCATCGCGGGGACCAAGAGTTGTCAGGTCGAGCACGTGGGGCTCGTCGTCTCGGGGCGGTGCCGCGTCGTCATGGACGACGGCAAGGCGTTCTCGCTCGGCCCCGGCGACCTGTTCCACATCGCGCCGGGGCATGACAGCTGGGTCGAGGGGACCGAGCCGTACGTGTCGCTGCACTTCCTCGGTGCGGACCAGTATGCTAGGTGAGTCTGGCTGAGCGCTTGAACACCCGCAGCAAATAATAGAGCGACGGCAGCAACACGATCGCGCCCAACGCCAGTGCGCCGAGCACGAGCCGCAGCGTCGCCGCGGGAGCGGCGGCGCTCGCGATCGAGAGGTCGGGCGGCAGAATGTAGGGATACTGGCTGAGCGCCCAGCCCCAGAGGATCAGCGACACCTGCGTCACCGCCGCTACGCGCGCCACGCGCCAGCGACGGACCCACAGCGCGGCGAGCGCCGTGATGGCCGCCGCCGCCGTCAGGAGGTGCAGCGGGAGCGCCCACGCTGCGAAGATGAGCCCGTCGCGCACCCGGGGCGCACCGTCGAGCGAGAGCAGCAGCGCCACCACCGCCGCCAGAAACAGCCCCACGCCTCCCGCCAGCGCGCGGCGGCGGAAGTCCTCTTGCAGCTCCCGCTCACGGGCTTCGAGCGTCAGGTACACGGCCGCCAGGAACGCGAACGCGATGAGCGCGAACAGTCCGACCGAAAGCGGGAACGGGCTGAGCCAGGGCGCTACGTAGATCGCGTAGAACCCGTCACCCTTCGGCCCTCCGCCCTCGCCGAGAGCTCCTGAAGCAATCGTTCCCGCGGTGGTTCCGAGCAAGCAGGGAGTAATGAGGCTCGCGATCGCGAACACCATGCCCCAGTGGCGTTGCTCCTCGTCCGCCCCGTAGCGCCAGAACGTGAACGCGGAACCACGCAGCACGATGCCGATCAAGACGAGCGAGAGAGGGATGTGCAGCAGCGTGCCGAGTCGCGCGAACGCCGGCGGGAAGCAGGTGAACAGCAGCACGATCGCGAGGATGAGCCACACATGATTCGCTTCCCACACCGGGCCGATCGCCTCGGCGATGAGCTCGCGCTGACGCTCCTTGCGGGATCCCAGCGCGAGTAGGTCCCATACGCCGCCTCCGAAATCCGCGCCGCCCAGCACCGCGTAGGCGTTCAGCGCGAGGAAGATGACTCCTGCGAGCCAGGCGGCGAGAGTCACGACCCGCCTCCCGCATCCCGCATCCCGCCTCCCGGCATATAAAACCCTCGCCACTCCGGCACCGCCGGACTGCGGATGATGTGTCGGTACAAGAGCCACGCGACGATCACGCCCAGGAAGCAATAGAGCAGCGTGAAGGTGACGAACGGCACGACCAGGCCCGGCATCGGGGTGACGGCGTCCCGGGTTTTCAGGACGCCGTAGATCACCCACGGCTGCCGGCCCAGCTCGGTGACCATCCACCCGGCCTCCACGGCGATGAAGCCCATCGGCGTGGCGAGCGCGATCGCCCGCATGAGCCAGCGGTGGTGCGCGAGGTCGCGCTGGCGCCACGCCAGCCACGCGGCCCACAGCGCCACGAGCGCGAGATAGCCGCCGAGCGCGACCATGACCCGAAACGAGAGGTACACCGCCGGGACGTTCGGCCACTCGGCCGGTGGCACCTGGTCGAGTCCCTGCACCACCGCGTGAGGATCGTGGAAGGCGAGCAGCGAGAGCGCGTAGGGAATCTCGACCGCGAGCCGCATCTCCTGCGCCGCAACGTCGGGCCAGCCGATGAGCGTCAACGGCGCGCCCGGTTGCGTGCGGAACAGGGCCTCCGCCGCAGCGAGCTTCACGGGCTGGTGGACGGCGAGGTGGCGGGCCGACAGGTCTCCGGAAAGTGGCTGGAGCACGGCGGCCGGGGCACCCACCAGCAGCGCGATCTCGAGCGCACGGCGATGGAACGCGTTGGCCGGATCTTTGAGCAGGAGCAACGCGTGGATCCCGGCGACGGCGAATCCGGTGGCGGCATACGCCGCGAGCGTCATGTGCAAGGTTTGCGACACCGCGGCCGCGTTGGCCATCGCCGCGATGGGATCGACGTTCACGGCGTGTCCGTTCACGAGCTCGAAGCCCGCCGGCGCGTTCATCCAGGCGTTCGCGATCACCACGAAGACACCCGACGCCGCCCCGCTCACCGCCACGGCCACACCCGCCCAGAGGTGCGCCCGCGGCGAGATGCGATCCCAGCCATACAGGTAGATGCCCAGGAAAATCGCCTCGGTGAAGAACGCGAACCCCTCGAGCGAGAACGGCATCCCGACGATCGGGCCGGCGAACTCCATGAAGCGGGGCCACAACAGCCCGAGCTCGAACGACAGGACCGTCCCGGACACGGCGCCGACGGCGAACAGGATGGCGGTGCCCTTGGCCCAGCGCTTGGCGAGATCGAGATAGATCGCGTGGCCCGTGACCTGCCAGCGCCGCTCCGCCAGCACCATCATGAGCGGCATCGCGATGCCGATGACCGCGAAGATGATGTGAAACGCCAGCGAGATCGCCATCTGGGAGCGGGCGGCGAGCAGGTCGGACATGCGCGAAAGATAGGGTGGGCAGGTTAGGGAGGTTGGTGGAGGTTCGCTTCCTGCATTACCTTTCTGCTGACAACCGAAGCTCGTGGCGATTTGCGGCCTATTGCAGCCACGTTAAACAACTCGCTAAAACGCCAGGATGCCGATCAACCTCCGCGATCTCTTGAACGACGGCAAAGTCCACGTCCTCGACGGGGCGATGGGGACTATGCTGTACGCCAAGGGCTTCTTCCTGAACGTCTGCTACGACGAGCTGAACCTGAAGCAGCCGAAGCTCGTCCAGGAAGTGCACGAGGCCTACGTACGGGCCGGCGCGGAGGTCCTCGAGACCAACACCTTCGGCGCGAACCCCGTGAAGCTGGGCAGCTACGGGCTCGCCGATGACACCGAGAAGATCAACCAGGCGGCGGCCGAGCTGGCCCGTCGCGCCGCGGCGGGGCGGGCGAGCGTCGCCGGTGCGATCGGGCCCTTGGGCGTCCGCATCGAGCCGTTCGGCCCGACCTCGCGCGAGGAAGCGTTCGCGCACTTTCAGCGCCAGGCCCGGGGCCTCGTCGCCGGCGGGGTCGACGGGTTCATCTTGGAGACGTTTTCGGACGTGGACGAGATCCACGAGGCGCTCAGAGCGGTGCGGAGCGTGTCCGACCTGCCCGTGATCGCTCAGATGACGATCGGCGACGACGGGCTGACGCACTACGGGACGGCCACCGAGACGTTCGCCAAGCAGCTCGCCGCCTGGGGCGCGGACGCGGTCGGGGTGAACTGCTCTGTCGGTCCCGCCGGCGTGCTCGAAGCGGTGGAGAAGCTGGTGAAGGCGACCGATCGTCCGATCTCCGCGGTGCCGAACGCCGGCCTCCCCAAGGACGTCGGTGACCGGAAGATCTACCTGGCCTCACCCGAATACATGGCGAGCTACGCGCGCCGCATGATCGAGGCGGGTGCGCGCCTCGTGGGAGGCTGCTGCGGCACCACACCCGAGCACATCAAGAAGATCCGCGACTACGTGGCGAGCGTCGTGCCGCGCCACCAGCCGACCGTGGTATCGCGCGAGACGATCACGGCGCCCGCGGGCGTGGAGGAGGTCCCCCTGTCGGCACGCTCGTGCTGGGGCGCGAAGCTGGCCAGGGGCGAGCTCGTGACGAGCGTCGAGATCGTCCCGCCCAGAGGCGTGGACCCGACGCCCATGCTCGAGCAGTGCCGGGCGCTCAAGGCGGCGGGCGTGGACGCAGTGAATGTCCCCGACGGCCCGCGGGCCCAGAGCCGCATGGGCGTGCTCCCGTCCGCGATCCTGATTCAGAAGGAAGTGGGCATCGAGACCGTCATCCACTACTGCTGCCGGGACCGCAATCTCCTCGGGATGCTGTCGGATATCCTCGGCGCCCACGCGGCGGGGCTGCGCAACATCCTCATCATCACCGGCGATCCACCGAAGATGGGCCCCTACCCCGAGGCCACGGCCGTCTTCGATATCGACTCGATCGGCCTCACCAACCTGGTGTATCGGCTGAATCATGGGCTCGATCCGGGGAACAACCCGATCGGGGCGCCCACCCGGTGGGCCATCGGCGTGGGGGTGAACCCCGGCGCGGTGGACCTGGACCGCGAGCTGTCGCGCTTCGCGTGGAAGGTCGATGCGGGAGCGGAGTTCGCCGTGACCCAGCCGGTGTTCGACCCCAAACAGCTCGAGGCATTTCTCGCGCGCGTCGCCCAGTTCAAGATCCCGATCGTGGCGGGGATCTGGCCGCTCCTCTCACTGCGGAACGCCGAGTTCCTGGCCAACGAGGTGCCCGGTGTTTCGGTGCCCGAGTCGGTGCTCGCGCGGATGCGACAGGCGCAGGACAAGGGTAAGGAGGCGGCGCTCGCCGAAGGCGTGAAGATCGCGCGCGAGATGTTTCAGCAGGTGAAAGGCACGGTGCAGGGGGTGCAGGTGAGCGCGCCGTTCGGAAAGGTCGAGGTGGCGCTGGAGGTGTTCGGGTGACGCCGGACGCCTTTCTGCGAGCCGCGGTCGAAGAGGCGGAGCAGGGCCTGCGTGAGGGAGGCATCCCGATCGGCTCGGTGCTGGTGCACCGGGACCAGATCATCGGCCGCGGACACAACCGGCGCGTGCAGCGGGGGAGCGTCGTGCTCCACGGAGAGATGGACGCGCTCGAGAACGCCCGCCGGCAACCGGCGAGCGTGTATCGAGAAGCGACGCTGTACACCACGCTGTCGCCGTGTGCCATGTGCAGCGGAGCGATCCTACTCTACGGCATCCCCCGTCTCGTCATCGGTGAGAATCGCACGTTCGTCGGAGAGGAACAGCTGTTGCGCTCACGGGGCGTCGAGCTTGCCGTGATGCAGGACCAGAGGTGTATTCGCTTGATGGAGGACTTCATCTCGGCCCACCCTGCCCTGTGGAACGAAGATATCGGGGAGTAGCACCAAGTTCGTCGGCCACTACGGTGTGAGCTTCGCCGCGAAGCGCCGCGACCGGGGCTGCTTCCTTGTGTCGGGCCGTCCGAGCACTCATACTCCATCCTCGATACATACCGGAGGCAGCACATGCGGACACTGCTTTGCGCCGCCATCGTCTTGGCCGCGTGCGCACCGGGCGATAAGTCGCGCTCGTCGGGTGGGCCCGCGCACAAGTATGCCGGGACCTGGGAGGGGCGGTCGTTTCGGAGTTCGTCGGATACCGGCACCCCGTGGCGCATCGTCACCGCGGTCGTGCAGGACGGCTCGCTGCGCGGGACGATGACCTACACCTCGGTCACGGCACCCCCCGTGCCGATCCGCGCGCGCGACGTCAGCGACAGCGCCGTCGTCAACGAGATCGGTCCCTACCACAGCCTCACGGCGCAGGCCGACGTCGTGACCACCGCCACGGGCAGGCTCCGGGGCGACTCGCTCAACGGTACGTTCGAGATGCGGCCGGCCGGAGGCGGGAACGTGATCATGACCGGCACCTTCCGCTCGAAGCGGGTCACACCGTAACGGAGCGGCGCGCGCGCCTCGCCCTCACCGCCGTGCTGGCGGTGTACGGCGGGTTCTTGATTCTCAACCCCGGCCACTACGGCTGGCTCGACAGCCTCGACCTCGCGATCCACGAGTTCGGGCACCCCCTGTTCGGCGTGCTGGGAGAGTTCATCGGCGTGCTCGGCGGAACGCTGATGCAGCTCCTCATGCCGGCGATCTTCGTGGCCTACTTCTGGCGGCAGGGCGACCGCCATGCGGCGATGGTGGCGCTCTGGTGGGTTGCCCAGAACCTGTGGAACGTCTCGGTCTACGTGCAGGACGCCCGCGCCGAAGAGCTGCCGCTCGTGGGCGGCGGCGAGCACGACTGGAACTACCTCTTGGGGGCCCTCGGACTCCTGAACCAGGACCAGCTCATCGGCGGCGCCGTGCGGCTGGCCGGCGTGCTGCTGTATGCGTGGTCCTGCCTGCGAGGTTGGACCTACGCTGGCGAGCGCGCCGAGCCCACATAGCTTAGCCCCGACCCCAAGGAGCGCTCATGCCGACCGCCAACATCAACATCCTCGCCGTCCTCGTCGCCGCGGTCCTGACCTTCGTCCTCGGCGCCGTCTGGTACTCTCCCGTCCTGTTCGCCAAGCAGTGGATGGCGGCACAGGGATACACGTCGGAGAAGCTGGAAGAGATGAAGCGGAAAGGAGTGACCCGGGCCTACGCCGTCTCGGTGCTGTGCTATCTGGTGACGGCCTACGTGATGGCGCTGCTCGCCTCGTACACGAATTCCACCACATTGGCGCAAGGGTTGTGGCTCGGATTCCTCTCGTGGCTCGTGTTCGCCGCCACCGTCGGGCTCACCGCGAACCTGTTCTCGGAGAAGCCGATCGCCGCGTGGGTGCTCGATGCAGGCTATCAGCTCTCGTATCTCGTGCTCATGGGCGTCTTGCTCTCGGTGTGGCGCTAGAACCGGTGGCCCCTACGCCTGGTCCCACCCCTACGCCCTCCCCCACCCCCACCGCCTCCCGTACCGCGCTCGTCGCCGGCGCGTCAGGGCTGGTCGGCAGTCACGTGGTGCACCTGTTGCTCGAGGATCCGGCGTACACGCGCGTGACGGTGCTCGCCCGGCGCGAGCTGCCCCTGTCACACAAGAAGCTGGAGCAGCGGATCGTGAGCTTCGATCGTCTGGCCCAGATCGCCGACTTCCCGCGCGTGCACGACGTATTCTGTTGCCTCGGGACGACCCTGAAGCAGGCGGGCTCGCCCGATGCCTTCCGCAAGGTTGACGGCACGTACGTCGCGGAGCTCGCTCGGGTCGCCGTCCGGCACCGCGCCTCGCAGTTCCTCGTGGTAACCGCAGTCGGCTCCGATCCCCGGTCGCGGATCCTCTACAGCCGGGTGAAAGGAGAAGCGGAGGAAGCGGTGCGCCGGCTGCAATTCGACGGCATCCAGATCTTTCGGCCGTCCCTGCTCGTGGGCGCACGGGCCGAGAGCCGGCCAGCCGAGCGCGTGGCCGGGCTGCTCAGTCCGCTCGTCGCCTGGGCGTTCGTGGGGCCACTGGCGAGGTACCGCCCGATCAAGGCCAAGGCGGTGGCGCGCGCCATGGTGCGGGTGGCACGCGAGGCGCCGCGCGGTACGCACGTGTACGAGGCTGAGGCGCTTCGCCGGCTGGCCCGCGCCTAATGCCGAACCGGCACATTATCTCCGCGTGCGGTTCCCTCACCCCCTGACCCTGCTGTGTGGCTGCGTGCTGCTCGCCGCCGGGGCGAGTCACGTCCTGCCACCCGGCCAATACGACCGCCGGGACGATCCCACTACCGGTCGCAGGGTCGTGGTCGCGGGCACCTACCACGCCGTCGCCGCGCGCCCGGTGGGGCTGTTCCAGATGCTCGTCGCCATCCCGCGCGGCATGGCCGACGCGGCCGCGGTGATCTTCTTCGTGTTCCTGATCGGAGGCGCGTTCACCGTGGTGGACGAGACCGGGGCGCTGCGGCAGAGCGTGGACTGGCTGGTGCGACGGTTCGGACACTCGGAGGCGCTGGTCGTTCCCGCGGCCTCGCTCGCGTTCGCGCTGGGCGGCGTGCTCGACAATATGAAGGAAGAGATCATCGCACTCGTGCCGGTGATGCTGCTATTGGCGCGCCGTCTGGGCTACCGGCCGGTGGTCGCGGTCGCGATGAGCCTGGGAGCGGCCGCGGTGGGCGCCGCCTTCAGTCCGATCAATCCGTTCCAGGTCGGGATCGCCCAGCAGCTGGCGCAGCTGCCACTGCTCTCGGGGTCGCCGTTTCGGATCGCCTTCCTCGCGGCGGCCCTCGGCATCTGGATCTGGGGCACGTGGCGCTACGCCGTTCGCACCCGGACCGCACCGATCACGCAGCCTGAGCCCGCCGCGGGTACGCTGGACGGCCGTCGCGGCGCGGTGCTCATGCTGGTGCTCGTGGCGTTCGCCGCGCTGGTGGTGGGGGTGCTCCGGTTCGGCTGGGGGTTCAACGAGATGGCGGCGTTGTTCTTCGCGATGGGCGTGGCCGCCGGGCTCGTGGGCGGGCTCGGCGTCGGCGGCACGGCGGACGCGCTCGTCGCCGGCTTCCGGTCCATGGCCTACGCCGCGCTGCTCATCGGTTTCGCGCGGGCGATTTTCGTCACCCTCGAGGACGGGCGAGTCGTGGACACGATCGTGCACGGGCTGTTCACCCCGGTCGCCCAGCTGCCGCTCGCGCTCGCCGCCCTCGGGATGATGGTGCTGCACGGCCTGGTGCACGTCCCGGTGCCGAGTCCCAGCGGGCACGCCGTGCTCACGCTGCCGATCCTCGTGCCCCTGGCGGACCTGCTGGGGCTGTCGCGCCAGGTTACGGTGCTCGCGTACCAATACGGAGGCGGACTGTGCGAGCTGTTCACGCCCACCAACGGGGCGCTCATGGCGATCCTCGCCGCCGCGCAGGTCCGCTACGAAGACTGGCTCCGGTTCGCCCTGCCGCTGCTCGGCATCCTGCTGGCGCTGGGAGCGGGGGCGATCGGACTGGGCGTGGCGATCGACCTCCAATAGGTTAGGAGCACTTCCCTCCGCCCGGAGATCGCATGTCCCGACGTTACGCCATCCGCGCACTGCCGATCGCCCTGCTCGTTCCCGTCGCGCTCGCCGCCCAAGCCCCGGCACGCCGGCACGTGAACGTGCCGGCGGTCGCCCCCCGCGCCGCGGACGTGGCCACGGTGGACGGGATCGTCCAGGCGTACTACGACGTGATCACCGGTCCGGCCGGCCAGCCGCGGCAGTGGTCGCGCGACCGCTCGCTCTACATCCCCGACCTCCGGTTCGTGGCCACCGGGGTGGGGAGGCAAGGGCCCTACGCCCGGGTGATGGATCACCAGGCGTTCGTCGACGGTTCGGACTCCGCGATGGTGCGCGACGGGTTTTTCGAGCGCGAGATCCACCGCGTCACGCGGTCGTACGGCAACATCGTGCAGGTGTTCAGCACCTACGAGGAGCGGCGCACGGCGGACGGGCCGGTCGAAGGGCGCGGCATCAACGCGCTGCAGCTCTTCTGGGACGGGAAGCGCTGGTGGGTCGCGTCGGCGATCTGGTTCGACGAGGACCGGGGGCATCCGATCCCGAAGGAATTCCTGCCGTCATGAGCGGCGCGATTGTCCGTACGCTGCTGCTCGACGTCTTCGACCAAGCGTTCGATCGCCGGGCCTGGCACGGCACGGCGCTGTGGGGCTCGATCCGGGGACTCTCGGCGCGCGAGGCATTGTGGCGGCCGGGCCGCCGGCGCCACAACATCTGGGAAATCGTGCTGCACACGGCCTACTGGAAGTACATCGTGCGCCGCCGGCTCACGCGCGACCTCGAGCTCGAATTCCCTCGCACCGGGAGCAACTGGCCGCCACTCCCGGCGACGCCCGACGCCGCCGCGTGGCGGCGCGACGTGGCGCTGCTCAAGCAGCAGCACCGGCTGCTGCGGGCGGCCATCGCACGCTTCCCGGTGGCGCGGCTGAACGCCAAGGGGTGGCGGTCCACCTGGACCAACGCGCAACACGTGTACGGCATCGCCTCACACGACTTGTATCACGCAGGGCAGATCCAGCTGCTCAAGGCGCTCAGTCGGCGGTAATCACTCGCCCCGCAGCTTCTCGATCTCGCGGCGCTCCCGCTTGGTGGGCCGGCCCTTCCCCTCGTACCGGAGCGACGGGGCCACGCGGAGCTGCTCGGCGAGGTGCTCGCGCAGCCGCTTCCCCTCGGCCTCCTCCTCGTAGAGCGCCGCCGCCGCCGCCGGGGGGCCGCGATGCTCCGACAATGCGCGGACCACCACGCGGTACTCGAACGGGCCGCGGCGGATCCGCAGCCGGTCGCCCACGGCGAGCAGCTTGGCGCGCTTCGCCCGCGCCCCGCCGACCTCGACCTTGCCCCCGCCGATGGCCGCGGCCGCGAGCGCGCGGGTCTTGAAGAAGCGCGCGGCCCACAGCCAGCGATCGAGCCGCACGCGTGACCCGTCCGTCATGGCGCCTCCCCCCCCGGCAGGGTATGGTCCACGAGCGGTGCCGGGTATGCGTATAATGGGGACCGCGGCCCCGCCCAAACCCTTTTTCGCGCAGAGTATAAATGCTCGCTCGGTTCGCGACTCGTCCGCCAGACGTCCCGCTCCGCAGGGTCGCGCCCTTCCGGGCGTTGCGTCCTGTAACACTCGGCGTCGCCGCATCTGGCATGCTGCTCGGCTGCGGCACGCCGGGAGTGCGGGGCGTTGCGGGCACCGCGCCGGCTCCGAATGTGTTGTGGACGCCCCCCCCTTCCCGTCAGTCGGCCGCCGCATCGGCAGCGCCGCCAGAGCTGCCGCCCGACCTCGCCGGGCGGATCGCGCAGCTGAAACTGACGGATGTGATCGACATCGCGCTGCGGAACAACACGGCCACGAGCGCTGCCTGGGCGGACGCTCGGGCTGCGGCCGCCACCTATGGCGCGGCCAAGGGGCAATACTATCCCACGATCGCGCTCAACGGCACCGCGACCGCGATCCGCCGCACCGTCGCGGCCGCCGGGCAGCAGGCGGTGAAGCAGCAGTTCTACGGACCAGCGGTCACCCTCTCCTGGCTGCTGTTCGACTTCGGCGCCCGCTCGGGGTCGGTCGGGGAGGCGCGCGCGGCGCTGCTCGCCGCCGACTGGACGCACAACGCGACCCTCCAGAGCGTGGTGCTGGCGGTGGAGCAGGCCTACTTCCTGTACCTGGGCGCCAAGGCACTGCTCGACGCACAGCAAACAACGCTCGCGGAAGCGCAGACGAATCTCGAGGCCGCCGAGCAGCGGCATCGGGTGGGCCTCGCCACCATCGCCGACGTGTTGCAGGCCAGGACTGCGCTGTCGCAGGCCCGGCTGGCGCTCGAGGCGACACAGGGTGCTCTGCAGACCACGCGGGGCGCCCTGGCGCTGTCCATGGGACTGCCGGCCAACATCCCCTATGACATCGCGGTGGTGCCGGACACCACGCTGCCGCTCGGCGTCATCGAAGGCGTGGACACCCTGATTGCGCAGGCATTGCGCGAACGACCCGATCTCGCGGCCCAGCGCGCGCAGGTCGAGCAGGCCCGCGCCCGCGTGAGCGTCGCTCGCTCCCAGGCGCTCCCGACTCTCGCGCTCGGCGGCAACGCGGGCGGTACGTTCTTTATCAATCCACCCACGGGCAGCGCCACATCGGGCAACAGCTACAACGCGACCCTGACGCTTTCGATCCCGCTATTCTCCGGCGGGGCGCAGATCTACGATGTGAAGGCCGCATCGGCCGCCGCCGATGCGGCCGCCCGGCGCGCCCGGGGATTCGAGCAACAGGTGGTCTACCAGGTGTTCGACGCCTACTACGGGCTCCGCACCGCTACCCAGCAGGTCCGCACCAGCCGGGACCTGCTCGCCAGTGCCACGGAATCCGGGCAGGTGGCGCTCGGGCGGTATAAGGCGGGGGCCGGGAGCCTGCTCGACCTGCTCACCGCGCAGGCGGCCCTCGCCTCCGCCCGGGCACAGGCGATCCAGGTGCGACTCTCCTGGAATACCGCGCTCGCTCAGCTCGCGCACGACGTGGGAATCCTCGGGCTCGACGGATCGAGCCCACTCCAGCTGCAAACCGACACGGCCGGAACGCCCAAATAAATGAAGCCCACCACCGCCGCCGCGGTGCTCGCGCTGCTGCTCGCCCTCGGCTGCTCGAACAAGGGCGGCGGCGCCCCATTCCGGGTGCCCGTCACCGTCGCCCGCGCCGAGCAGCGCTCTGTCCCCTATGAGCTGGTCGGGACGGGCACGGTCGAGCCGCGCCAGACCGCGTCGGTCCAGGCGCAGGTGACGGGGATCCTGACGCGCGTGGCGTTCCGCGAGGGCGAGGACGTCGCGGCCGGACAGCTGCTGTTCCAGATCGACCCGCGCCCGTTCCAGGCCATGCTCGAGCAGGCGCAAGCGGTGCTTGCTCGTGACCAGGCCCAGGCGCAGAGTGCCTTGGCCGATGCGGCGCGCTACGCGGAGCTGGTGAATCAGGACTACGTGACGAAGTCGGATTACGACGCGAAACGGGCCGCCGCCGAGGCGCTCCAGGCCACCGTCCGCGCGGACTCCGCCGCGGTCGCAAACGCGCGGCTCAACCTCGAGTGGGCGGCGATCCGCGCGCCGATCGCGGGGCGAACGGGCCGCCTGCTGGTGCGGGAGGGTAACATGGTGCGGGCGAACGCCGCGGATCCGCTGGTGGTGATCAATCAGATCCGGCCGATCCTGGTGCGCTTCGCCGTGCCGCAAAAGCACCTCGGCGACATCCAGCGCTACCGCCAGCACCGGCTGCCGGTGTTCGTGAGCCCGTCGCCGGCCGACACGGTGTTCAGCGAAGGCGTGTTGACGTTCGTGGACAACAGCGTGGACACGACCACGGGCACGGTGCTGCTCAAGGGGGAATTCCCCAACCGGGACAACACCCTGTGGCCGGGCGAGTTCCTGAACGTGCGACTGCAGCTGTACATCGACGATAAGGCTCTGGTCGTGCCGTCGCAGGCGGTCATGACCGGCCAGCAGGGGACGTATGTGTTCGTGCTGAACCAGGACGGCACCGCACGCTCGCAGCCGGTCGCGGTCGAGCGCCCGGCGGGCGCCTACGCCGTGATCGCGCAGGGCGTGCGGCCGGGGGACGAGGTGGTGACCGACGGCCAGGTCCGGCTGGTGGATGGCGCGCGCGTCGAGGTGAAGGGCACGGCCGACCCGGCGCGCGCCATGGAGGGGGACAAATGAACATTTCGGGGCTGTTCATCCGGCGGCCCGTCATGACGACGCTCGTCATGCTGGGCATCTTGATGTTCGGGCTGATGGCGTACCGGCTGTTGCCGGTGAGCAATCTTCCGAACGTCGATTTCCCGACCATCCAGGTGAACGCCAGCCTCCCGGGCGCGAGCCCTGAGACCATGGCGTCCGCCGTCGCGACGCCGCTCGAAAAACAGTTCTCGACCATCGCCGGCGTGGACCAGATGACCTCCTCGTCCAGCCTCGGGAGCACCAACATCACGCTCCAGTTCACGCTGGACCGCAGCATCGACGCCGCCGCGCAGGACGTCCAGGCGGCGATTTCCAAGACGCTGCGTCAGCTGCCCACCGACATCGTGCCACCCTCGTACCAGAAGGTGAACCCGGCCGACCAGCCGATCATCTACTATGCCATGAGCTCGGGCACGCTGTCCCTGCCCGAGCTCGATGAATATGCCGAGACCTTCATCGCGCAACGCCTGTCCATGGTCGACGGCGTGGCGCAAGTCAACGTGTACGGCGCCGCCAAGTATGCCGTGCGGATCCAGCTCGACCCCAAAGCGCTGGCGACGCGCGCCATTGGGATCGACGAGGTCGCGGCCGGCGTCGCCGCGGGGAACGTCAACCTGCCGACCGGCATCCTGTGGGGCCCCCATCGGGCGTACACGGTGCAGGCGAACGGCCAGCTGCGCAGCGCGGCGGAATTCGGGCCGCTCACCGTGGCCTACCGCAACGGCGCGCCCGTGCGGTTGCAGGACCTGGGGCGCGTGCTGGACGACGTGCAGGACAACAAGAGCGCCGCCTGGTTCAACGGCAGCCGCGCCATCGTGCTCGCCATTCAGCGGCAACCGGGCGCGAACACCGTCGAGGTCGCGGGCCGCGTGCGGACGGTCATGGCCAGCCTCAAACAGCTGCTCCCCGCGTCCGTGGACCTGCAGCTCCGCTCCGACCGCTCGGAGTCGATTCGCGCCTCGCTGGCCGACGTGAAGTTCACGCTGTTCCTGACCCTGGCGCTCGTGGTCCTGGTCATTTTCCTGTTCCTGCGCAACCTCTCGGCCACGATCATCCCCAGCCTGGCGTTGCCGTTCTCGCTCGTGGGCACGTTCGCGGTGATGTACGCACTCGATTACAGCCTCGACAACCTCTCGATGATGGCGCTCACGCTGTCCGTGGGCTTCGTGGTGGACGACGCCATCGTGATGCTCGAGAACATCGTGCGCCACATGGAAAAGGGCACACCCCCGATGGAAGCGGCCTTCACCGGAGCGCGCGAGGTGGGGTTCACCATCCTGTCCATGACGCTGTCGCTCGCCGCGGTATTCATCCCGGTGTTGTTCATGGGCGGGATCATCGGGCGGCTGTTTCACGAATTCGCCGTGACCATCGGGGCCGCCATTCTCGTCTCCGGCGTGGTCTCGCTGACGCTGACCCCCATGCTCTGCAGCCGATTCCTCAAGCCGCCGCGCGAGGCCCAGCACGGGAAGGTCTACATCGCGTCGGAGCGCGCGTATGAGCGCGTGCTCCAGTGGTACGAGAACAGCCTCGCCTGGGTGATGGAGCGGCGACCGGCGGCCCTCGTCTTCTCGGGCGTCATCCTCGTGGCGACGGTCGCCCTGTTCATCGTGGTGCCGAAGGGCTTCCTACCGAGCGAAGACAACTCGCAGATCTTCGGGACGACGGAGACGGTGCAGGGCACCTCGTTCGACGACCTGGTGCGCCATCAGCAGCAAGTGATGGCCGTGCTGCAGCAGGACCCCAACGTGGACGCGGTGATGTCGTTCCTGGGGGGCGGCCAGATCAACCAAGGGCGCGTCTTCATGCAGCTCAAGCCCAAGTCCCAGCGCGACATGAGCGTGGACGAGCTGATCCGCTATTTCAACCGCAAGCTCTCCGGCATCCCGGGCATCCAGGTCTTCCTGCAGAACCCGCCCCCGATCCAGATCGGCGGCCGGCGCACCAAGAGCCTGTATCAGTTCACGCTGCAGAGCCCGGACCCCGCGCTGTACGACAATTCGACCCGGCTCCTGGCGGAGCTCCGGAAGCTGCCGAGCCTGATCAACGTCACGAGCGATCTGCAGATCTCCAATCCGCAGGCCACAGTGAGCATCAACCGCGATCGAGCCGCGGCGCTCGGCGTCACCGCTCAGCAGATCGAAGAAGCGTTGTACAACGCCTACGGGTCGCGTCAGGTCTCCACGATCTACACGTCCACCAACCAGTACTGGGTCGTGATGGAGCTCCTCCCGGAGTTCCAGCGCGACCTGTCGGCGCTGAGCCTCCTGTACATCCGCTCGCAAAGCGGCTCCCTCGTGCCGCTCGCGACGCTCGCCACCCTGGGCTCGAGCGCGGGCCCGCTCACGGTGAATCACGCGGGGCAGCTGCCGTCGGTAACGATCTCCTTCGACCTGCGCGACGGCGTCGCGATCGGCACGGCCGTCGCGGAAGTGCAACGCGTGGCGCGGCAGCTCCTGCCCGCCAGCATCACGACCAGTTTCGCCGGCACGGCACAGGCATTCCAGTCGAGCCAGGCGGGCCTCTTGTTCCTGCTGATTCTCGCGGTACTCGTGATCTACATGGTGCTCGGCATCCTGTACGAGAGCTTCATTCACCCGCTCACCATCCTCTCGGCGCTGCCGTTCGCGGGATTCGGGGCGCTCCTGACCCTGCTCCTGTTCCGAACGGAGCTGAGCGTCTACGCCTTCGTGGGAGTGATCATGCTGGTGGGGCTCGTGAAGAAGAACGGGATCATGATGATCGATTTCGCCTTGGAGGCGCAGCGCACCGAGGGCAAGTCGGCCCACGACGCCATCCTGCAGGCATGCTCCATCCGGTTCCGGCCCATCATGATGACCACCATGGCGGCGCTGATGGGCACTCTCCCCATCGCGCTCGGCGTGGGCGTCGGGTCTGAGTCGCGCCGCCCGCTCGGCATCGCAGTGGTCGGCGGCCTGGCGTTCTCGCAGTTCATCACCCTGTACGTGACGCCGGTGATCTACACGTACCTCGACGCGCTCCAGCAGCGCCTGGGTCGGACGTCGCTCGGCCGGGCCGCGGGCGTGCACCCGACACCGGAGGCGGCGCCGGCGGACTGAGCGCTACCTGGCGCGGACGAGGCGGACTCCCCCTGAGCCCGTCTCGATTCGGATCCGCCCTTTGCCGTCCCCAATTGCGCCTGTGAGGTGGTCCCGCTCGAGGCGCGTCGTCCGGACCGTGACGTTCTGCAGGTCGATGTCTCCGCTGCCAGTTTCGATGTCCACCTCGGCGCCCAGGTCCGCGGGGACGTTGATCGTGACGTCGCCGGATCCCGTGTCGACGTCGAGTGCCTGCAGGTCGGCCAGCAGATCGAGGCGGACATCACCGCTACCCGTGTCGATCTTCACGTCGCCGGCCCGCACCGACGACGCGGTGACGTTGCCCGAGCCGGTGTCGATCATCAGCACGTCCGTCGCGACCCGCTCGGCGGTGACATTGCCGGACCCGGTATCGAGCCGGAGCTCGGGCCCGCTCACCGCGCTCACCGTCACGTTGCCGGACCCCGTATCGAGGCTCACGTCGCCCTCGGCATCGCTCAGGCGCACGTCCCCCGACCCGGTGTCGACCAGGAGCGATCCCTTCAGGTGGTCGGCGGTCACGTTGGCCGCGGCCACGTCCACTCGCAGGTCGCCGTCCACGTTGGACGCGAACGCCTGCCCCACCGCCAGGTAGACTTCGACCCGTTTCCCCGGCGGGATCGCGATCCGCACGTCGGCGTGGGCCTCGAGCCCGCCGCCCGAACCCGCGATTCGAACGCGCCGACCCTCGTCGGACCAGTGCTTCCCCCGCTCGTCGCGATCGTTGAACGTGCCGTCATCCCGCACGCGCAGGGTGGCGTTGGAGCCCCGGCCCAGCTCGCGGTACACGATCTCGTCGTCCGGGTAGATGACGCGCAGCGTTTCGCGCCCGCGCACCGCTCCGGTCGCGATCTCGAGCTTGCCGGCATCGGCGCCGCCGCGGGTGAGCTCCACCACGACATCGCTGCCCGTGCCCCGTTCCAGCCGCATGACTCCGGCGAGATTGTAAATGGCGACGTGGGCGCCGCTGAGCGTGCGCCGCTCCGGTTGCTGAGCGTGCGCGGGGGATGCGATGGGCCACGGCAGGAGCGCGACAATCCAGAGAGCCCTCATTGCGAACCTCCTCCGACGGGGGACCGTTGACGGCGCTACGGGCGCCGGGCGGGGCGTGTTTCACGACCGTGCTGCAGGTTGGATGGGGAAAACAGGCCAGGGGTTGCGAGACCCGGCAGCCCCTCCGGCTCGGGGTCCCTGACTTCCCCACACCACCGCTCCCCGGACCTTCGCCTGCGGGGCTGCCGGGTCCCGCAATTACCACCGTCCCCGGCGGGCGCTAACTTCCCCGCCATGCACGAATGGCAAGTCTGGCTGGTCGCCTCCCTACTGTTGTTCGTGGCCGAAATGCTCGCGCCGGGCTTCTGGCTGCTGTCGGTAGCGGTCGGCTGCCTGGTCGCCGGAGTCGTCTCCCTGGTGGTCCCGGGAGCGGTGGTGCCGGCGCTCAGCTTCGCCGCTGGGACCCTCCTGTCCCTGGTCGGTATCCGCCCGTTCCTGCTCCGGTACCTCCACCCGCGGGGAACCGAGATCCGGACCAACGTGGACGCGCTCGCCGGCCGGGTGGGGATCGTGTCGGAGCGCATCGATCCCGGCACCGGCAAGGGACGAGTCCTGGTCGAGGGTGAGGATTGGCGCGCGGCGTCGTTGATGGACGCGGCGCTGGAGCCCGGAACCCGGGTGATGGTGGTCCGGGTGGAGGGGGCGACCCTGTACGTGGACAAGGAGACCTAGGCATGGACAACATCGGGGCGCTGATCGTGCCCGCCGTGATCGCGCTGGTGGCGATTTCGATCGTCGCCAAGGGCGTCCGGGTGGTGCAGCAGGCGCAGACGATGATCATCGAGCGGCTGGGGAAGTACCACCGTACGCTCTCCTCCGGCGTGAACCTGATCATTCCGATCATCGACAAGCCGCGGGCCATCGATTGGCACCAGGTGATCGTCACACCGGCGGGCGACTCGTTCGCGCGCCATTTCCGCACGGAGAAGATCGATCTGCGCGAGACGGTCTACGTGTTCCCGCGTCAGAACGTGATCACCAAGGACAACGTGGTCGTCGAGATCGACGCGCTGATTTACTCCCAGATCACCGACCCGGTCCGCGCGACCTACGAGATCGCCAACCTGCCGGACGCGATCGAGAAGCTGACGCAGACCACCTTGCGGAACGTGATCGGCGAAATGGAGCTGGACCACGTGCTCTCCTCGCGCGACACGATCAACGCCAAGCTGCGCGAGATCCTGGACGAGGCGACCCACAAGTGGGGCGCCAAGGTGAGCCGGGTGGAGCTGAAGGACATCAACCCGCCGCGCGACATCCGGGACGCGATGGAAAAGCAGATGCGCGCCGAGCGGGACCGGCGCGCCGCGATCCTCACCGCCGAGGCCGAGAAGCAGTCGCGCACCCTGCAGTCGGAAGGCATCCGGCAGTCGGAGATCAATCAGGCCGAAGGCCAGAAGCAGGCGAAGATTCTTGCGGCCGAGGCCGAAGCCAACGCCCGCCTCAAGGTCGCCGACGCCGAGGCCCAGGCCATCGAGCGGATCACGGTCGCGATCAAGGGAACCGGGGGGGATCCGGCGCGATACTTGATCGCCATCCGCTACATCGAAGCGCTGAAGGAGATGGTCACGAGCCCCCAGAGCAACAAGGTCATTTACCTGCCGTATGAGGCGACGGGCGTGCTGGCGTCGTTGGGGGGCATTCGAGAGATGCTCGCGAACCCATCAGCGGAGCAGAAGAGATGAACCGGATCAAACTCGTGGTTGTGGGCGCGACGGCGCTGTTTTTGTCCGCCCGCCCGTCCGCTGTCTCACCCGCCTGCGACGCCGACAACGGCGGGATCACGCTCCCCGCGGGCTTCTGCGCGGTCGTCGTCGCGGACCAGGTCGGCGCTCCGCGCCACCTCGCGGTGGCGCAGAACGGCGATTTGTTCGTCGCGCTGCAAAGTCGGCCGGGCGGTGTGCTCGCGTTGCGCGATACGACCGGCGACGGCAAGGCGGACGTCACGGAGCGCTTCGGCTCTGAGGGCGGCACCGGGATCGCGCTCGGCAAAGGGGTGCTGTACTTCAGCTCGACGACCACGGTGTACCGTTACCCGATCCGGGCGGGCAGCCTCGTCCCGCTCGGGGCTCCGGACGTGATCGTGCAGGGCCTCCCCGGCGGCGGGCACGCCGCGCGCAACCTGGCGCTCGCCGCCGACAACCGCACCCTCTTCGTCAACATCGGATCCGCCACCAACTCCTGCCAGGGGAAGGACCGCTCGAACGAGTCGCCCGGACAGGATCCCTGCGCCGAGCTCGCGTACCGCGCCGGCGTGTGGCGGTTCGACGCGACCAAAACCGGTCAGACGCAGGCGAGCGGCACCCGTTTCGCCACGGGCATCCGCAACGCCGTGGGGCTGGGCTTCGCGCCGTCCGGCGAGCTGTACGCGACGCAACACGGCCGCGATCAGCTGGGGCAAAACTGGCCCAAGCTGTACACCCTCGAGCAGAACGCCGAGAAGCCTTCGGAGGAGCTCTTCAAGCTCTCGGAGGGGGACGACTACGGCTGGCCGTACTGCTTCCACGACCCCGAGCTGGGGCGCCTGGTGCTCGCGCCCGAGTACGGCGGCGACGGCAAGGCAGTTGGACGCTGTAAGGACAAGAAGGAGCCGTTGGTCGCGTTTCCGGCGCATTGGGCACCGGACGGACTCACGTTCTACCGCGGCACGCAGTTCCCCGCGCGGTATCGCGACGGGGCGTTCGTGGCGTTCCACGGCTCGTGGAACCGCGCGCCCCTGCCCCAGGCCGGCTATCGCGTCGCGTTCGTGCCGTTCAAGGACGGTAAACCGGTGGGGACGTACGAAACTTTCGCGGACGGGTTCTGGCATCAGGACGGCGCCGGTCCGCAATACCGACCGGTGGGTGTGGCGGTGGGCCCGGACGGCTCGCTGTACATCACCGACGACGCGGCCGGCAGGATCTGGCGGGTGATGTATCGGGGCGGTCAAGGCCGGTAGGTGGCGGGATACTCGGGCAAGCCGCTCGTCGAAAAGCTCGGGATCAAGCCGGGCACGACCATCGCCATCCTGAACGCGCCGAAGGGATACGAGCGCACGCTCGGCACGCTCCCGCCGGTGAGTCGGAAGTCGCAGGCAAGCACCATGCTCGACTTCATCCAGTTCTTCACGAATGAGAGGCGGGCACTCGAGCGCGAGTTTGCGAAGCTCGCGCGGGCGCTCACGCCTGCGGGCATGCTGTGGATCTCGTGGCCCAAGCAATCGTCCGGCGTGGCGACCGATCTCACGGAGGACGTGATCCGGGCCATCGGGCTCGCGCACGGCCTCGTCGACGTGAAGGTCGCGGCGGTGGACGACGTGTGGTCGGGGCTCAAGTTCGTGCGCCGGATGAAGGATCGCTGAGCCATGACGCCCCCACTCACCAAGCTCTCCGAAGAGGAAGAGCTGTTCCGCGACACGGTACGGGGCTTCACAGAGCGCCAGGTGAAGCCGCGAGTCGCGAGCATGGAACGGGCCTCCACAGTCGATCCCGACCTGCTGCAGCAGTGCTTCGAGCTGGGGTTGATGGGCATAGAGATCCCCGAGTCGCTCGGGGGCGCCGGCGGCAGCCTGCTGATGACGGTGCTCGCCGTAGAGGAGCTGTCCGCGGTAGACGCCTCGGTGGCGATTTTCGTGGACGTCCAGAACACGTTGGTGAACACGCTGCTCCGCAAGTGGGCGAGCGACGATCTCCAGCGCCGCTACCTGCCCCGCCTCGCAACCGTGCTCTTGGGTGCCTATGCATTGTCCGAGCCCGAATCGGGGTCGGACGCGTTCGGACTTCAGACCCGCGCCACCCGGCACGGCGACAGCTGGGTGCTCGACGGCCGCAAGTTGTGGATCACGAACGGCGCCGAAGCCGGACTGTTCATCATCTTCGCGAATACCGATTTCGCCAAGGGCTACAAGGGGATCACGGCCTTCGCGGTCGAGCGCGGGTTCAAGGGCTTTTCGGTCGGCAAGAAGGAGGACAAGCTGGGCATCCGCGCCTCCAGCACGTGCGAGCTGATTCTCGACGCCTGTGAGGTGCCTGTCGGGAACGTCGTGGGCGAGGTGGGCATCGGATACAAGGTCGCGATCGAGACTTTGAACACCGGCCGGATCGGGATCGGCGCCCAGATGATCGGGGTCGCGCGCGGCGCGTTGACGGCCGCGCTCCAGTACGTCAAGGAGCGCAAGCAGTTTGGGAAACCGATCGGGGACTTCCAGGCGGTGCAGTTCCAGCTGGCGCAGGCCGCCACCGAGCTCGAGGCCGCGCGGCTGATGGTGTACAACGCGGCCCGGCTCGAGGACGCGGGCGAGCCCTACACGATGCAGGCCGCGATGGCCAAGCTGTTCGCCTCGCAGGTGGCCGAGCGCGTGACGTCGCTCGCGGTCGAGCTGTTTGGCGGCTACGGCTACACCAAGGAGTACCCGGTGGAGAAGTTCTACCGCGATGCCAAGATTGGCACGATCTACGAGGGGACGAGCAACATGCAGTTGAACACGATCGCGAAGCAGATCCTGAGATAGGCGGCCCCCACCTGAAATCACTGTCGGGACGCTGACCGGTCGCTGACAGCGCACGTATCACGCAAAGGTGTATTAGTTTTTGCATTAAAAGTTGCGTTCTGCAATCCAATACTCACCGATCGTGTCGCCCAAGTGACGTGTTTTGATCGCACGTTCTCATGGGGCACCCTTCTTGCTCCAGCTCACCGTCGATCATAGTAAGTGCTATGTGCACTTGCGCTTAGGTCACTGGGTGATATGCCGCACGGCCCGCAGGCGTCGCGTGGGCGACATTGGCCGGTCGGTTGATGGTGCAACACTGGACAGGTTCAGCTGAGGCCGCAGCGCCCCTCCTCAGCCCTAAAACGAGCTAGGAGTCACACGATGCGAGCCTTCACAGTTCTGCTTGCTTTGGTCGCTACGCCGTTCCTGGCGGGCGTCTCCCAGTCGTCGCAAGGGTTGAAGTGCGACAACGGTCGCGGTGACGAGCATCGCTCCGTCCAAGGGACCGCGCATGCCCATAAGGGGGCGTGCAAGCCGCAGCAGGATCCGCCCTCGCCGCCCCCGGTGCTGGACGCCGACCAGGACGGCGTGCCCGACAGCCTTGACTCATGCCCCGGCACGGCGCTCGGTACCGCGGTGGACGCCTCCGGGTGCCCGCTGCCCTCCACGCCTCCGCCTCCTCAGCCGCCCCCGACGCCTGGTGGCGCGTGCGGGAGCTCCGGATCGGCCGGTGGGACTGCGTCGATCGATGGCCAGGTGTTCGTTGATGCATCGCCGTGGCCCGGTCTCCAGGGCTGGTGCGTGCAGGCCAACGGCCCGGTCAGTGTCTCCGCGGTGACCGACGCCTCCGGCAACTACCTGTTCTCGGGTCTGCCGGCAGGCACGTACACGGTGTGCGAGACGGTCCCGGCCGGCTGGCACCAAACCTTCCCGACCAGCGGCCCGTCGTGCGCGAACGGCTTCGGCTGGACGATCACCGTGGCGGACGGTAGCGGCGCCAGCTTCATCTGGTTCGGTAACCTCACACCGTAACGCAGGCGTAGCACCAGGAAGGGCTCCATCGAACGAAGGCCCCGGGCTGTTTCGCCGGGGCCTTCTTTGCCGTGACAGTGCCGCTAGTCGCGTGCTCGCCGTGGTCCCCGGCTGGCGACACAGCACGTGAACCAGTAAGTCACTGCAACAATTCGTCTTACAGAACCATGTGATGAGCCGCACAGTCTTCCCATATGGGTTGAAGCACGTTGACTCTGCCCAGTAACAGGGGGGTAGCGTGGGTCGTGCGTCCGCCCGGCTCCCCAATGCTGAGGCAGTCTTGCTGAGGCCGCAGCGCCCCTCCCTCAGCTCTACGAGCTAGGGGTGTTACCATGCGAGCCTTCATCGTCGTGCTTGCGTTGGTGGCTACACCGTTCTTGGCCGTCGTATCCCAAGAGCCGAAAGATCCCAATTGCGACAACGGTCTGGGTGTCGAGAATCGCTCGGACCAGGGGCAGCTGCGCGCCCACAAGGGGCTGTGTACAACCCAGCCCCCAGCCCCGGACGCCGATCAGGATGGGGTACCGGACAATCTC
>Ga0075423_10000772_pt1 | contig 26917 bp, 22 predicted proteins | sample SoiMethybrSBSTD2_FD_80114 | JGI IMG/M metagenome (GOLD analysis project Ga0075423, IMG submission 80114) | Bulk soil microbial communities from a Populus tree surrounding site in Tennessee, USA - Soil MetaG P. TD hybrid SBSTD2 | ecosystem: Environmental > Terrestrial > Soil > Tree plantation... | reverse complement strand
TCGCGAAATTCGGCAACATCCTGGTGGTGGCCCGGTCGGCCCGCGCGAGCGCCTCGCTCCAGGAGCTCCGGAAGATGACGGGACTCAAGGTGAAGGTCGTGGGGGCGGACGAGAGCCAGATCACCGGCGCGATCGAGCACCTGTACACGGGCGGCAAGACTCCCATCCCCGCGCCCCAGCCCTCCGCGAAGCCCGAGACGGCGCGCGTCGAGAAGGGCACCGCCGATCCCGCCAAGTACGAGACCGTTCCCATCCTGAACGTCGCCACGATGCCGCCGCCGCCGGGCACGGAGGGGGCGTTCGTCGAGATCGAGGAGATCGAGCCCGCCGTGCCGGTTGCGCGCGCGGAGTACGACGAGGTGGCGCGGACTCCCTTCGGGATCCTCTACCGGGCGTGGGACGAACTCTTCCGCGACGGGAAGCCCATTCGGCCCATCCGCGTGGGTTAGTCGAGCCTCCAGCCGTCGGCGTCCCCTCGAAATCACGCGCCGGGAAATTGGCTTGACACCTCTCGGGCCGGGGCGTAGATTCCCGGCCGTCTGGGGCGTTTTACGCGGTTTTCGGGGTCCCACGTCATTTGCCCCTGGAGGGCGGAAAGGACTGGGTCATGGCGGACGTTCTGGTCGTGCAGTCGAAGGTCCGGGACCAGGTGAAGAGGGCGAAACTGCGGCTGAGCAGCGACGCCGTCGACGCGCTGAGCAAGGCCGTGTCCGACCTGATCAACAAGGCCGGGGCCCGGGCGAAGGCGAACAAGCGCCAGACGATCAAGGCGTCGGACATTTAGAGCTCCCAGTTTCCAGTTACCAGCTCACAGGTTGCAAAACTGGGAGCTGGATACCGGGCGCTGGAAGCCGGCCCAGCGGGTCGCCTTGACCGTCCCCACCGTCGCTGATATCATGCCTCCCTCGACCCGGCTCGACTCGCCAGCGGGTGAGGAGGTTCGCAGGGGTGCCTGATCTAACCATCCAGGTCCAGGAGGTGAAGGGCATTCCCGGAACCGCCCTGGTCATCCTGAACGGCTCGATCGACGCCAAGACGGTCATCACCTTCCAGACCCAGCTCAACGCGGTCAAGGAACGCGGCTCCAACCGGTTCGTCCTCGACATGGAGCACGTCAAGTACGTCAATTCCACCGGCCTCGGGTTCCTGATCAACCTGTCCGACTCGATCACCAACGACAAGGGCGGCATCGCGCTCGTGAAGGTCCAGCCCAAGGTCAAGGTCGTCTTCGACATGCTCGGGCTGAACGCGTTCTTCAAGATCTACCCCTCCCGCGACGAGGCGATGAAGCACTTCCAGGTGGAGCCCGCGGCGAGCGCGACCGACCAGACGCTCATCTTGAAAGTCGGCAAGCCCGACCAGCCCTCCCCGGCGCCCACGGCGACGGCCATCGCGGTGGTCGAGCCGATGGCCCGGTCGTCGCGCCCGGCGCCGCCGCCGATCTCCCATCCGCCCGCCCCGGCGCAACCCGCCCCGGCCCGCGGGGCCGAGGAGACGATCACCGTCGACTGCGGCGCCTGCCGCGCCCTGCTTTCCGTGACGGAGGTCGGGACGTACAAGTGCCCCCGGTGCCTCACGCTCTTCCACTACGACGGCGGAGGCAAGGCGAGCTTCCTGCCGCGGAGAAACGTCCTGCCCGTCCAGCTCGGGCTCAACTTCTCCGACGACGCTACGCAGGGCCTCCTCCAGTTCGTGCGGGTGCTGGCGACGCGCGCCGGTTTCCCCGAGGCGACGGTGGGGAACATCGAGGGGGCGGTGCGGGAGACGGTCCAAACGATCCGCCGCTACGCGTACAGCAACCAGGACAACAACATCTACCACGTGATGATCGCCCGGGCGGGTCCCGAGATCGAGCTGCGCTTCGCCGACTCGGGCGCCTCCCTCTCCGCCGACCGGGCGGGCGACGACGGCAAGCCCCTCTTCGCCTCGGCCCGCGCCCACATGGACCGGTTCGAGATCCGGAATCATCCGCGCGGGGGAAACGTTATAACGGTGTCGAAGAAGGCGAAGTAGGAATCGTAAGGAGTCTGGGATGACGTTCATCCTCGCGGGCATCCTCGGGGGCATCGGCTTTCCCGAGCTCGTCATCATCCTCGTGATCGTGCTCCTGCTCTTCGGCTCCACCAAGATCCCGCAGATCATGCGCGGGATGGGGCAGGGGATCGGGGAGTTCAAGAAGGGCCTCAAGGAAGGCGACAAGGAAGAGACCCCCAAGCCCGAACCTCCCGCCGAGAAGAAATAGACCGGGCCGGGTATTCCTGATTCCTAATTCCTGATTCTTGATTCTTGATTCTAGATTCTTGGTTCCTGATTCCAGGTTCCCTCCCACATGAAACTCGACATCCTGGCGTTCGCGGCCCATCGGGACGACACCGAAATCACCTGCGGCGGCACGCTGTCCCGGCTCGTTGGACAAGGCTACGCGGTCGGCGCGTGCGACCTCACCGAGGGGGAGATGGGGACGCGGGGCACCGCGGCCGAGAGGCAGGCGGAGGCGGACGAGGCCGCGCGCATCCTGGGCCTCAAGGTCCGGGTGAATGTCGGCCTGCCCGACTCGGGACTCTTCAACGTCCGCGAACAGCAGTTGCGCGTCGTCGAGATCCTCCGCCGACACAAGCCCGCCATCGTCATCATGCCGGGCCTGGAACAGCGCCACCCCGACCACGCGACGACGCCGCGGATCGTCTTCGACGCCTGCTACTTCGCGGGGCTCGCGAAGTTTCCCGACCTGAAGCACGACGCCGGCCGCGCCCACCGGCCGCGCAAGATCTACTGGGTACACAACAGCTACGATGCGGGCCCGCCGTCGTTCGTCGTCGACATCACGGCCGAGATGGAGAAGAAGATGGCCTCCATCCTGGCGTACAAGTCGCAGTTCCCGGACCAGGGTGATCCGGCCAAGGGGCCGCCCCGCGACCAGATCGAGGATTGGGTCCGGAGCCGCGGCCGGGCGTACGGGCTGATGATCGGGAAGAAGTACGGGGAGGGGTTCATCCAGCGCGAGACGATGGAAGTCGAGGATCCCGCGAAGGTCCCCGGACAATCGATGTGAGTTCTATCGCCGGATCCGGAATGGAACGGCCGCGCCCGCCGGAAGCACGTCGATCGTAAGACCCCGCTCCTTCGCCTCCGTGAGGAATTTCGGGAGATCCTCCCGCTTCACCGCGCCGTCGGCGGCCGCCGCAAGGCCCTCGTGCAGCTCGGACGGGATCTCGAACCGGGCGGGGCCCGTCGCGGAGAGCTCGTCGAGCTTCCGGAAGAAGTAGACGAACCACGGGATCGAGGGGAGCCCGCCTCCTCCGCGCTCGGAGACGAACCACGCGGCGCTCTTCGTCCGGATGGCCCACGCTTCGAGCGCGTCGGACCACACGTGTTCCACGACCTCGGCGGAGGAGATGCCCGCTTTCTTCAGCGCCTCCGCGAAAGGAAACGCGGGCGAACCCGACCGCGCCGACGCGGCGCGCAGGACGAGCGACGCGGCGCGGCCGTCGAACCGGACGTCCACCTCGAGGCCCTTCTGCGCGACCTCCTTCAGGAAGGCCGCGACCTCCTCGCGGGGAATGAAGGCGAGCTTCCGCATCCGCTCCTGGTTGTCGCGAAGCGGCACGATCCGCCGGTCCGGGAAGCGCACATCGATCGCCCCGGTGAACTCGAACTGGGCGCCCAGGTGGGGCTCGATCATGTCGAGGTGGAAGAAGCAGAGCTCGAACCGCGTGATCGCGGGGAGGGGGGTGGCGCCCTTCGGCGTGATGAGCCACGACTTCCCGTGCGACCGCACGGCCCAGCCGTCGAGGTAGACGCAGAACGTGGACTCCTCGACCTCGGGCGGGGTGAGTTTCGCCCGGACCAGGGCGTCGGCGAGACGGAATCGCCGCGGCGGGGCGTCCGCCTGCAGGAGGACTTGCGCGGTTCGCGGCGTTTCCAGCGGCGAGCGCGCGTGGGGGAAGACGACCGAGCGGTGGGTCGCCTCGGCGGTCTTCGCCGGCGGCATCGATTCGACCTCCTTCGACATCACGCGCCGGTAGCGGAGTCCGCCCCCCTCGCGGTCCTCGAAGTAGACGTTCCGCGCCGCCTCGGCCGCCGTGTAGCTGTGGTAGTACAGGTCGTACCGTCGGGGCAGATTCAAGAGACGGACCTGGGGACGGAAGACGATCGATTCGCCGGGCAGCAGGAGCCCGATGTGGACCCCTTCGCCCGAGGAGTGCGGACCGGCATCGGCCCGGAATTCGTCGAGGCGCGAATCGTAGATGAGGGGCTTCGCCGGGGGATTCTCCCAGGTGAGGATCGGCGCTCCGTCGGGGAGCGTGAGATCGCGCAGGATGACGATCCGCTTCGAGGCGTTCCGCACCGAGACCGCGAAGAGGCCGAGGCCCCCCTCGATCGGGTCCATGGTGGCGGGATCGAGGCGCGCCGAGATCTGGAGTTCGTTGCCCGCGGGGGCGGCGGCGTCGTCGGGATTCCTCCCGGGGGGCGCGCAGGCCGCCAGCAGGAGGACGAGGGGCAGCGCCGTTCTCATGAGATCTTGGACGGACGGCACGAGGCGATCAGGGCAGCTTGTTGCCGGGCTTGAGCTTCAGGACCTTGGGTCCCTTGAAGGCCCGGGCCTCGTCGGCCGTGAGGAGGCCGAAGGCCATGAGGATGATCTCGTCCCCGACGCTCGCGTGGCGCGCGGCGCTGCCGTAGATGCCGATCACGCCCGATCCCGCGGGCTCCGGGATGAGGTACGTCTCGATCCGGGCGCCGGTGCTGACGTTGGCCACGAGGACCTTCTCCCAGGGGAGGAGTCCGGCGGCTTCAAGGAGGAGCGTGTCGACGCCGCAGCTTCCGGTGTAGTGGAGCTCCGAGCGGGTGACGACCGCCCCGGTGATCTTGGCGCTGCAAAATTCTCTCATCATGGGTGGGCCACTATACTGCGCGACTTCCGTCGGGACAACTATCTCGCGGTCACGGGGCCAGCAGTTTTTCCGCGCCGATCCAGTCGGGAATGGCCTCGAGGCAGGCCCTCACTTCTCCGTTCCGCAGGAGCAGGAATCCGCCCTCGCCGGCGCCGTGGCTCCCGGGTCGATCGCCGCCGATCGGGGCGAGCGGCGGCAGGTTGGTCGGATCGTCGGCGGGTCCTCGATAGCGATCCCGGCCGGAGAGAGGGCAGGTGAGGGCCTCGGGGTCGGCGCCGGGGCCCAGGATCTCCGCCCAGTACGCCGATCCCTTGGCCGGGGGGCCCTTGCCGCTTCGGGCGCGAAAGGCGGTCTCGGCGTCGTACAGGGCGCGCAGCCTCGATTCGCAGGTCGCGAGCCGCTTGTTGCGTGATCCGCGGAGAAGGGCGGGCACGGTGAGGGCGAGGCCGAGGCCGACGACGATGATCACGACGAGAAGCTCGACGGCGGTGAATCCCCGGTCGCGTCGGTGGATCATGGCGCCATGATAGCGCACGCCGACAGTGCCTCGAAGCGGCGGCAGCCGCGAAGGCGAAAAAAGAAAACCCCCCGGTTTCCCGGGGGGTTAGGGTGCGAAGCGATTCGCGTCGATCGTCAGGGCACGGTCTTCGTCTCGGCCGACTGCCACATGCCGTCGGTCTCCGAGTACTCGTTGACGTCGCCCGTCTTCGTGAGGACGTTGCCGCCCTGTCCCGAGCCGTGGTTGTTCTGGGGAAGGTTCTTGTCGGCGCCGACGGGGTCCTTGTCCTCCATCTTGTTGACGTTCGCGTAGGGGCCGCGGAACGAGGTCTGGCCCTGCACGATTTCGTCGCCCGCGATGGGGCAGAAGAAGGGCTCCCACCGGTCGATCATGGGCTTGGGCGTGTTCTGGAGCTTGAGCCAGAAGTTGCCCCCGACGTCGATGGGCATGATCTTGTGGGGGCCGCCGTACTGGGCGGCGTAGTTGAACTGCGACTGCCAGAGCGAGCGCAGGTTGGTCGCGCAGCCGGTGACGCGGGCGTTGCGGATCGCGCGGGCGATCTGCGGCAGGAGCAGCGCGGCCAGGATCCCGATGATGACGATGACGACCAGGAGCTCCACCAGGGTGAAGCCCCCCTTCTTCGAGCGTTTCATGCCTCGGCCTCCGAAAAGGGAACTATGAATGAATGAATCCGATACGCGATTCGCGAAGGAGCGGCATTGTACCTCAATTGGACGCCGCGTCCACGAATCCATTACGGATGAATCGGGAGAATTTGCCAGACAGGGTCCGATGCCGCGGCAGGGAAACAGTCGCCCGAGTACCCCCATGAGACCGAGGCAGCTTGGCCAGGACCGCGAAATACATGCCCTCCTTCTCCCGGACCGTGATTACCAGGTCGCTCTGCCGCGAGGATTGCCCATCCATCAGGCGTACGCAGGCCTCGGAAAGGGCCGAGATAGCTCGTGAAACCAGGTCGAACCCGCTCGCCGGATAGCGGACAGAAAAACACCTCGTAGTTGCTGAAAGTCGGCTTCTGCCCCCTTTGGAGATCCAGGAAGTTGGCGGGATGATGCCTCACATTGCACCCAAACTGGCCTGAGTAGTTCCCCGCGGAGAGCATGAGAGTCCGCAAGTTCGCGGCACAAGTAGTGAGGTGCGTGTTGCGGAGGGATCCTGCAATTTGCACCAACAGCACCGCGGCAATAGCTACGAAGATAGCAATTACGACTAGTAGCTCTGTCCGAGTGAATCCATGCGGGAGCGGTCGTTTCATTGCTGGCAAGAATTGGACGCCAAATCGGCGGTCCCGAGTATCGAGAATCCAGAATCGAGAATCGAGAATCGATCCTAGGCCTCAGGCTTCGCGCCCGCCTTCTTCAGCGTCTCGAAGATGTGTGCCTTCTTTTCCTCGAGCATGGCGGGTGTCGGCGCCTCGAGGTTGAGGCGAAGGAGGGGCTCGGTGTTGGACGGGCGTACATTGAACCACCAGTCGTCGTACTGGACCGTGATTCCGTCGAGGCGGTCCTGCTTGCCGTCGGGGAAGGCCGCGGCGAGCGCTTCCATCGCGCCGGCCTTGTCCTCGACGTGAAAATTGAGCTCGCCGGTGGAGTTATAGCGTCGGTACGGAGCGAGGAGGTCGGCGATCGGATTCGGTTGCGATCCCAGCAAATCGACTACTTTCGCGAAGGCCAGCAAACCCGAGTCCGCGTTGTAGTGGTCGCGGAAGTAATAGTGTCCGGAGAGCTCGCCGCCGAAAACCGCGTTCTCCCGGCGCATCGCCTCCTTCATGAAGGCGTGGCCGACGCGCTCCCGGATCGGCTTTCCTCCGGCGCGCGCGATCTCCTCGGGCACCACGCGACTCGACCGGAGGTCGTACACCACCGCCGCGCCTGGCGAGCGCTGCAGTTCGCGCACCGCGAGGAGCGCGGTCAGGAGGTCGCTGGGAATCTTCCGGCCATGCGAGTCGAGGAAGATGCACCGGTCCCCGTCGCCGTCGAAGGCGGCGCCCAGGTCGGCGCGGTTCTCGACGACTGCCTTCTGCAGATCCCGCAGGTTGGCGTCCTTGAGCGGATTGGGTTCGTGGTTCGGGAACCGCCCGTCCGGCGTGAAGAAGAGCCGATCGAACGTGACGGGGAGGTCGCCGAAGAGCGCGTCGAAGTGGACGCCCACGCATCCGTTGGCCGTATCGATGGCCACGCGCAGCGGCCGCAATTCGCCGACGAACCGACGAAGGTGGGTCCGGTATTCCCGAACGATCGAGATTGTTTCCGCCGCACCGGGAGGTCCGGAAGGCCGGCCCGACTCGCGGACCATGGTCTCGATTTCCTTCAGCCCCGTGCGCTCGCCGATGGGGAAGGCTCCTTCGCGGCAGATCTTGAATCCGATGTCGGGGGGCGGATTGTGCGAGGCGGTCACCATGATCCCGCCGTCGAGCCGGAGGTGGCCGACGGCGAAATAGGTCATGGGGGTGGTGACGACGCCCAGGTCGAGGACGCGCGCGCCCGCGGCGCAGGCGCCCCGGATCGCGGCCGCGGCCACGGCGGGGGCGGCCATTCGGACGTCGCGTCCGATGGCGAGGGTTTTCGCGTTCAGGAAGCGGACGGTCCAGAAGCCGATGCGTTCCGCGAGGGCGTCGTCGATCTCGTCCGGGTACCGGCCGCGGACGTCGTACGCCTTGAAGACCGCCATCTACGGGAGGTTCTCGAGGAGAACCGGATCGGCGTCGTAGGTGAACATCCGGTAGTCGTTGTTGAGCTTCGCCAGGGCGAGCTTGCCGCGGTTGTCATCGGGGTATTCGCGGGCCAGCACCTTCCACACCTCGGAGGCCTCGCGCTTCATCCCGAGCTCCTCGTAGATCTCGGCGTGACGCTCGAGGGCGAGCGTCCGGCGCGGATCGTCCGTGTACCGCTGCCAGAACTTCTTGTAGCACTGTCCGGCCTTGTCGGCGCGCAGGGAGTTGTAATAGATCGTGGCGAGCCGCAGCTGCCAGTCCTTCGAGGAGGGGGAGTCCGGATACTTGTCGATCCGGGTTTGGTAGCAGCCCATGGAGGCGCCGTTGAACGCGATCACCGGGCTCAGGAGGATCATGCCGCCGAGCACGATCAGGACCCACATCTTCTTACCTTCCACGGCCGGCCTCCTTCGTCTACTACAACAGGGATTCTAACACAGTTTATCGGTCACATTGTCCTTACGCCCGCAGGGAGGCCGGCGATTCCCGCTATTTGGGCAGGAGCGACGCCGCGATTTCGAGGAGGAAGAGCGCGAGGGCCGCGGTGAGGATGAGAGGTCGGGCGCTCCGACGCTCCGGCGGGCTCCGGCGGGGAAGGGCGGCCAGGTCGCGCGGGGCGGAGATCCGGCGGCCGCCCGTGGCCGATGTGAGCCGGTCCAGCGCCGCTTCGTCGGGCCCGACCCGGTCGAACTCGGGTGGGTGGAGACGGCGCGCCGCGCCCGCGACGCGACCTCCGATCCGGAGCACCGCATCATTGGATGAATACCCCAGCGTCTTGGAGTAGGTATTTTCTCCGCGACGGACCAGCGTTACCGCCTCGCCATTCAAGAGCGCGTCGATCCGGTCGGGACGCTCGGTCCCGCGGAGCGAGGCCCGGATGTGGAGCACGTCGCCCTCGAATTGCAGCGATACCTGGGTCGATCGGGAGCCGGTGGCCGGGAGGACCTGTTGACCCAGCCCGGCGATGAACGCGACACTCCCCGGCCATTGTGCCAGGTTGCCGGCCCAACCCTCCTCGAGAGCGACGAGTGTCGCGGCGACGCGGCCTCGACCTGCCGGACGGATTGCCGCGACGGGCGCCTCCCCAATCCGAGCGAGCACCTCGGAGCCCGGCTTCAGGGAGGCCCGGTTCATTCGGGCGGGTCTCGTGGACGAGTTGACCGGAATGTACGCCAGCCCTCCCAAGAAGACGAGTCCCGCCGCCGGCTCGCCGGCGAGGTCCCGGCTCCGGGCCAGGGCCTCGCCGACCCGCGCGTCCAAGGCCGCGAAATCGCTGCCATCGATTTCCTCCCCCCAGGACCGCTTCAGCATCTCCAGTGTGGTCGTTCCCCCCTCGCCGGTGCGGACCAGGGTTCCCGAGATTCCATCGTCCAGGAGTTCCTTGAGGACCTGCGACAACGCGGCGCCTTCATCCACCGACTTGCCGTCCGTCACGAGGACGACGCGACGCCGCCCCGCCTTGGCGGATCGGACAACCGAAGCCGCGAGCGTCAGCGCGGGAGCGATCGCGGTCGGGCCTCCGGGGGAGACGGACTTCAGCGCGGCTGCGACGCGACCCCGGTCGCGGCCCGAAACGAGGGGACACCGGACCTCGGCGGAGCCGGCGAATGTCACGAGCGCGAGTTCGTCGTCGTCATGAGTCAGCTCGAGGGCCCGGCGGATCGCCGTGGAAGCCTCCTCGAACCGTGAGTGCGTCCGGCCCGGCGCGGGCTCCGACATCGAACCCGAAGTGTCGAGGACCACGACGACGGCGGACCGTTCGTCCGGGAAGGCCCAGAAGGGGAGGATCTCTTCCACCGGAGTTCCGCCCCAGCCGCCGAGCGCGAAAGAGGCCGAGCCTCCGAGCATCACGAGGCCCGCGCCTTGATCCCGGACGAGACGAGCCAGTCGCTCGAGATCGGCCTTGGGGGTGTCATCGGCCCTCAGTCGCTCGAGGATGACGAGATCGGCCTCGGCGATGGAGCGGAGATCGGGGCGTACCTCCGAGGTCCAGGATTGACCCGTGAAGATTCCCGCGAGCCCGGAGCGACCGCTCGAGTTGATGACCTGGACCCGCGTGGGTTCGTCGTCGGAGAAGATCGAAACGGTCGCGGCGTCATTCTCGGGGCAGAGGTCCGGCGCGCCCGAACTCAGGCGCAGCGCGATCTCGAGCTTGTCCGCGCCCTTGGGGAGAGCGGCGGGGAAGACGACGTCCTGCAACGCCGCGCCGGAGAACTCCAGCGGATGGCGCGCGTCGCCGGCGATCAGCTCGCCCCGCCACGATCCCGTGGATTCCACCGTCACGCGAATGGTGAATTTCGATCCCGGGGGCGCAGAGGCGGGCGCGTCGATGGCCCGGATCGTCGCGTCCACTCCGCCGAGCGGTCCGAGGGGGAAGGCGTGCACAGGCGTGTGAATGCGTTCCATCGGAACCGGTCCCGACGTGGACCGGCCATCCGAGAAGAGGACGATGTCGCCGCCGGCCGCGAGCGCCTGCGCGGTCTCGAGCGCCGCCGCGAGGTCGGTCGATGAACGGTCGATGCCTTCCACCCGGGACGGGAACCGGGCTTCACCGGCCGGCGTGAGCGGCACGAGCACCGCGGGCCGTGCGCCAAAGGCGACGAGGGCGACGCGATCGTCGGGCCGCATCGACTTCGCGTCGTGAGCGGCGAGCCTCAACGCGTCCTCCGGCGTGAAGGCGTCGGGTCCGGCCGGACGCGCGACCGAGGCGGAGGCGTCGACGAGGTAGACGCGCCGCCGGGGTCCCGCGCCGGGGACCGGCGGGTCGAGCAGGGCCAGGCCGAGCAGCGCCAGGATCCCGCCGCGCATCATCCATCGAATGGCTCGTCTCATGCCGTCAGTCGTCCCGGGGGCGGCCCTTGAAGGACCGGTGGAAGTAGATGCGCCACGGGATGGCCCAGGCGAATCCCGCGACGAACCCGCCGACGTGGGCGTACCACGCCACCCCCGTCGTATTCAACGAGGCGAAGACGAGTTGTTCTACGAACCAGATTCCAATCCAGAGGAAGGCGGGGGTCCGGAGGATGCCGAACGGGAAGATGAGCAGGTGGACGCGGTGGACCGGGAAAAAGACGACGTACGCCCCGAGGACGCCCGACACGGCGCCCGACGCGCCGAGCGTAGGGAGTTCCGGGTCGGGGGTCGTGTAGACATGCAGCGCGTCCGCCACGACGCCGGCCGTGAGATAGAAGAGCAGGAAAGGGATGGGGCCGAGCTTGTCCTCGACGTTGTCCCCGAAGACCCACAGGAAAATCATGTTGCCCGCGATGTGCAGGAGATTCGCGTGCATGAACATGCTGGTGAAGATGTCCTGCCACCAGGCGAGGTCGGTCCAGTCGACCCTGAGAGGCATCAGGGCGTGGACTTCGATCGTCCGTTCGAGGGCGGATTCCGGGAAGCACCAGAGAAAGAAGAAAAGGACGTTCAGGCCGATGAGGAGGAGCGTGACGACGGGCGCCCGCTGGCGAGGATTGTCGTCGCCGACGGGGATGAACATGGCTCTGCATGGTCGCACGCGGGGCGGGGACTGTCCAGCGGGTGGAAACGCCCGCGAGACTAGCCGGCGTCGTCGTCGAGCTCGGCGGCCGCCTCGCGTCCTTCGCGGCGCCGCATCGAGGCGGTGAGCGTCTTCTTGCGGAGGCGGATCGACTTGGGCGTGATCTCCAGGAGCTCGTCCTCGGCGAGGTACTCGAGCGCCTCCTCGAGCGCGAAGATGCGCGGCGCCTGGAGGACGACCATCATGTCGGCGGTGCTCGTCCGCATGTTGGAGAGGCGCTTCTTCTTCGCGACGTTCACGACCAGGTCCTTGTCCTTGCAATGCTCGCCGACGATCATCCCCTCGTAGACCTTCGTGCCCGGCGCGACGAAGAATGTCCCGCGGCTCTGCAGGTTGTCGATGGCGTACGAGGCGGCTTCGCCTTTTTCCATCGCGATGAGCACGCCCGCGCCGCGCCCGGGGAGGTCGCCCTTCCAGGGCTCGTACCCTTCGTACGACGAATGGAGCACGGCCTGCCCGCGGGTCGCCGAGAGCAGCTTGCTCTGCAGGCCGACCAGGCCTCGGGCCGGGATCCGGAAGATGAGGTGCGTCCGCTCCTGCTTCTGGTCCACCTTCTCGATGACGCCGCGGCGGATGCCGAAGAGCTCGATGCACCGGCCCACGTACTCGTTCGGCACGTCGACGCTGGCGATCTCGACGGGCTCGCACATCTCGCCGTCGACCTCGCGCGTGATCATCTCGGGCTTCGAGACCTGCAGCTCGTATCCCTCGCGCCGCATGTTCTCGAGGAGGATCCCGAGGTGGAGCAGGCCGCGGCCGCAGACGCGCCACTCGTCGGGCGACACGGTCTTCTCGACGCGCAGGGCGACGTCCGAGAGCGTCTCGCGGTGGAGGCGGTCGCGGAGATGGCGCGACGTGACGAACTTGCCCTCGGTGCCCGCGAAGGGCGAGTCGTTCACCATGAACATCATCGCCAGCGTGGGCTCCTCGATCTTCGTGTACGGGAGCGCCTCGGGCTCGCCGCCCCCGGCGATCGTGTCGCCGATGTCGACCTGGGGGAGTCCGACGACGCAGACGATCTCGCCGGCCGGAGCCTCCTCCGTCTTCTCGCGCTTCAAGGCGACGAAGGTCTGGAGCTCGGCGATCTGGCCCGGGACCCGCCGGCCGTCGCGCTTGATGAGCGTGGCGGCCATGCCGTTGCGGGCCGTGCCGCGCACGATGCGGCCGATCGCCATCCGTCCGACGTAGTCGTTGTAGTCGATGTTGCAGACGCGGATCTGGAGGTCGCCCTCGGGCGAGCCCGCGGGCGGGGGGACGCGCTTCACGATGGTCTCGAAAAGCGGATCGAGATTGGACCACGCGTCCTTGGGGTGGAGCTTCGCCTGGCCCGCGCGCCCGATGGCGTAGACGACGGGGAAATCCATCTGCTCGTCGGTCGCCTCGAGCTCCATGAAGAGGTAGAAGATCTCCTCGAGCACCTCGTGGTGGCGCTCCTCGGGCTTGTCGAGCTTGTTGATGACGACGACGGGCTGGAGGCCCGCGGCGAGGGCGTTCCGCAGGACGAAGCGGGTCTGGGGCATGGGGCCGTCGGCCGCGTCGACGAGGAGCAGGGCGCCGTCCGCCATGCGCAGGACGCGCTCGACCTCGCCCCCGAAGTCCTGGTGGCCGGGGGTGTCGATGATGTTGATCTTCACGCCCTTGTAGATGACCGACGTGTTCTTCGCGAGGATCGTGATGCCGCGCTCGCGCTCGAGGTCGTTCGAGTCCATGACGCAGTCGGTGAGCTCCTGGTTCGACCGGAAGGCGCCGGTCTGGCGGAGCATGAAATCGACCAGCGTCGTCTTCCCGTGGTCGACGTGGGCGATGATGGCGATGTTGCGAATGTCAGGCATGGGGTTGAAGATCGAATCTCGAATGACGAATCTCGAATCTCGGATTCCTTTGACGAGCTACTGAGAGGTGCCGAAATTCGACCTTCGAATTCGGTCCCAGCGTCAAGCGAGCGGCATTGTAGCGCGACGGGGCCGGTTCAGCAACCCCGCAGAGGGGGAGACGTAGGCCGTTCTTCGTTCGCCGTCACGTTGACCGTTCACCGTTTCCCGTCAGACCCGCGGCCCGGCAAACGGTAGACGGCTAACGCAACGGCAAACGGCAAACGGCCTACGTCTTCTAGCACCGCTGCTCGATGGGCGTGTAGGACAGGTCGATCGGGCCCGTGTAGTTGGCCCGCGGGCGGATGAGCCGGTTGTGGCTCCACTGCTCGAGGATGTGGGCGGTCCATCCCACCATGCGGCTCACGGCGAAGAGGGGGGTGAAGAGCTCCGTCGGGATGCCCATCACGTGGTACGTCGAGGCCGAATAGAAATCGACGTTCGGGTAGACCTTGGTGTTCTGGCGGACGACGCGCTCGACCTCGCGCGAGATCTCGTACCACTTCGAATCGCCGACGTGCTTGCCGAGGCGCTCCGACCAGCGGCGCAGGACGGTGGCGCGCGGATCCTCGGTGCGGTAGACGCGGTGGCCGAAGCCGGGAAGCTTCACCTTGCGGGAGAGGGCGTCGCGAACGTACCCCTCCGCGCGGGCCGGGTCGCCGATCTCCTTGAGGACGCGCATGACCTGCTCGTTCGCGCCGCCGTGGAGCGGGCCCTTCAGGGTGCCGATGCCGCTCGTGACGGACGAGTACATGTCGGAGAGCGTGGCGGCGGTGACGCGCGCGGCGAAGGTCGAGGCGTTCAGCTCGTGGTCGGCGTGGAGGATGAGGGAGACGTCGAGGGCGCGGACGAATTCCGGGTCGGGCTCCTTCCCGGTCAGCCCGTACAGGAAGTTGAAGGCGACGTTCTCGCCCGCCTTGGGTTGGATCGGGTCGCGCCCCTCGCGGATGCTCAGGTGGGCCGTGATGATCGCGCCGATGCGCGTCGTCAGGCGGATCGCCTTGCGGAGGCTGGCGTCGAACGCGGTGTTGCCGCTGTCGGGGTCCCAGTGTCCGAGCGACGAGACGGCGGTGCGCAGGACCTCCATCGGCGTGGCGGCCTTCGGAAAGAGGCGGAGGATCTCGACGGTCTCCTCGGGGAGCTCGATCGAATTGCGGAAGAGGGCGCGGAACGTTTCGTACTCGGGCTGGCTCGGGAGGCGGCCGTACCACAGAAGGTAGGCGACTTCGGAGAACTCCGATTTCTCGGCGAGCTCGACGATGTCGTAGCCGCGGTAGAGGAGGCGGCCCTTGATGCCGTCGACGAGGCAGATCGAGGAGCTGGTCGCGACGATGTCCTCGAGGCCTTCCTTGAATCCGCCGGTGTCGGGGCGGGGCACGACGGGCTCGGTCATGTCACCTCTCGGGCGGGCTCCGCGCGCGGGGAGTGGCGGAGGCGCATGGGAATCGAACCCACCTTCCAGCTTGTGACCGGAACCTCGGGTTTGAAGCCCGGGGGGCCCACCAGGAGCCCTTCCGCCTCCCCGGCGGCGCGACGGCCCGCCGTAGTTCGCGCCGAGGACGCGAACCATATGTATCCGGGCCCGAACGCAAGTCAAGAAGAATGGCGCGCTTCGCCGTGAAAACGAAGTCGATGACTCGCGCGAGAATTTTCGGACCACGCGAGCGCAAGCGGAGTCGAATGTAGAGTTCCCCGTTTCCCGAATCCCGTTTCCCGTTGCGCTTCGAGGTTCGAGCAGCGAGTCGGAGCGGCGAGTTTTTTTGAAGGCCGAAAGCGGGATATGTCGAGGTCCAAGGTGCGAAGGGCGGAACTTCTGGAAGTGTTACCCCCCGGTAACATCGTAACTCGAATGTATCAGGGAGCGCGGAATTGGGAGGCGGCCGGGAGGGCAATCGGGAAGGGCTCCCGTCGGCCTAATGGCGGTTGAGCGATGGCTGGAATGGCGTTTGCTTATAACAGGCTTATAGTCAACAGGTTATGGTGAAACGGCGAGGTGCTCGATTGGTTTGGCTTGGGGATCGGTCGATTTGTATAATCCGTAGACAAATTGGCTTGGATGGCACAGGGTTTGCGGTACTGGAGGCAGCATGAAAGTGCATTTTGAGGTCCGTGGGTCCCTTCTGCGGGCTGTTTCGGCCCTCGTCGTGTCCTCGGTTCTCATCACCCTGCCGGCTTTCGCGCAGGAGAAGCCCGCCCAGAACCTCGCCTACAAGTTCACGAAGAGCGACGTCATCAAGTATGAAGTGAAAAGCTCGCTCGACATTTCGCTCAAGGGATCCGATCCCTCGTTCATGCCCGGCGGCATCGACAATCCGCTGGCGTGGGACGTGAGCGGCGTCTTCGAGAACGTGGTCCTCGACGTGAATGGCGGCGACGGCACGGGGACGCTGGAGCGCCGCGTGCGGTCCATCCAGTCGAGCGGCAACTGGAACGAAGACAAGTTCAAGATGGCTTGGGACCGCGAGAAGGACAAGGGCAAGAATCGCGAGGATTTCCCCCAGGGCGTCATGAACGATTTCATCTGGGCGACGATCGAGAATCCCGTGAAGTACACGGTCGACGCCGAGGGGAAATACAATCCCGGCGACCCCAACTGCGACCGCCTGGTGATGCGGCGCGGCATGATGGTCTGGCCCTTCAAGGCGGGGGAGACGACCTGGGTGACGCAGGAGAAGATCGCGGTGCCGGTGCTGCACGACAAGATCACGCTGGAGTTCAAGAACACGCTGGTGAAGGAAACGACCCGGGACGGCAAGCGTCTTCGCGTCATCCGCGCCACGGCTTCCGTGAAGGAAGCGGCCGAGGAGAAGGGCCAGCGCCCCATGGAGGGGAAGATCGAGTTCACCGCCTCGGGCGATTCGGTCATCGAGTTCGACACGACCAACGGCCGGATCCACTCGGTGGACCTCAACCTGACGATCAAGCTCTCGGGGAAGGGCCCCGTGGCCGCCGGCGGAGAAGGGGACATCAAGGGAACGGTGACGTACAAGGAAAACCAGGTTTACAAAGATTGATTGGGTGGACGGACAGGAGATTAGGAGAGCCCTTATGAGCACGTTGCGGAATGCGGTCGGTCGCCGGCGCGGCATGGTGTTGATCATCGTGCTGAGCGTCCTGGCGGTCATGGCCATCCTGGGCATCAGCCTGCTGACGCTGAACGCCCTGGATCGGACGGTCACGGACAACCACCTTCACCAGGTGCAGGCGCGCCTCACGGCCCGTTCGGGGGTCGAGGACGCCATGGCCCGGCTGCGGGACGGCGCCGTGCTCCTCAGGGCGTTCGACGTGGACAACGACTGGCTGTACCGGGGCAACGACGTGAGCGGGCAGGATCCGGCCAAGCGGGCCGAGCCCGTCGCGTGGGCCCAGCGCCCCTCCTTCCAGAAGAAGGCGCTGAACGGCAACCCCGAGACGGTCGAGATCTGGCGCGACGACGCGAAGACGACCGTGACGGTCGGCGTCAGCGGCACGTCTCCGGGCCGCTTCCACGACCGGAGCAACGTCTATTCGCTGCAGGTGCGGGACCTCTCCTCCTGCATCTACATCAATGACGGCGTCCACCTCTACGGGGGCAACAACTCCTCCGTCTCCCAGAACCTCAAGCGCATCCTGAACCGGCTGGGCGAACAGCCCTCGGTCGGCGTGTCGAACCTCGGCACGCTGGTGATCGCGAACCGGCCCGTGACGGGCTACGCGAGCTGGCAGGACTTCCGCTCGATCATGAAGACCAAGGCGGGCATGCAGGAAATCCAGCTCGACCGCATGGAGCGGTACCTGACGGCGGTGGCCTGGGTCGACAAGAACGTCGTCAACCCGGTCCCGCTGAGCATGTCGGTCATCGCCCACTATCCGGTGAAGTACGAGCGCGGCGACGAGGACAACGCGATTTTCCGCCGCGGCCCCGGCAAGGATTTCGAGAACAAGGATCGCTCGAAGGACGAGCGGCTGGGCTGGCTGCCCGACTTCGGCGGCATGACGGGCCTCGGCGGCCTGACGACGAAGGTCTACGGCCTGGACGAGCTGAACCCGACCTATGTCGAGGTCGTCCATCGCGCGCCGGTCAACGTCAACACGGCCGAAGAGGCGGTCCTCATCGCCCTCCTCTCCGACTTGAAGGGCTTCTACCTGCTGGAGAAGCGGAGCGCCCATCCGTTCGGCGCGGACATCCCCGGCGCCTTCGTTTACAACTACAACTATCCGGACATGCTCGCCGCCAACACGGATCTTCCGGACGGCAAGCCGAAGACCGCCTCGGTGGGCCGCGGCTGGTTCACCTGGGAGAACATGGGCCACACGTACAGCCGCCACCAGTGGAAGGCGCGCGTGGAGGCCACGGAGTCGTACGAGTACTGGAGGTCGATGGGCGGCACCTCGGCCAGCACCGCGGCCTCGATGAACTTTGAGTCGGTGTCCGATCACGACGAGCTCGGCGAGCTGTGGATCACGCCGACGATCGCCGCGGGCGATTCGACCGGAACGGTCGCGGGCGGCATCTCCGCCAAGTCCATCGCCCAGGAGATCATCGCGTGCCGCGGCCGGACCGGCCGGTACTCCGGCGCCGCCTTCGGCGGGCCCTTCAAGAACTGGGCCCAGTTCTACGCCTTCTGCGACAACCTCGTGACGGTCCGCAAGGACGGCGGGGCCGGCTTCGGCGTCCTCAGGGACGACCGGTTCACCCGTCCCGACGAGCGCCGCCAGGCCGAGCAGGCGATGGCGGACATGTTGAAGGCGAACTTCAACCCGAACTTCACCCCGAACGAGATCAACCCGGACCACAACCTGCATCTCATGGTCGACAAGACCGACCTCGTGGTGAACTCGACGGAGTTCTGCTTCCTCCCGAGCGGCCTCTTCTCGATCTCGTCCGCCGGCCGGGTCCTCCGCGACATGCGGACGGGCCGGGAACTCCGGAAGGACGCGCGGGACACGGGCGTCGGCCCGCAGGAGATCGTCGCCCAGTCGCGCCTCGACGCGGTCGTCCTGGCGTACGAGAGCTACCGCGAGACGAGCCAGCGCCACTTCTACCTCGGCGATTCCACTCCGGCCGCCGATCCGAGCCTGACGAACAACGCGCTGACCGTCGAGACCGGCCCCGAGCCGGACAACGGTCCGCTCCTCTACAGCGAGCACTTGGGACACGAGTCCCCCTTCATCCGGCACACGCCCGAGCTGGACGGATACGCGGGCGACACCACGGCCCGCGGCGAAGTGATGTCGGGCTGGGGTTACGAGGCTTCCGGCTACCTGGCCCTCCCGACGCGGGGCGGCTGGTCGTCGCTGAAGCGCAAGGGCGACATCCAGAAGCCCGTCCTGGGAACCCCGCTCACGGCGTGGGACACCCTCTCGGGCCTCACGGTGCAGCCCAAGCTGCGCGGTTGCTTCCGCCTGAACGACACCCTCGACTATTCGAAGACGGCCGAGTCGCTGCAGCAGCCGGCGTACCTGGTCAACGTCGCCTCCACGGTCCTGAGCAAGGCCGGCAGCGATCCGGCGCAGGGCTGGATCAGCGAGTACGTTTACAACCCCGCGACCTGCAGCGGACAGGTGGTCCGCCGCCGGATCGGCGGTTCGCTCGGCTCCCCGCTCATCGAGCAGGCCTCCGACTTCCCCGATCCGGGTGAAGAGCAGGCCCAAGCCGGCACGCCGATGCTGTCGCCCTACGATGCGACCGACGCGTCCCGCTATCGTCTGGTCCGCTCCGTCCGCCTGCCGCTCTCGTCGCACGCGCCGGGAGCCCTGGCGAGCACGGTTTCCTCTCCGCTCGAGGGCGGCACGCAGTCCCTCCCGCGGATGGTGAAGGCCGCGCCCTCGGACCTCCGCGTCGACGGTTACTACAGCGAGCGCCACTCGGGCCTCGCGTACTGGATCGACGAGCCCAAGACGGCGGCGGAGGAGTCCTTCAAGACCGCCAGCGGCACGGCCGCCTTCTGGTTCAAGCCGAGCTTTGATCCCGGCTACACCGGCAAGGTGCGGTCGATCGCCAGCGTTTCGCGGTACCATCGGAAGAACTTCTACTACCGGAATCCGTCGCCCTTCACGCTCTACTTCATGCCGGCGTACGCGAGCAGCACGAATCCGACCGTCGCGTTCGAGGCGGGCGGCGTCTCCAACTCCAACGGCAAGTCCTTCACGGTGGCCAACCAGGCCTTCAGCTACCTCCCCGTCACGGGAGGCACCGCGATCAACCCGGCGTACCAAGGCCTCACGGCCATCCAGCGCGCGTCGCTGATCTTCCAGATCTCCTACAGTTCGTTCGACGGCAGCGGCTGGGGCTTCGAGTATCAGCCGGAAAACGCCAACCAGGCGGACAAGAAGAGCCCCCTCAGCCCGGGTCGCTGGAGCGAGATGGAGCGGTACTGGGCCAGCGCGACCATGAACGACAAGGCCATCGACATGCCCGAGAAGGACACGAACGGCCTGCGCGCCCACCACTGGACCCACATCGCGATGTCGTGGAAGCTCGACCGGACCACCAGCGCGGGCTCGAACGCCTGGCTGAAGGTCCTGGTGAACGGGCTCGCGATCTACGGTGACGGCTCCGCGACCGGTTACAACGCGGGCTTCACCCCCACCCAGAGCGGTTTCACGGACGCCTCGGCCTCCGCGGCCGGCGATCGGAAGCCCCGGTTCAGCGACCAGGACTTCTTCGATCACAGCCCGAGCACCGACAACACCGGCACCGACGAGCGGTGGCACTTCGCCGGCGACCGCTGGGAGGAACCCTCCGAGAGCTACATCGTGAACACGTTCCGCCTCGGCGAGGTTTCCACCCATTCGTTCCGGCCCGAGACCTTCTGCCGGAACTTCTCCTCGGACGGGACGTACGACGAGTTCTACCTCTGGAAGGACACCGATCCCGACAACATGGGCGGCGCCAGCGTGGCGGCCGCCGCGGTCCCCGGCAACCTGCCCGCCCAGAAGTTCGCGCAGGGCCGGTACTACGTACCCTCCGGCGTGGGCGAGGACGCGACCTGGACGTCGCCCGAGCTGACGCTCAAGCGGCGCCTGGATTCCCGCGAGCTGGCCAGCCCGAGAGGAGGCACGATCACCGGCGCGCCCGGCATCAAGGCTGAAAAGCCGAGCGGCGTGGGCATGACGACGACGGCCGGCTCCCGCTCCACCGTGCGCCTCCTCGGCGTGTCGTGGACGTGGCTGGCGGAGAAGTACGCGGCGGGTTCCGCGGGCGAGACGCTGGGCGGACACCCCACCCTCATCCCGATCATGGTCGATTACCAGGATGCGCGCGGCCCCGAGGATCTGAAGCAGGAGAAGTCCTGCGCCCGGCTCTCGGTCCTGGTCGACGGCATCAAGTACCCGATGAACGATTCGGAAGGCCTGACGAACGACGCGTTCTCGGCCCTCCAGGATCACTCGGGCGGCCCGGTCTCCCTCGGCGAGGCCGGCAAGTTCAAGTACCAGGTGAAGTTCGTGATCGAAGGCTCGACGCGCGACTCGGTGCTGCTCGCCAGCCCGATCCTCGACGACGTGACCTTCTATTACCTGACGCCCGGCTCGACGTTCCTGCAGTACGTGGAGTCGGCCGAGATCCAGTAGTACACCCTCGGTTCCCGGGACGTAACGGCGCCCGGGATTCGGCGGGTCCGGCCGGTGGTGGCCGGATCCCTGAGTCCCGGGCGCTTTTTTATTTCCAGGGCGCCGGGTCCGCGAGACCTCCGACGTCGGACCTCCGGCGCCGGCGGACCGGGCGGAGTTCAAAGAATATTGGCACGGAATCGCGCGGCCCCGGCACCCATTCCCCCTTGACAATTCGTAGTTTACGGGTTATAAATTACGCAACGATTTCAAGGAGAGAGGGCATGCCATCCATCCCCGGGTCGACGTCGGAGACTGTTCTCGGCGCGGACGCCACCTTCAAGGGCGAGTTGTCCTACGAAGGGGCCATGCGCATCGAGGGCAAGTTCGACGGCAAGATTTCGAGCAAGGGCAAGCTGATCGTGGGCAAGAGCGCCCACGTCACCGGCGAGGTCGCCGTCGCCCACGCGGGCGTCGAGGGGCAGTTCAAGGGCAACGTGGTGGCCTCCGAGCGCGTGGAGCTCACCGCCTCGGCCCAGCTGACGGGCGACATCCGGTCGCCGCGGCTGGTCGTCGCGGAAGGCGCCACGCTCGTCGGCAACGTCATCATCAGCCCCGACGCGCTCAAGGGCGAACCGCGCGGCGCATCGGAACGCGAGCAGATCCTCGCGGCCTCCGGCGCCCCCGCCGGCCGCCGCTAGCTCCAGGAACGAGACCGCCGGGCGGGGAGGGGCGATCGACGTCCCTCCCCGCCGGACGCTTCCCATGAGCAAGGCGGGCGAACGACGCTCCCTCCTGTGCCCCCGGTGCGACCGGCCCATCGAGGTGAGCAAGCTCACCAAGTCGACCCTGTGCTCCGGATGCCACCGGACCATGCGCACGGAGGACGAGACGGTCTCCGACTACCAGGCCCGCGCGGAATACTTCAACGAGGCGCGCGTCGAGGTGGCGAAAAAAGGCGTCATCATCTCCGAGGTGCGCGTCCGCTCGCTCGTCGTCAAGGGCGAGGTCAAGGGGCCCATCCGCGCGCGGGAAGAGGTCCGCATCCACAAGACGGGCAAGGTCTACGGGAACGTGGTCGCGCGCTCCATCGCCGTGGAGGAGGGCGCCGTCCTCGTGGGCCGCGTCGAGGTGGGGCCGCTCCGGAAGGTCGAGCCCGCCCCGGCCCCCGCGGCGCCCGCCCATCCCGCCGCCCGTTCCTCCCACGCCCAAGCGGTCTGAAATTCACCCTCCACAGCCGGCCCCCTGGCCCCCTTCGCGAGTCCAGCCGCCTTCATGCGCATTCAAGGGCCCGATCGTCGCCGGGAGGCCCCTTGGAGAGGCTCCGGAGCCCTTCGAAGCGGGGCGGGGTATCGTTGGACGGGGTCGGAGACGGGCATCCTGATGGGCCTCCAGGACGGCGCGGACAACCCGCTCGCGACCGCCGCCAGGCAGCTCATCACCGTCATCTTCATGGCGCTTCTGAAATCGGGCATGGTCCTGAAGTGATGCGCGTCCGCGCAGGTCCGGGGGAAGGCTGAGAGCTGAAAGCTGATCGCTGAACGCTGATAGCTAAGAGTGGTATGCCCGGCTGGGGTCGAACCAGCAACCTTTGGCTTCGGAGGCCAACGCTCTATCCAGTTGAGCTACGGGCACGCTTCCGGAACGGCATGATAGATTTCGCGTGTCGACCGTGCAACTGCGGTGCCGACTGCTCACCGATGTCTGCTGACTGATTCCTGATTCTTGATTCTTGATTCCTGCTTCCTGATACCCGCTTACTCTGACTGAAGTCTGAGGCCTGAAGTCTGAAGTCTATCTCAGCATCCTGCTCGCGATGTCGGTCCTGTAATGCATGCCGGTGAAGTTGAGTTTGCGCGCCGCGCCGTACGCGGCCTGCTGGGCCGCGCGAAGGTCCGCGCCGAGCGCCGTCACGCCGAGCACGCGCCCGCCTGACGTCACGATCCTGCCTTCCTTCGCCATCGTGCCCGCGTGGAAAACCACGGTGTCGGGCGTCGCCTCCGCCTCCGCGAGCCCCGAGATCTCGTACCCGACCTCGTACCGCCCGGGATAACCGCCCGACGACACCACGAGGCATACCGCGGCGCGCGGATCCCATTCGATCGAGGCCTCCTCCAGCTTGCCGTCGATCACGGCGTTCAGGACCGGCACGAGATCGCTCTTCAGCCGCACCACGAGCGCCTGGCACTCGGGGTCGCCGTGGCGGACGTTGAACTCGATCACCTTCGGTCCGCTCTTCGTGTACATGATCCCCGCGTAGAGGATCCCCTCGAAGCGGCGCTGCTCCTTGTTCAGGGCGTGCACCACGGGCACCAGGATCTCGCGCTCCACGCGCTCCGCCTCCCGCTCGGCCGCCACCGGCGCGGGCGAGTACGCCCCCATGCCGCCCGTGTTCGGCCCGCGGTCGCCGTCGTACACCCGCTTGTGATCCTGCACCGTCTCCATGATCGCGATCGTCCGGCCGTCCACGAAGGCGATGACCGACGCCTCGACGCCGCTCAGGAATTCCTCGATGAGGACCCGCGCCCCGGCCTCGCCGAACGCGCGCTTCACCATCATCTGCTCGATCGCCCCCTCCGCCTCGGATAGGTTCGCGCAGACGACCGCCCCCTTGCCGGCGGCCAGGCCGTCCGCCTTCACGACGAGCGGGAAGGGCGCCGTCTTCAGGAACGTCCGCGCCTGCGCGGCTTCGGAGAAGACGCGGAACCCCGCGGTGGGGATGCCGTTCCGCCGCAGCAGCTCCTTGCAGAAGATCTTGCTCCCCTCGAGCTCCGCCGCCGCCTTCGAGGGCCCGAAGATGCGGAGCTTGCGCTCGCGGAAGAGGTCGACGATCCCCCGGCAGAGCGGCGCCTCGGGGCCGACGACGGTGAGGTCGATGTTCTCCCGCGCCGCGAAATCGGCGAGCCCCTCGAGGTTGTCGGGCGTGATGTCGATGCACTGGGCGTGGCGCGCGATGCCGGCGTTCCCGGGGGCGGCGTACAGTTTTTCGGCGAGGGGGGACTGCGCGATTTTCCAGGTGAGGGCGTGCTCGCGGCCGCCCGAACCGACGACGAGAATCTTCATGGCGTTCGGAGCGGGCCCACCTTACCACGGGCGGGCCGCCTTGACAACCCCGTCCAGGACGCCTAGGATCGGCCCTCCATGCGCATCGAGCGCGTCCCGCTCTCGGCGCTCCCCGGACATTTCCGCCCCTTGGCCGCGGCCTTCGCGGCCGACGATCCCCGCCTCCGGAGCCGGTTCCCCGTGCCGTGGCGCGACGAGGCGGCCGTGGTCGCCCACGCGCGCCGCGTCGCCGCCCGCGGCCTGGAGCCCGAGGTCGCGGCCCAGCTTGACCCGGGACCCGCCCTCGAGAAATTGAAATCGGGCGCCGCGGCCGTGGTGACGGGCCAGCAGCCCTCCGTCGCGCTCGGCCCCCTGTACAACGTCTACAAGGCCCTGACCGCGATCCGATGGGCGCGACACCTGGAAGCGGGGGGCGTGAAGGCGGTGCCCGTCTTCTGGAACCATTCGGACGACGACAACGTCGACGGCTTGAATCGACTGGCGTTCCCGGACGGCTCGGGGGGCCTCAAGGCGATCGAGACGGCGTGGGAGGGAGAAGGGGCGCTCGCGTTCCGCAAGGCGCGGGTCAATCTGGACGCCCTGACCGGCCACTTCTCCCCGGATGTGCTCGAGATCCTCCGAGGCAATCTCCGGGGTGACGTGGCCGGCGACTTCACGCGGCTCCTGCGCGCGCTCTTCGGGGAGGAACTCCTCGTGGTCGAGCCCCGCCGGCTCGACGGCCCGCGGGCGCGCGACGTGTTTCGCAAGGCGCTCGACGAACCGAACCGGGTGCAGAGCCTCGTGGACGAGGGGGGCGATCGGCTCAAGGAACTCGGCTTCGAACGCACGCTGGGTCACGCGCTCGGCTCCAACGTGTACGCCTTCGACGGATCGCGGCGCGTCCGGGTCGACAACGCCCCGCCGTCGGGGGCGCGGCTCTCCGCGGGCGTCGCGCTCCGGCTGATCCTGCAGGACACTGTGTTGCCCGCCGCGCTTACGGTCGCGGGACCGAACGAGGCGTGCTACCTCGCCCAGCTCCGGGAGTTGTACGCCCATTTCGGCCTGCCGGGTCCGGTGGTCGCGCCCCGAATCGGCGCGACGATCATCGACCCGCGCGCCGCGCGGATCGCCGCGTCGCTCGAGGCGACGGGGGCCGATCTCCTGTCGGGGGAGGAGGCGCTCCGCCGCAAGGCCGCCCTTCGAACGGGCCGGGACGTGCTCGCTTCCGTGGACGAGCTCGCGGGACTCGGCCAGGCGCGGCTCGAGGCGATCGAATCGGGCGCGGACGGTCCGCTCCGCGATCTCGCGCGCAAGACGCGCGAGAAGGTTTCGTCTGTACTCGCGGCCTTTCGGGAACGGGTCGTGGCCGCGACCAAGGAATCGGACGCCGTCACGGCCGAGCGGGCGCGCAAATTGGCCGTGCAGCTCGCGCCGGAAGGGAAACTGCAGGAGCGCGTGATCTCGGTGTGGTACTTCCTGTCGACCGCGGGAAAAGACCTCGTGTCGGAACTGCGGGATACCTTGGATCCGTTCAGTCCGGATCACCAGCTGGTCTGGCTTTGATCACCGCTTTGAAGCCCTGAAGCTCCGGAGCTTCACACCAGGACCGGCTCCTCGATCCTCGGCTTCACCTTCGTGATCGACCGGGCCGACCACGGCTCGCGCTCGACCGGATTCTTCCCGGCCTTCTGGAGCATCGAGCGCAGCACGGAAACCGGAAGGACGAGCTTGCCGTTCACCTCGGGCGAGCGGATCTCGGTCGGATCGACCGCGAGGGGTCCGAGATCGTTCACGCCGGTGTCGAGGCTCCGGAGGAGCGTGCCCAGGCCCACCTTGGTCCAGTCGAGCTGGATCGTGCGAATCGTGCGCGCGTAGAAAATCCGGCAGATCGCGATGACCTTGAGCAGCTGTTCGACGCCCCCGACCCCGTGGTACCGCCGGTCGTGCGCGAGCTCGGTGCCGGCGGGGAGGAAGGGGATGGGTTCGAAGGCGACGATCCCGCCCGTTTCGCGCTGGAGGTTCTTGACGATGTCGAGGTGCTCGCCGAACTGGATCTCGTCCTCGACGTGGCCGAAGAGGATCGTGGCCGTCGTGGGGATCCCGAGCCGGTGCGCCGTGCGCAGGATTTCGACCCAGTCGTTCGTCCGGAGCTTGTCCGGGGCGAGCTTCTTCCGGAGCTTGTCGTTGAGGATGTCCGCGGAATCGCCGGAGAGCGAGTCGAGCCCCGCCGCGCGGAAGCGCTTCAGGACGTCGAACGGGGTCGTGCGCGACCGGCGGGCAATGAAGTAGATCTCGCTCGGCGAGAATCCGTGGATGTGGAGATTCGGGTACTCGATCTTGATCGACCGCAGCAGCTCGATGAAGAAGGGGAGGGCGAGGTCCCCGTTGAGCCCGCCCTGGAGTTCCACCTGCCGGATCGGGCCGGCGTCGCGGACCTGGCGGAGGATTTCGCCGATGCTGTAGGCGAAGGCGCCGCGCTGGCCCTTCCGCCTCCAGAAGGGGCAGAAGCGGCACTCGGCGCGGCAGATGTTCGTGTAGTGGATCTGCTTCGACCGGACGTACGTGACCGCGCCGCCGTGGAGGCGCCGGTTGAGCAGGTCCGCGGTCTCGAAAATCTCGGGCAGGATCGCGTCGCCCTCCTGCATCAGCATGAGGGCCTCGATGGCCGAGATCTCTTCGCGGAGACGCGCCGTCTCAAGGATGACTTTCGGATCCATCAGCCCCCCGTTCACACCCCGTCCGTCGCCCGGACACCCCACGCCCGACGCCGACAAAACGGCCCCCGAC
>Ga0075423_10000771_pt1 | contig 26918 bp, 22 predicted proteins | sample SoiMethybrSBSTD2_FD_80114 | JGI IMG/M metagenome (GOLD analysis project Ga0075423, IMG submission 80114) | Bulk soil microbial communities from a Populus tree surrounding site in Tennessee, USA - Soil MetaG P. TD hybrid SBSTD2 | ecosystem: Environmental > Terrestrial > Soil > Tree plantation... | reverse complement strand
CATCTGGGTACGGAGAACTCATAGGCGGTCGAACCTCACTCGTTATGCTAACTCTAGACAAATTATAGATCGGATTTGCCGAGAGGCCAAGTATCCTGATGGATCGCTAATGTCTGCTTGTATTGGTCTATTGTCAAATCCAATCCAGATCGGATCGGGACGTCTGTGGTGGGTCGTCATGCAGCGGTTCAGAAATGCGGGACGGCATAGTACCCTTTGCGAGTTTTTACAGTTGCGTCCCGGTCCTTCAGGTGCACTGAGAGCTTACGGAAGGTTACCTCCTGAGCCTGCCTTCGTGAGACAAAGCCCAGTACATACTGGTTCCGTGCCATGTCGGCAATTTTTTGGTAGGACTCCGAAAACCCGCTTTCTTTGACGGGATAAAAGACGTCCCCACCACTCTGGCCGGCATATTTGGTCAGAGTGTTGTGTCTCCTTGACAGAAGGGCGCTTCCTTGCGCAACTCCGTAAATCAGAATCTCGGATCGCAGCACAGCTTCGATCGTGTTCTCAAACGAATTGCGATTTCCGGGGGCGTTCTGTCCGTCCGAAATGAGGATGATGATCTTGCGACGGCTCTTTCCTCTTCTCTGTAGCTCTTGAGTGGCGGCGAAAACAGCGTCGTCAATATGCGTGTTTAGGGTTTTGGGGGGCTGAACTGTTCTGCTGCTGGTCTCGACCGGGATTTCGTTGAGAGTTGTCTCTCTCCCAAACGGACCACCGACAACTCCAGGCGGCCTGGTAACGAGGCTGAGGCTCTTGAACGCTTTCAACACTTCTTCCTTGTTGGAGGTGAAATCCTGCAATTTGTCGACGGTGTTCTCGAACTGGAAGATCGATATCTCATCGAAGGCACTGAACACCTCCACCAACGAGAGCAAGGTCTTTTTCAGCGCCGTTTGTGTGCGCCCGTCAGTTGACCGATCAAGAAGTATGGCGACGGACAAGGGGAAAGGGTCCATCGAGAAATAACTGATGTCTTGAACAACTCCTTCCTCTCGGAGTTCGAAGTCCTCCTTTCTCAGGTCATAAACCGGTTTGCCGTCCTTATCTTCAACGCTCGCCGGGACAATAACTAAGTCGACAGGAACTTTGAGGCTGAAGTCCTCGTCCTGGGATCTCTTCGAGTCATCCGCGAACACAAAGCTGCACAACAGAAGGCCCAGCAAGAACGATATCGAGGTGGCCACCGACCTCACATTGAGCTTAACAAGAGGGCCAAGAGAGCCCATCAGTTTCGAACCTCGGGAACCTTGCTGTCAGCCTGGGTGCTGGGCCAGGAGAAGAGATTTGGAAATCCACGTTAGATGACTCGTCGTATTTCGCTCAGGTTACAGCGCGACCCAACGGCCTGTCAGACCTACGGCCGCGTTGCCGCTTGGAGGCGCTCAGAGGTCTCAAGGGCTTAGACAGACAATTGCGAGGATAAGATGCCAGGGATCGCCTTCCGAACTCCCCGTCACATTACAGACTATCATATCATAGGGCTGTACAGCGTTCTTGGCGAGGTGATATCCTTAGCACTCTTAGGCGGGCGCAAAAAAGCACGCTATGTAAAGTCGATAAACTTCGGTACCGATTAAAACGAGCACGTGGCAGAGGGGACCAACCTGATCATATCGAATCGCCCGCATTCCGTTTGAGCTGCCACAGGATGAACCCCTGAATGAACAAAACTATTTTGGTAGTTGATTATGAGCAAAAGTCCTTGGACGAGATCCAAGAACTCTTCAAGGACGAGCAGTTTGACCTCTTGATCGCTTCTGACGGAACTCAGGCCCTGGAGATCTTCGAAAAGAGGACGCCTGATCTTGTCATGACCGCTGCCTTGCTCCCCAAACTGAACGGCTTTGAGCTGTGCAAGAAAATTGTCAGCGGACAGCACGGTGAGGTTCGTCCGGTGATCATGTTCTCCGGCATTTATAAGGCGGAGAAATATCGCAAAGAAGCAATTGTTGGGTGTGGGGCAGTGGATTTTCTTGAGAAACCGCTCTCCAAGTGGCAATTGCTGAAGGTCGTTAAGGGGCTGTTCAACGAAATTCCGCGCGGACCGGCAGTCGGACCACTTCAATCTGAAACCCCGCCGATGCGACCTCCAGCGATTTCCACGAAGCCGAGTTTCCAGTCGCAAGCACTGGCATCGTCGGATGATTTGTTGGAAGTCGAATCACTCTTGAGTCCTACTCCACAGCCAGGTCACCAGGCCAAGCCCCTGAACGACATCGAGGTCCCTGTACTTCTTGGCTCCGCTCAGTCCGAACCCCGAACTGTCTCGACGAACCCACTTGACCAGGAACTCGACGCCGCCGTCGACGCAGTTCGCACGGATCTGAATTTAGCCACGGGATCGCGAAACCGGGGCCCGGTCGAAGATAGTGGAGCTGATTTTTTCAGGGAAGGGAGAAATATCCTGGAGTTTGAATCTCCGGTAGAAACTCAGCCTGTCCAGACGACAGCGATGGCCGTGGAGGAAATCATCGAACTCGACGCACCTGCCGCACCCTCCGAGACAGCCGAGCAAACTGAGTCTGCTATGAAGGCTAAGCCGGAATCGTCCGTCGGACCCGCCGTACCTCAATTCAACTTGGGATCCCAACAGCCCAGAAACTGGCTACCTTTCATCGCCATCTTCCTCGTCGGACTTCTAATCGTTCTAGTGCTGTGGCTACGCAGCTAGAGCCTCCACCCGAACGCGCTTTTCTCCCAGCTTGTTGCTCACTTAATTCCGACCTGGTTTTCCAGAGAGAAAATTGACATCCCCGAATCCCACTCTTTTCCACATGGACTTCAAGGGGGCAAGGAGCGGCTACTCCTAGCACAGCTACGGATTCGAGACAGACAGCGTCGGGGGAAGCCCTAGTTCTTGGGTGCGTAGTAACCCTTCCGGGCCTTCACCCGTAGGTCTCTCCGATCCATGTCTATTTTAATGGAACGAAAAGCCCCATCGCGATTGGGATTGTTGGAACGATAGGCGAGAGAATACTGGCTGCGCAGTTCCTGAGTGATATCCTGAAAACTCTGCGCCAGCTCGTCTATCTTGAGAGGAAAAAAAGCGCGACCACCAGTTTCGTCGGCCAGTCGTTTGAGAACTTTGTCATTCTTGGGAGAAGACATTCCAAAAAACGCGCTTGAGTTGGTGCTGATTGCAAAAATCGCCACGTCGGCTCGCTGCGCCATTTCCAGAGCAGACTCTAGAGACTCCGAACTCAGGTTGTCATCCCCGTCACTAATCAAAATCAAGATCTTTCGACTGCCTACCTCGGCTTTGAGCTTCTCCTGACAAACTTGCAAGATGGCATCAAACATCCTCGTTCCACCGCCGGGCTTGAGAGCCCTCACCGCCTTCGTCAGGGCATCCGGATCGTCTGTGAAGTCATGCAGTAGCTCGACATTTGAGTCGAAGCTCAACAAGAGCCCCTTGTCCTTCTTGCGCCGAAGAGTGGTATGGAAGAAATCAATCGCTGCCTCCTGCTCGTACTTGAACTTGTCCCGAATGCTGGTGCTCGTGTCGATGACCAACGCTACCGTGATTGGCAAGTCCGTCTCGCGGCCAAAGTTAGAAATTTCCTGCAGTTTATTGTTCTCGTAAATCTTGAAATTCCCTTGGGCCAAGTCGGTGATAAGCTGACCTTTCTTGTCTCGGACCGAAAACGAAAGATTGACTAGAGCCACTTCGATTCGCAGCCGTTCTGGCGGTGAATCGGTCTTGGGTTGGGAAGGGGCACCCGACGTGGATTGTGCAATCGCGCCTGTAGAAGAAGCGGCGAAAACTAAGATCATAATGAGCCAAGGAACTTTCATACGTCGGTTGTTTCTCCCCTGAGGAAAATTTTCTTCCATTAGAGGGAGTATAGATTTCTTATAATTCGGAGTCAAATCGGAGAGAAATGACTCGAAGTAGCCCCGGGGATTTCGGTTGTCATTGCTGTCTGATTTTGATTGAACATCAATCCCTTTGTGTCTAGAAGGGGGCAGGGAAGGGCTTAGCTCTCCGAACCCGGCGAACAGCGCCTTACGCTACCGGTGAAATGTGGTGTTTTGGCTCTGCCTGTCAGAGCGACGAGGAACAGTGAGTGCAACAGTCTGGTTACCTGCGATTTTCTTCTCATCCATCTTGGCTGGAGTGACCGTAACACAGGATCCTCCGAGGGTTTCACATGCGTTTGCCAAGCGTGCTCCGGTCACGCTCGCTGAACTGGCCAAAATGAAGAGCTCTGGCGTATCGGCTGCTGAAGTCAGCGACTACGTTTTTGGGGGCTATCGAGGAGATTTCACCAGCCCTCCCCACGCCGACGGAAATCCCAGAAAGGCCTTTATTGTGTACTGGAAGGAATTTTCTTACCGCTTCGTCTTTGCACACGAAGGCAGCTACTGCCCCTGGTTTGAGTTTCCTTCTGGAGCCGGCCTTTGCTACCAGTTCTTTGAAGGCAACGAAGGATGGGCTGAACTGTTCAACAATTGGGGGAGAAAGGAGAGAAACAGTTTCGTCGAAATCGTCGAATCGGGCCCCCGCCGCGTCTGGATCCGATGGACCTATTTCGGTGTGAACAAGGAGGCCGGAGACCCCGCTTACCGGGGTAGCGAAGATTTCTGGGCCTATCCCAATGGCCTGATTCTGCGCCGCCAGAGTTACGAATCTTTGCGGCCTGAAGCCAACACAGGTTATGCTCGGGAGCCAATAGAGATGATCGGCATGTGTCCGGTCGGCAAGCTGTGGGCCGACGTTTTGAAGAAAGACTCCGTGTCAGAGGAACGCCACGCGCTGGCTGTGCTCGATCCGTTTTCGCGCAACCGGTACGATGTTTTTTGGAAACCGGCTGCAGAAAGAAGCGAGATTTGGAAAGCAACCCCAAGGCGAAGCGGATGTCGGTGGAAGGACCTGGATGACGCGGCTGGATCTGTCTTGATCGTGCCGATGCAGGACGGTTCTCCCTTTTGCATTTTTGGCGATGCTTCAGGCTTCCGGCACGACTTCACTCGCATCAAAGAGCACAGCTTTACCGACACAAAGGGCTGGGGCTGGGTGTCGAAATCCTGGGACCATTGGCCTATCGGCTGGCTGAATAGCCAGGGGCATGCCGTGGATGCCGAGTCCCTCAAGGAGTACCCCAATCACTTCTCGCCAGCGGGCATGGATTTTTGGGATCTCCCCAACCAGGAATCGGAGCGGGGAGTGTTCTATTCCCTCATTGGCGTCGCCAGTGATGACATGGAAGAGGTACGCACCATCGCCCGAAAATGGTTGGGCAGAGGCGAGAAGGGAATTGCCAGTGCCGAGGTTTCACCGCAACGCCATTGAGCGGCCTTGCCGCGGATTGGTGAGAAACTAAAGACGATTGGGGTGCAGAAGGCGGACAATCGAGCATTCGAGCATTAGGGTACATCTCGAGATGGAAGCACGAACTGCGCATTTCACACTTCCTTAGTCATCTTGAACTACTTATTTTCGAAGGTTGCTGAGAACATACTTCCCTCCACTTTCAGCGAAAACGTAAACGGTTTTCAACAACGCTTCCAGACGAGGGCGTGATTCGACTGGGGCGACCAGGTAAAGTCTTCGATTCCCGCTCCAGAGTTTGGCCAGATCGGCATCCTCAATGAAAATGGGTGGAGCCCCGGGTGCGGCTGCGCCGTAGACCATGTTGTCAACTCGTCCGTTGAGAAGTAGAGCTGGCTGATTCGAGTAGAAGGCAACCGATGAGGCCGGGTAGTAGTGGCCTTCAATGATAAGCTGCCCTTCCGGGCCGGCCGCAATCGCTTCGGCCAAAGGTCGGGAGGAGAGGTAGGGATCGAACACTGCCATCGCCCAGTTGGCCGCGTGCACCAGCACCACCATCATGGTCGCCAGAAAGAGAGCACCGACTCGGCAATCTCTAGTCCGCCAGGCAAGTACGGAGCCCACTCCTAAGGCGATCCCGGCCAGGAGCAGCGGGCTACGAAGGTAAGCAAATGACTGGAGAGTGAGGTCCTGGAGGTGTCCCAACGACAAGGTATACGCATCGGGATTGTGTGTGAGTGCCGACGAGATGTCTCCCACCGCCACCACTCCACGAACCAGATAGAAAATCAGGCCTGCCACTGCCGTCGCAATAACACCCAAAATCAGCAGCAACCGATACCCGACCGAGATCCACCATTCTGAGCCGCCAGCTAAGGCACAGCCGACAAGCACCGCAAATGCCGGGTAGCAGGGCATGCTGTAATACTCCTGTGTGGTTGAGAAACTGAGGAAGGTGAGCAAGAACACAATCCAGACAGATGACAGTAAACGAAGCCGCGAGGCGTGAGCCTGATTATCCCAGCGTCCTGGTTTGAAAGCCGCCGGCAGAAAGACACTCCACGGAAAAATCCAGACCAAATGCAGCAGGAGAAAGAGCACACGTGGCACCGTATTGTAGTCTCGCGGATAGCGCAGGTTCAGGAATCGCAAAACATGTTCATTGATGAAGTAGAACCAGAAAAAACCGCGGTACACTCCTGGATCACTGTGCAGGGTGAAGTCGAGAACAGGTGGATTTCGGAGGGCGGCAAGAATGACCCAAGGGGCATACAGAAGCAGGGTCAGGAGCACTCCAGTAAGCGGCCGCAAAAGGTGCCAGGTGCGCCACACGAAGAACCGGTTTCGAATCAGCAAGTAGAGAGTTCCTGTTCCCAGAGGAACCAGGGCCGCCAAGAGACCTTTTAGTAACAGTCCCACCCCCACAGCGGCCCAGAATCCATAGGCCCAGCGCCGATCTTCGTCTTCCACGGTTCTGAGGAAGCAATAAAAGGCACAGGTAATGGCCAGCACGAGCAGCACATCAGGTATGACGGTCCGCGTAAAGAGGAACAGGCCGACGGATGAGCCGACTGCCAGGCCGGCATAAAGTCCAGCGCGCCGGCCAAAGCCCCAGCGAGCCAGAGCCGCTGTCATCCTCATGAGTCCGATCGCCCCCAGTGCTCCCGGGAGCCTCGCAGCCCAGTCGTGCACGCCGAACAGGGAGTAGCTCAACGCCATCAACCAGTAGTGTAAGGGCGACTTTTCGAGATAGAGGATGCCGTTGATTCGGGCTGTCACCCAGTCGCCTGAATCGAGCATGGTCCGGGCGATCTGGGCGTTGACGGCATCCACGTCGTCCATCAATGAGGGCGGAGAAAAGAGGGTTCCGAGGAAAATAGCTGCGCCGACGGAGAAAAGGATTAGAGAGTCCGTGAACCGGCTTGAATCATCAGCGGCTGGGCGGTTTCGTCGAGCTCCTGGAGCGGTGAGCGGATTTCCCATTTCTTCATCCATAAGAATAAGATCAGCAGACCCCAGAGATGGAAACCGATATTCACTTCGCCTTCAAAATGAGCGCGCATCCATCTTTCGACGACCTCCGGGCGGAACAATCCGGTCTGGGCCATGGTTGATGGGTTGACGACTTCCAGCAGCAGAGGTTTCAGCTCGCGCCGGAGCCAGTCGTGGGCGGGGATGTCAAAACCAATTTTCTTGCGTCTGATAATCTCAGGCAGGAGTTTGTCCTGCATCAGCAGTTTGAGAAGATACTTCTGGCGGCGGCCGCGGATCTTGAGGTGTTCCGGCAGGCGCGCGGCGAATTCTACGATTTCATGATCGAGGAAAGGAGGACGAACTTCCAACGAATGGGCCATGCTCATACGATCGATTTTAGCCAGTATGTCGTCCGCTAGGTAATAGCGCTGGTCGAACCAGAGAAAACGGTTGAGCTTCCCCAGCGACTGGCCGGCATCGAAAAGTGCTTCCACTCCCCAGGCAAGATCAGGTTCGAATGCCAGCAGCTCCCTCTTCTGTGCTTCGGAAAACGCGCCGTTCCAGTAACAATGGGCTTCGAAGGGAGGCAGAAGCGTGCCTTCTAGAAAGCGCTTAGCCATATACTCGCGGCTGATTTTGTCTTCCGAAACCGGCAGCCAGCGGTGTGCCAGATCCAGTCCGGCTCGGCGAACGACCATGGGAACTCTGCGCGCCATCCGTGCCATCAGATCAGCCTGGAAGGTGAGATAACCTCCAAAGAGTTCGTCAGCCCCCTCGCCTGACAGTGCCACCGTAACATGCTGTCGAGAAAGTTTTGAGAGGTACCACACAGGCAAAGAGGAAGAGTCGCCGCAGGGCTCGTCTGCATATTCTGCAAACTGACGGATGGTATCCTCGATATCTTGGTTGCGGGAAAGATCGAATTCGTGATGGTCCGTGGAATAGTGCTGCGCCACCATTTGAAAATAGCGGCTTTCGTCAAAACTACGACCCTTAAAGGAAACAGAAAACGTCCTAAGCTGACGGCTGGACTCCGCCTGGGCATAGTGGACGATGGTACTGGAATCCAAACCACCGCTAAGCCATACGCCTAGCGGAACATCCGAGATGAGATGTTGTCTAATAGACTTCCTGATCAACGCATCGAGTCGTTCAGTGGCTTCCTGGTCGGAAATCTTTTCAGGATGGAACGCCAAGTCCCAAAAGGAGCGAGAACGCGCTGTTCCTGCTGTCCATTCCAAGAAATGTCCGGGTGGGAGTTTGGCAATCCCTTCAAGCAGCGTACGCGGACAGGGTACATAGTTCAGCGAGAGGTATTGACTTAGAGCAGCCGGATCCAGCTCGTGTGAAATCTCGGGATGGGCCAGCAGAGCTTTGAGCTCCGAGCCGAAATAGACCTGGCCGGCTTTCTCTGCGTAGTAAAGTGGTTTGATCCCCATGCGATCGCGTGCCAGAACCAGCCGCCGTTGGGGTTCCTGCCACAGCGCGAGCGCAAACATTCCTTTGAACTTTGTAAAACACTCCGTGTCCCATTCCAGAAACGCACGCAGAACAACTTCTGTGTCTGATTGTGATTCGAAGTGGTGGCCGCAGCCACGAAGGGTTTGCCGCAGCTCCTGGTAGTTGTAGATCTCTCCATTGAAGACGAGGATGGTTTGACCGTCGGCGCTTCGAATGGGCTGGCTTCCACCGTCAAGGTCGATGATTTTCAGCCGCACAGCCCCCAGCGAAATGGCTTGAGAGACGTAAATTCCCTGTTGGTCCGGGCCACGATGCCTGAGCAATTGGGTGATCCGACGGATCAGGCCCTCATTGTTGCGTCGATTGAGATGGGTATAACCCGCGATTCCACACACGCCTGATGTGCTCCTGAATTCCCTGCAGTTTGGTCTCTCTAACGGAAATAACGGCCTGGCCGTCCGGACTGGTCAAACGAATGCTCAATATATGCTCTGTGAAACGACATTGTCAACGAATGGACAGGAACGGACGTAATGCCTAGAGTGCGGCCTTCGAGGTTTCCATTATCAGTGCAGGGGGAATTTTCCCAGCGGTGGGACCTTTTTTCGCCCCCAAAACGCAAACACACGAATTGAAAAACGGATCGTCACAGCGCTGACCCTGCAGCTGAGGTTTTATGAGCTGAGAGACTTTCTGGTGCGGATAGAGATTAAGCTCCGTGGATGGATGTTATACTTTATACTAGAGTGCGGTCAGGAAGTCGAGATTGGTAGAAGCTCACCCACTTCCCAGTGCTAGCGACTAGAATTATAGGTCGAATTTCGGAGGAGAGCATGAAGCGATGTCGGCATCTAATCTTGATCGTTTGTGTCTTGCTTTTGGCGCTCTTGGTGGGCGGGTTATGGGGGAAGCGGCTACAGGCAAACTCCAGAGCGGTTGACGAGCTTAATGGCTTGCTCAAGACGTACGCTGAAGTGCTGAATGTTGCCGAAGAAAACTATGCTGATGAAGTCGACGCCGAAAAGACCGTATACGATTCAATTCGGGGTATGTTGACGACCCTCGATCCGCATTCAAACTTCTTTGATCCGAAAACCTTCAGCCAACTTCGAGAGGACCAGCAAGGCAACTACTACGGGTTGGGAATTACGATTGGAATTCGCAACGCCAAACCGACTGTCATCTCGCCGATTCCCGGAACGCCTGCTTACCGCCTGGGAATTCGCTCCGGTGACATCATCGCCAGAATCGAGGGCAAGCCAACAGATGGCTATTCCGTACAGGATGTCGTCGATAAGCTTCGCGGGCCGAAAGGAACAACCGTAAACATCTCCATCCAGCGTGAGGGCATGTCTGAGTTGTTCGAGTTTTCTGTCGTTCGAGACGAAATCCCTCACCACAGCATCCCGTTCGCGTTTTTCATCCGGCCGAAGATTGGCTATATTCGCATCGATAGTTTCACCGAGACAACGGAAGATGAGTTGAGCAAAAGCCTCAAGACGCTCGGTTCCAATCTGGAAGGACTCGTGTTGGACCTTCGAAACAATCCTGGCGGGGCGCTCAACGCAGCGATAGGCGTTGCGGACAAGTTTTTGAAGAAGGACCAGGATGTGCTTGTCACACGAGGACGAATTGCTGCTGCCAACCATAGCTATCCCGCTGCCCTGGGAGCCCAGGGACCATTCTATCCCATGGTAGTTTTGATCAACGGTGGAAGTGCTAGTGCCTCTGAAATCGTGGCGGGTGCCATTCAAGATCATGACCGAGGCCTCATTGTGGGCGAGACCAGCTTTGGAAAGGGACTCGTCCAAACAGCCTTTCCGCTGAGCCACGGAGCCGGCCTCGCCTTAACAACCGGAAGATGGTACACACCCAGCGGTCGGCTGATTCAACGTGATTACAGTCACAGGTCATTTTATGAGTACTATAACAATATTGGACAAAAGCCCGCCGCGACGGAGATCAGGCATACGGATAGTGGTCGCGAGGTGTTTGGCGGAGGAGGGATTAATCCAGATGTGCGAATCTCCCTTCCTCCGCTCGATTCATTTCAGACTCTGCTGTTGAGCCGTTCGACCTTCTTCCTCTTTGTAAGGGGTTACGTTGCCAGTCATGTGGGAGGTGAGAAGCCACTGGAGGTCGATGACACACTGCTTGCTGACTTCAGAGGATTTCTCAACGGCAGCCAGCTTCCCTATCAGGAGGCGGATTTCAACCGTAATCTGGACTTCATCAAACGCGAGATTGTTTACGAATATAACCTGGCCAAGTTTGGTCCCGAGGAAGCCCATCGCGTGCACCTCGATGGGGATGCCCAAGCAATCAAAGCATTGGATGCCTTACCTCAGGCTAAAGCCCTGATGCGAGAGGCCAGCAAAGATGTGGCCGGCGGCAGAGGTTTGAAGACACCTTAGTCCACCTGTCGTGCCGCCAGGTGTCCGCCTTCAAGGGCAAGAAGGGTGGTTCACGGTCTTCTCGCTTTTTGTTAGAAAGTACTTGACAAGAGTCTACCTGGGTGTGACACTTAAGAAAAGTAAGTGGCAGTAAAGGGTGCACAGCATTAGGCCGGGTCAACGCCCGTGGCAACAGCGTGAGCGCGGACCTATAGAATGGTTGCTCGCGTTACTCTTCAGCAGGCGGCCGTAACGGAAGGAGTTCGATGCGCCAAGTTCTTCCTCAAACAGGCAATATGCCAGCGCTGCACGCGCGGGCCATGGACGAGCTACGCTACATCCGCCAGGCGATGGAGCGCGCCGGATCGTTCACGGCCGTTCCGGGTTGGGGCGGTGTCATGATGGGCATAACGGCTCTGTTTGCGGCGGTACTTGCGGCTCGGCAGAAGCAACCGCAAGCTTGGATTTCGGTTTGGCTGCGAGAGGCCGTGGCGGCAAGCGGCATCGGGCTCTACAGTTTGATTCATAAAGCGAGAGCTGGGAGAATACCGCTCTTTTCCGGGCCGGGTCTTCGTTTTTTCTTGAGCTTCTCACTGCCTCTCATGGTCGGTGCCCTGCTGACAGTTGGCCTCTATCAGGCCGAGACTTTTCAACTCATTCCCGGCATGTGGTTGTTGCTTTACGGCACAGGGGTAGTCACGGGAGGAGCCTTTTCAGTTAGGATTGTGCCGGTGATGGGCGTGTGCTTCATCGGCATGGGTGCAGTCGCTCTCTTTTGTTCCTTTGCCTTCGCAAACTGGTTTATGGCAGCGGGCTTTGGGGGTTTGCAAATTGCATTCGGCGTTATAATTGCTAGGAGGTTCGGTGGTTAAACTTCTTCCCCAGTACAACCGCCAGCGCCGCCCGCGGACGGCGACGCGCCAGCTGCGGGCCGTCAATGGTTTTGCGGATGCGACTGCTTCGGCCGCTTTGGATCGTTTGATTCATGAGCGTACTCGCCTGGGAATTGTCAGTGCATTGGCTGTCAATGAATCACTCACATTCAACGATCTGAAGAAATTGCTCAACACAACCGATGGAAATGTCAGTGTTCACACACGGAAGCTGGAGGAGGCTCGGTACTTGAGCTGCACTAAGTCGTTTGAGGGAAGAATGCCAAAGACTGAATACCGTCTCACCGAGTTCGGCCGCCGGGCCCTCGAGCGCTACCTGGATCATATGGACGCCTTGATCCAGGCTGTCCGCCAGCCCTAAAGAGTAAATTTTTTTTGCCGAATTACTTTGTGGTAGAAAGTACTTTTAAATCTACAGAGGTGAGCATGAGGATACTGAGAGCGAACCATCTGGGGATGTGTTTTGGCGTGCGCGATGCGATTATCTTAGCGCAGCAAAGCGCGCTGACAGAACCTCTGACGATCCTCGGAGAACTGGTGCATAATGAATCGGTATTGACAACGCTGCGCGAGAGAGGCATTGAAAGTCAAGACGAACTCGCAGACGTTACCAACAACACCGTCATGGTTACGGCGCATGGAGCGTCCCAGAAGGCTCTGCGACGGATCAGAGAGACAGGATTGAAGGTGCTGGAAGCAACTTGTCCGCTCGTGCGCGTGGCGCATGACGCGCTCTCCAATCTTGTTCGAGCGGGATACCATCCCGTGATCATTGGGCTCAAAGGCCACGTGGAAGTGCGGGGAATGACAGAGGATCTGGATGACTTTGACATAGTCCTTTCGGAAGAGGAGGCCACCTCATTGCGAGAGTGGCCCCGCATCGGCATCGTTGCGCAAACCACACAGCCAATCGCCAAAGTGCGGCACCTGGTGCAACTCATTCGGAGCCGCTTTCCAAGGTCCGAGGTGAAGTTCAATGATACAGTGTGCCAGCCGACCAAACAGAGGCAGAGCGCTGCCGTAGAGCTAGCGAAGGAATCCGACGTGGTCCTGGTAATTGGGGGCAATCACAGCAATAATACACGCGAGCTGATCTCAACCTGCAGGCTGTTCTGCTCCCGCGTGTTTCATGTGCAGGATGCCAGCCAGCTATGCAGAGAGTGGTTTATTGATGCGGAGACAGTCGGGATTACGGCAGGCACATCCACGCCGGACATTGTCATTGACGCGATCGAGGACTGGCTGGTGCGACTATGAACCGAGCGATGGAAGTAAAACGATGGGCCATCGTTTTTGTTTTCGCTGTGGCTATGGCGTGGGTGGAAGCTGCCACAGTCTTCTATCTACGCACTCTGGTAGGTCGAATCGAACCCTACCAGCCGAATCCGCTGCCAGTGCAGGGCCGATTGGGATTGATCGAGATTGTAAGAGAAGCAGCCACGCTAATCATGCTGGCGGGGGTCGGGTGGCTCGCCGGCAAGAACTGGCGCACCCGACTGGGTTACGGGGCAATAGCGTTTGGCGTGTGGGACATCTCGTATTACGTTTTTCTCAAACACATGGGCGGCTGGCCCCGCTCGTGGTTGGATTGGGACATTCTATTCTTAATTCCTCTTCCATGGTGGGGGCCAGTAATTGCACCGCTCTGCATTTCCTTGCTCCTGATCCTCGGCGGTACGATCATCAGTCAATTTGATGCGCCCGACAGGCCTATCTGGCCGGGAAGCTTGGCGCTGTCGTTAAATCTCGCCGGAACCGTGCTGAGTCTTTTTGTCTTCATGGCTGATGCCCTGGCTGCCGTCACGAGGGGTCCGGAAGCCGTTCGCACGGTGCTGCCGACGGAGTTCAATTGGCCTCTATTTACGCTGTCCTTGCTGATGATGTCGGCTCCCATCCTCGACCTTGCCCGTCGGCTTTACGCTGAACTTCAGAACCGCTGAAATATCTCCCGCGATTCAGTACAGCGGTCTATGTTGTTCAGAAAGGACTGAGGAGGGCCAGAAGAGGACGACGCGCACGGATCGACTGCCCAGGATGCAACAGCTCAAACCTCAAACTGTTCTGGCAAGCTTGGTAACCAGTTGTCCCAGCGCCGCGACGGCCTGTTCGATTCGGTCTGACCACAAGCCACCGCAATTGAGACGCATAAAATTCCGGTAGTTTTGATTGGCGGAGAAAATCGGCCCTGGGGCAATGCTGATGTTTCTTGCCAGAGCCTCCCGGTGTAGTTGGAGCGAGTCCACCGATGCGGGCAACTCCACCCACAAAACGAATCCACCCAAGGGCCTTGTTACCTTCGTGCCCTCTGGAAAGCTTCGGCTGATTGCCTGGCTCATGAGTTGAACCTGGTTCGCATAGGCCCTGCGCAGTTTCCTCAAGTGATGGTCGTAGCCGCCACTCTGAAGAAATTCCGCGATCATCATTTGCGGCAGAACCGGATTCCCCATCGTGTTGACCATCTTGAGCCGCTCTACTGCTACTCGAAAACGCCCCGGCGCCGTCCAGCCGACCCGGTAGCCCGGAGCCAGGGTCTTGGAGAACGAGGAGCAGAGAAGAACCAATCCTCTGCTGTCGAAGGCCTTTGCCGGCTTAGGCCGTTCTGTTCCAAAGAACAGATCGCCATAGATATCGTCTTCGATCAGGGGTATCTCTTTGCGAGCCAGAATCGACACCAGATTCCTTTTGTTTTCCTCCGGCATACAACTGCCCAACGGGTTGTGATGGTTGGCCATGATGACACAGGCCCTCACTGCTTTCCGCTCAATCGCAGCTGTTAAAGCATCCAGGCCGAGGCCGTCTCTTGGGTGAGTCGGTATTTCCAGCGCCTTCATTCTCAAGCTCTCGATGATCTGGAGCAAAACGTAGTAAGTTGGTGACTCCACCGCAATAATATCGCCCGGCCCAGCCACGGCTCTCAAACACAGATTCAGAGCTTCGGTACAGCCGCTGGTAATCACAATCTCGTCGCGGGAAAGAGTTCCCCCCCATTCCAGAGAGCGCCGGGCAATCTGCCGTCGCAACTCGCCATTGCCGGGTGGCAGGTCGTAGGTGTTGCTGGTCAGGCTGGTGCGCCGGGCAACCGAAGACAACAGGCGAGTGAGCTTTTGGTTTGGGAAAAGGTCTGTACTGACTGTTCCCGCCCCCAGAGAAATGATAGCCGGGTTTCCTGCCGCTTCGATGACCTTGGCCACCAGCTCGTCAACGCCGACTCGAGTGGCAGCAAGAGGAGGATTGGTCATCTTGGGTTCGGGCGGGAGTCTGAGGCTACGTGTGCGAACGTAAAACCCGGACTGAGGGCGCGCTTCAATCAGTCCCTGATTCTCGAGCAAGAAGTAGGCTTGCAGGGCCGTGGAAATACTGATTCTCTGTTGGTGGCTAATCTTTCTTACCGAGGGGACCCGCTCCCCAGGCCGGATCGTGCCCTGGCTGATCAGTTGTGTGATCTTGCTGGCAACCTGCTCGTAGAGAAATGAACGCTCGACTCGCTTAGGAAGCATGGCGATAGTCTAAGGGAAACTGGTGGACAATTGAAAGATACAGTAGCGGCAAATAGCGGGGGTACAGTTGGCCACGCTGAGTAACGGTTCCTATCGCCGTTTTCTTGCGAGTTTGGTCATTTTCTTCTCCGGGCCCGTTTGGAACGATTGCGCAGGTAGTGCCGGCGGGCCTTGACGCGATTACCGCAAACCCTCATTTCACACCAGCGGCGACTGCGATTCTTGCTGGTATCCAGGAAGAGCCAGGTACAGTCGTCCCCCTCACATTGACGCAGCCGGGACACATCCTTTGAGGTCAACAGGTCTGCGGCAGACCTGGCGATGGGCCAGAGTACCCTGTCGAGCATGCGGTCCTCTCTTCTCCACGACCAGACGAATCCGTCCGCGCGGCGTACAACCTGGGACTGGACCAGAGCTTCGGATAAGGCCGCATTCAAAATGGCCAAGTCATTTCGGCTCGGCGGTCTGTCTTCTACAATTGCCACAAAGAGGCTGTAAAGCCCCTCCCGAAGCTCCTTCATCCTGGTAATTGCGGCCCGCGCTTCCGCCGGCCGCTGCAGCGCCTCGCGACCGACGAGCCGCCCCTCCGCCTCATCTAAAAGGTCGGCGCGTCGGCTCCAGGCGACCAGATCCGAGTAGCTCGAGATGTCGTCGCGGAGCGTGCCTGACCCATAATTGTGTACCGTGTTGACAAAATCCAAGCACAACCTGCCTCCAACCAGATCTGCGGCGACAGGACGGATGCCCATTTCGACAATCATGATCACTCCCCGCTGTCGGGTCTAACTATCAAAATACCTTTGACCAGTTAGCTAAACTCGATGTTAGAATCAACCACTAAAATAAGGATAGGGGGTTAGAGTTGTAGTGTCAAGTGGGTCCAACGCACGATAGCGGTGTCACATTATTCCATGGATTGGCGAATCAAACTGTAATGGCCATAATTCGGGCCATCTGGATCTGTTATGGCCGGGGAATCCAACCTAGAATTGCGGGAGTTGGGCATTCCGGACACTGAGAAAGGCGGTGCAACCTATGCGCGAGGCAGGTGTCATGCCGGCTGAATTCAGCAGGAGTTCAGAAGTGAGCAAGCAGGAGGAATGTTCATCCTCGGATTGCCGTTGTCTGTGTGGAAGTCTCATGGCCAAGATCACCGCTCGAGGCGTAGAGATCAAGTGCCGGAGGTGTAAGCGACTCCAGGTGATTCCCAACAGGCAGATCATGGGTCGCTGGACGGTCGTTCGCGGTTCACTCCGCCCTCCTTAACACAGCCGGCGAAACCAGCCCAAACGATTGGCAACAGACCGCACGGTTGCCCTCAAGCTCAGGCCAGAAATCTTGTCGGAATTCAGAGCCTCACAATTCGTCGCCAGACGGAGTGTGAGGCTTCGCTTTTTGAGGACGAAGAATTCGAAACCTTGTCTCAGTGAGGAGGAGGTAACGTCGATGTTCAGAGCAGCTCGATTGAAAGTGTCGAAAATCGCCAGGAGACGCGGAATGTGGATGGTACTGTCTCTGGTATCGTCCCTGGTTGCGTTTCCAGGCTGGGGCGATTGCATAGGCTGGGAAATTGAGCTAGCGCCAGGGACCCCGAGACAAGCCGTCGCCAAAGGCCTGACCTACATCCACCAGCGGGATTACCAACGCGCTTTGGTGGAGTTCCAGCAGATGACGACGAAAGGCAGCATCGATGCCAACACCTGGTTTTACCTGGGTGTCTGCCTCGGTAAACTTGGCCGTTACCAAGAAGGAATGAAGGCATACCAAAAGGCGCTCCTGCTGAATCCAGGGCACGCTGAAGCTTTCAGCAATCTGGGTTGGCTTTGTGGGAGGCTGGGCCTGTGGAAGGAGGCCGTGGATGCTTATACTCATGGGCTGCAGGCTAGACCGGATCTGGCAGAAACGCACAATAACCTGGGGTGGGCTTATCAGCAGCTGGGCAGACATGAGCTGGCCGTCAAGGCATACTCCGAGGCGCTAAGACTCAAGCCGGAATTGGCGGTCGCTCACAATAATCTGGGCATGGCCTATGGTGCTTTAGGGCGCAACTCCGAAGCGATACAAGCCTATCGGGAGGCCGTTCGTCTGAATCCCCGCTATGCTGAGGCATTCAACAATCTAGGCGTGAGGTACGTGAAATCGGGTCAGTTGGAAGAAGCCGCCGAGTCTTACCGGCGAGCCATTCGGATTAGGCCGGACTTTGCCGTCGCCCATAACAATCTGGGGGTGGTGTACCAGATGCTCGGGTGTGGCAGGGATGCAATCGAGGCTTATCTAAAGGCGCTCTCGATTGATTCTTCACTCGCTGAGGTCCACAACAACCTCGGTTTGACTTATGCCGGGCTGGGCAGCTGGCAGGAGGCCGTTGAGTCGTACCGTCAGGCTATCCGTCTAAGGTCTGATTTCATCGAAGCTATCAACAATCTGGCTGAGACGTTCTGCAAAATGGGGCGCTACCAGGACGAGGTCGCCACCTGGAAGGAAGTTATTCGGGTCAAGCCGGACTCTGCATTGGCATACAACAACCTTGGAGTGGCTCAAGGCAGGCTAGGCCATTCTCGCGAGGAGATAAAGTTCTGTAAGCACGCCGTCAAGATCAAACCGGATCTGGCAGTTGCATACTATAATCTGGCCGTGTCCTATCTCCTTCGGGGAGACAAATATTCGGCGAGCGAACAGCGAAGGATACTCGAATCGCTGGACTCACGCCTTGCCGAGAAACTCCGGAATTTCTCAGTCAGCCAATTCACGGTGAGGATTGGCGATGCCAAGAATTCGGAAAGTCGCTCAGTCCATCCGACTGCGGGCAATCTGCCTTCAACATTCGATGAAACGGTGGTTGGTAAGGTTCCTGGCAGCTTTACGTTTCCTGTCTCGAACCAGAAAGTCAATCAGAGCCAGAGCGATGTGACGTCGACAACTCTTCAGGAAATTTTGGCTGGCACTGACCAGTGAGCCTGAAGCTCACCTTCAGGCTGCAGTATCTCCTGAACACCGTTGAGTCTCGGAAAAACGGACGGTCGACAATGCCGTTTCCGCCTGCACTCAATTCGCTACCGATCCCGAAAAAGAGCGACACGCCTTCCCTTGAGGTTCTGCAAAGTGTTAAAATTGGCATGATTTGAGTATGATGGTTCTTGCGATATTGGCCGATTAGCATTCCTGTTGATTGACCCCTGAATCCTAGTCATCCGCACAGGAAGTTCCCAAAGGAGACCGCTCATCAATGTGCAAGAAGGCTCGAAAGCCTCTGCGTGTGCTTTTCGTGGGAAAATCTGAAGAGGACAGCGGGCTGTTGCAAGAGGAGTTACGTCATGCGGACTACGATTTGAGCATCGAGCGGGTACACTCGCAGGAAATGATGGCTACTGCTTTGGGCCGGCAGGGTTGGGAAATTGTCTTGGCAGATGATACGGTCCCGGGTTTCAATGCTCATGCTGCACTCGTTCTTCTGCAGAGGGCGAAGTCGGATCTGCCAATCATCCTCGTATCGAAGAACCCGCGGCGAGACTCTGCTCTTACTGCCGTTCGAGCTGGGTTTCATGACTTTCTCACAGCTCAGGAACTGAACCGCCTTCTTCCAGCCGTGGAACGAGAGTTGCGAGCTGCCGCCATACGGCAAGAGCAGAAGCAGTCGCAACAGAGATATGAGGTGCTTGTCAACTCAATTGACGGGATTGTGTGGGAAGCCGACCCCCAGACCCTTCAGTTTACCTTTGTCAGCAGACAGGTCGAACGGCTTCTGGGTTATTCCTCGGCAGACTGGCTCGCTCAAGCTAGTTTTTGGAAGAATCATGTCCATCCCGAAGACCGAGAGCGTGTCTTGGCTCTATCCTTGAAAGCCAGCCAAGAGCGGCAGACGCAGGACTTCGAGTACCGCATGCAGACCGCTCACGGGCACTGGCTCTGGCTGCGGAACATGGTGAGTGTGTCCGTGGATCAAAACAGAAGTCAGGTTCTAAAGCTTCAAGGTGTCATGTTGGATATTACTCGGCGGAAGCAAGCTGAAGAGGCCTTACGCCTCAGCGAGGAACAATTTCGCCAGTCTCAAAAGATGGAGGCGATTGGCCGCATGGCGGGCGGCATCGCTCATGACTTCAATAATCTGCTGACTGCCATCACCGGCTACAGCGAGCTGACATTGAACGGACAGACCCTGGATGATCGCGTACGCGGGAACTTGGAAGAAATTCGAAAGGCTGTCGGTCGAGCCGCGGGCCTGACACAGCAACTCTTGGCCTTTAGCCGACGGCAAGTACTCCGGCCGGTTGTGTTGGACCTAAACACGCTGCTGTCGAATGTCCATAAGATGCTGAGGCGCCTCATAGGAGAGGATATCGAGCTGGTTACAATGCTGGGCAGCGACCTGTGGCGTGTGAAAGCGGATCCTGGACAATTGGAGCAGGTCATTATGAATTTGGTGGTGAACGCTCGTGACGCGATGCCCAACGGGGGTAAGCTCATTCTGAGCACTGACAATAGGGAACTGGACGAGGCCTATGCCCGTGCCCATCCGCCTACTCGTCCCGGCTCCTACGTCATGCTCAATATTCAGGATAATGGCGCAGGAATGGATTTGGAAACGCTCAAGCGCATTTTCGAGCCGTTTTTTACGACCAAAGAGCAGGGAAGGGGGACTGGGCTTGGCCTGTCAACCGTGTACGGAATTGTGAAACAGAGTGAGGGCTACATATGGGTCTATAGCGAGCCCGGCCGGGGAACCTCTTTCGAAATCTACCTGCCCCGAGTTGAAGGCGAAGTTGTCCCAACGCTCGAAATGGTGCCACCTCCGATGGAATTCCCCCATGGGACCGAGACGATCTTGTTGGTCGAGGACGAGGAGGCAGTCCGGAATCTGGCGCGAACCATTCTCCAGGAATATGGGTACACGGTATTGGAAGCCTATCATGGTGCTGAGGCACTCCGAGTGGCCATCCGTCACGAAGGCCCAATTCATCTGCTGTTGACCGACGTCGTGATGCCACTTATGAGCGGACGTCAGTTGGCTGACAAATTGACTGCTCTGAGATCCGAAATGAAGATTATTTATATGTCGGGTTACACCGACTATACGATTGCGGATCACGGGATATTGGAGCCGGGGACAATGTTTCTGCAGAAGCCATTTACACTCGGTCTCCTCGTAAGCAAGGTGCGGGAAGTTTTGGACAGCAATCATCCGAGCTGATTCTCGCCGGTGGCGGACGGCAAGGAATACCTAGAGAGCTGGACTCATGACTTGAGGTCGTTTGTTAGTGGAAGAATTGGCGAAATGCGATCTAAGGCCCTTGCAGAACTGTTAGTGAGAATGCTTGATGAATTTTGGAAAGTATGTTTAACTGTAATTGCCCCGTCGCCTAGGACGTCACATCTTGGTAGTTTCTAGGTAGTTTCCATCTCGCGACTTCTCTCTGTTTCCGTGAGAGAGGCCTTTCCATGTAGTTCACAATTCAAAGCACGACGGGGCACTAATTCCGCAAGTTTTATTCTAATGGATTGACGGGGTTGCCCGGCCGGGGCTGCCAGGCAGGAGTGCCGAGAGTTTTCGTGAAACTTCTTTAAGTCTACTCTGTGGTCCTTTTGAATCCACCACATCGAGGTCCCTCCACAATGTTTCCGCGCCAGCCTTCCCGTCGCAAATTTCTCGGGTCTAGCGTGTCAGCAGGGGCGTTTCTTTTGGCTGACACGGCTCTTGCCAAATTTTCGTTTGGGGATCGCAACGGGGTGCGAAAACAACCTAGTTTGTGTCTATTTTCCAAACCTCTGGAAAAACTGAGTTACGCCGAGCTAGCCGATTTCGGAGCCGAACTGGGCATCGAGGGCATTGACCTGACGGTGCGGACCCCAGGGCACGTCTCTCCCGAACGAGTGGCGGAGGACCTGCCCAAAGCCATCCGGTCACTCGAAGCTGCAGGGCTCAGAGTGCCGATGATCACGACCGCCATCGTGGATGCGAGAGATAGCTCGACGGAAGCTATCATTAAGACGGCTTCTGGCTTGAGAATTCCATTTCTCAAGTTGGGGTACTTTTACTATCGAGGGTTTACCGAGGTTTCGCAACAGCTCAGCGAGATCCGCGGGCGGGTGCAGGCGATTGCTGTGCTTTGTGAGAGGTACCAGGTTCAGGCAGGCTTTCATAATCACTCAGGCGCTTACGTCGGAGCTGCCCTTTGGGATGAGTCAAAGATCCTGGAGGACCTTCCAGCTCTGTGGGTGGGATCTTATTTTGATCCAGCTCACGCCACCTTGGAGGGAGGAGGAGCCGGATGGAAGATTGGGTTGAACCTCTTGCTCGCCCGGATAAAGATGCTGGCGATCAAGGATTTTCGCTGGGAGCGACTTGGCATGGCGACCAGATCGGAAGCGGTTTTTGGCCCTCTGGGTCAAGGTGAGGTAAATTGGAAGGAGGTTTTTGACATCCTCAAGAACTCTGATTTTGCGGGACCGATTTCTTTGCACATAGAATATGCCGTTTTGAAAGAAAGCACCCAGGTTGAGAAAGAGAGATTGTTGAGAACCGCGCGGCAAGACCTCGCATTTCTCAAGGCGGGTCTAAAAACTGCTGGGATCGTTTAAAGGATGAGGACTCGTGATTGATGAAGCTTTGTGATTTTCTTTTCGATCTGCTCTATCGGCACGGAGTTCGCCAGGTCTTTGGGATCCCCGGCGACTTCGTACTCAATGTCTACCAGGCGCTGGAGCGATATGGCAAGTTCCAACTGGTCACGTTCAGTCACGAGCCGGCCGTGGGATTTGCTGCCGATGCCTCAGCCCGGATCACTAACGGGCTTGGAGTTTGCTGTGTCACTTACGGGGCCGGTGGGCTAAATATGGTTAACGCTGTTGCCTGTGCTTACGCGGAAAAATCTCCCGTGGTGGTCATTTCGGGCGGTCCTGGGGGGTCGGAAAAGCGCTCTGGGGTCATGGTTCATCATCAGGTGAAGTCTTACGAATCGCAGTTCAAAGTCTATCAGGAGGTGGTTGAATTCGGAGCCGTCCTGGATGATCCGCAGACGGCAGCTACGAACATCCGCAGAGCCATCGACGTGGCCCTCAAATTCATGCGTCCCGTCTACCTCGAGATGCCGCGCGACATGGTATTCGCCGAGATTCCGATCCCGTCAGGTTTTGAAGATGTCGAGCTCAAAGTGAACCGGGGAGCAGTGGAAGAGGCTGCTCAGGAGATTGAGGAACGTCTTGTTGCCAGTCACCATCCCGTTATTGTCGTCGGGGTTGAAGTGCGACGTTTCCACTTGCAGGAGAAAGTGCTGCGGTTGGCGGAAAGGCTACAGGTCCCCGTCACCTCCTCCTTTCTTGGCCGTGGCGTCTTTCCGACTCTTCATCCGCAATTCATTGGAACTTATCTAGGAACCGTCAGCCCAAAGCCTTTGCGTCAAGTTGTAGAGAAGTCTGATTGTCTGCTTTTGCTGGGTGAGCTTGTGAGTGATACCAGCCTGGGGATAGCGGCTGATTGCATCAATCAATCCAATACGATCCTTTGCATCTCCAGGGATGTCTATATCAAGCATCATCGCTACCAGCACACGCCGCTCGGCCAGCTCATTGACCGCATCCTGGAGTCGCCGCGATTACCGACAAAAAGCCATTGCCTTCCCAACTGGAAGTCTGACATTTCGCCTGAAGTCTTTGAGCCCTACGCTGACGACGAAAGAATTAAAGTGCGGCATCTGATCCATTTGGTCAACGAGTTCCTGGCACAGCACCCTGACATGCCGGTTGTCGCCGACACAGGCGATTGCCTCTTTGCGAGCGTCGATATCCGGGCTAACATCTGCGTGGCTCCAGCGTATTATGCAACCATGGGATTCTCGATACCCGGGGCGATGGGTTTACAACTATCCAGCCGGTTGCGTCCGCTGGTCCTGGTGGGGGACGGCAGCTTTCAGATGACAGGGCCAGAGATTTCGCAGTGCGTCCGCTATGGCTTGAATCCGATCATTGTCCTATTCAACAATAGTCGGTGGGAAATGCTCCAGGCCTTTTTCCCGGAGGCCAGTTATAATGACACGGTTTCGTGGCCGTTTGCTAAGCTGGCAGAGCTCTGGGGCGGGTGCGGGTTCGAGGTCCATACTCCTGGGGACCTGCGCTCGGCGCTGAATGCAGCCTATTTGAAAGATCGCTTTTGTCTTGTTGAGGTGAGACTGGAGCGAGGCGATATCTCGCCGATTCTGAGAGGCTTTGTCGAGGGGTTTAAGAAGAAGGTATATCCCAGCTAGGGAAGGTAAAGACTTGAGCTGCGCCTAGGAGTCAGTTCCGACGGCCGCAATGGCGACCGCGACCGATTCGCTTTCAACTGGACGTGACAAGGAAGGCAAAGGGGCGCAGCACTGACCGCTGAGGTCGTGGAGACCCATATCACTGATGCGGAGGATTGTTTGATGAAGCATTATTACTTATGGCTACTGTCACCCTTGTTTTTCATCATCTTTGCGAACATGGGTTTCGCACAAAAAGCGCCAGAGATCAAATTTGAAAAGTATCGACTGGCGAATGGCCTGCATGTGATTTTGCATCAAGATCACAAACTGCCGGTCGCTCACGTCAATTTGTGGTACCACGTTGGCTCGAAGAACGAGAAGGAGCGCAGAACGGGTTTTGCTCATCTGTTCGAGCATATGATGTTCCAAGGATCGAAGAACGCGAACGGGGAATATATTTCCTTGATTGAGAAAGCGGGCGCCAATCTGCGCGAGGGAGGAGTAAACGGCACGACCAGCTTTGACCGCACGAACTATTTCGAGACCGTTCCCAGCGAGTCCTTGGAGTATGCCTTGTGGTTGGAGTCCGACCGGATGGGGTTCCTGACCGATGTTCTGACTCAAGAGAAGCTAGACAACCAGAGGGATGTAGTCAAGAACGAGCGCCGGCAAAGCTATGAGAACGTTCCTTACGGACGCGCGTTTCAGATGATCTTCGAGAATCTGTTTCCCAAGGGACATCCCTACTCCTGGTTGGTGATTGGTTCTCAGGAAGATCTCACGGCGGCCTCGGCGGAGGATGTCAAGGATTTCTTCAAAACCTACTACACTCCCAATAATTGCAGCTTGGTTATTGCTGGAGATTTCGAGGTCGGGGAAGCCAAACGGCTTGTTGAAAAATACTTCGGATCCTTTGAGCCGGGCCCTTCTCTCGAAAGACCGCGCCTGTGGGTTCCACGACTGGACGGAGAAAAGCGTATTCAGGTTGCAGACCGGGTGCCACAGGAGCGTGTCTATGTGGTTTGGCCAACACCTGCCTACTTTCAGCCAGGAGATGCGGAACTCGATTTGGCTTCCCGCATCTTGTCTCAAGGCAAGAATTCTCGACTTTACAAAACGCTTGTTTACGACAGACAAATTGCTTCGGATGTGTCAGCTTTCAACTATTCGCTGGAGATCAGCGGTGTCTTTGGAGTGATCGCTACAGCCCGCCCGGGTCATAGTTTGGATGAAATTGAGAAGGTCATTTATGATGAGATTACCCGTTTTGCTCAAAATGGTCCGGAAGAAGAAGAACTGATGAGAGAAAAGGTTAAACAGGAATTCGACTTTATCAGCGGGCTGGAACGCATTGGGGGCTTTGGTGGTAAATCAGATCTTCTCAATCAGTACAATACGTTTCTAGGTTCTCCCGACTTTTTCCAGAGAGACTATGATCGTTATCAAAAGTGCTCGGCCACGCAGATACGAGATGTCGTGCGGCAATATCTGGATACCCGTAACCGTCTGGTAGTGTCCTTCTTGCCGGAGCAGTCGGACCGTCCTAATGTGGCTGAGACAGATCGTCGCAAAATACCGAGTCTCGGGGATAGGAAGGCGTTTCAACCTCCTACATTCAGTATCAGAAAACTGCCCAACGGGCTCACAGTAGCAGCCACCGAGCGTCACGAGCTGCCAAAAGTCGCGGTAGGATTAGTCCTCAAAACCGGCGCAACGGCCGATCCCGCCACAAAGTCGGGTGTTGCCTGGATGACAGCCGAGATGCTGGACGAAGGAACGACCTCTCGGTCTGCATTGCAAATCCAGGCGGAGCTCGATCGCTTGGGCAGTTCTCTCCATACCTCTGCCAGCTCAGAAAGCTCGGAAGTGAATGTCGAAGCCCTTAAGAAGAACCTCAAGCCAACGCTCCAAATAATGGCTGACTTAATTCTACATCCCACTTTTCCTGAGACGGAATTGGAAAGACAACGCAAGCAGCGGTTGGACAGCATTCTCCAGGAGCGCAACAATCCCCCCGTGATTGCCAGCAAGGTTTTTCGATCCGCTCTGTTTGGAGAGCAGCATCCTTTGGGGCGTGAAACTGACGGCAGTGAGGCATCCATCAGCGCCTTGTCACGAACTGATCTGGAGAAGTTCTACCAGGCCTATTGGAAGCCAAACAATGCAGCCCTGATTTTTTCGGGCGACATCAGCCTGGAGGAAGCTGCTAACCTTTCGGAGGAGGTCCTTGGGCGCTGGCAGGCAGGGAAGGTCCCAGAAGCCGACGTGTCAGTTATTGAGCCGCCCGCCAGCAGTCAGGTGTACTTGGTCGACCGTCAGGATTCTGCCCAATCACAAATCAGGATTGGCTCGATTGGGCCGAAGCGCCGCGTTGACGACTATTATGCCATTGAGCTTATGAACGCCGTCCTGGGAGGCGCCTTCACCAGTCGTCTCAATCTCAACCTGCGTGAAGAGAAAGGATACACGTATGGTGCGTTCTCCGGGTTCTCATATGGCCGTCAGATCGGACTTTGGACAGGGAGAGCTGGTGTTCAGACCAAGTTCACTAAAGAGTCCTTGGTCGAATTTCAAAAGGAGCTCAGTGGAATCCGCGAGAAAAAGCCGATCACTTCAGCAGAATTAGAGGTTGCCAAGGCCAACTTAACGCGAGGTTTTTCTCAACGCTTTGAGACGCTGGGGAGGCTTATCCAGCACGTGGATGAGATATTCTCCTATGATTTGCCGCCAGAAGAAATCTCCAGATATCCTTCTGAAGTTGAGAAAGTCACTTTGGAAGAGGCTCAGGCCGCGGCCAGAAAATATATTTCAGTTTCCAGAGCGATCATTGTCATAGTGGGCGACCTCAGCAAAATTGAAAAAGAGATCCGTGAATTGAATCTGGGGACTGTCACCGTGGTTGACGCGGAAGGAAAAAAAATACGGTGACGGTGACAGTACTCGACTGCTGTTGTCGCACATAAGCGGCTAATCGTAGCAAGCCACAACCTCCCGTAAGCGACCCGCTTCCAGAAGTTTACATTTAGCAGTTCAACCGTATTGAAGGTGTCCCCTATTTATCGAACACACTCCGTTTAATTGGACTTGTTCACCGTCCCCCAGATCGTCCTTCCGTAAGGCTCGCTAGGCCTACCATCCACTTCCTGATCAAGCACTTTGTGACCCGTAAGTGACAGGGCGGGACCCTCTTTTTCATAAGGATT
>Ga0075423_10000770_pt1 | contig 26967 bp, 28 predicted proteins | sample SoiMethybrSBSTD2_FD_80114 | JGI IMG/M metagenome (GOLD analysis project Ga0075423, IMG submission 80114) | Bulk soil microbial communities from a Populus tree surrounding site in Tennessee, USA - Soil MetaG P. TD hybrid SBSTD2 | ecosystem: Environmental > Terrestrial > Soil > Tree plantation... | reverse complement strand
ATCACCCTTGGACGGAGCGAGGTGCATGCGCGCTTCCCAGCACGCTTCCAGCTGATCCTGGCGGCCAACCCTTGTCCCTGCGGGCAGGCCGCAACGCCGGGTGGTCATTGCCAGTGCACACCCATGGTGGTCCGCCGATACGCGGAGAAGATCTCCGGACCGATACGCGACCGCATCGACATCAGCCAAGCGTTCGTGCCCTTGCGTAAGGCGTATCTGAAGGCTGCCCTGCAACGCGGCGAGCCCTCTGTTGTGATAGCTGAACGGGTGCGAGAGGCTCGTGATCGGCAGCGCCGGCGGCTGGCCGGTAGCGGTTGGCAGACTAACGGCGAAGTCTCTGGGACTTACCTGCGTCGGCATTTGCCGCTTCCGGATGGCCTGCACACGGTTGACGAGGCTGTGGACCGCGGGCGGCTGAGCGCTCGAGGCGTGGACAAGGTACTGCGCCTGGCCTGGACGATTGCTGATCTTGGTGGCCGTGATGTGCCGGGCCGTGATGAGCTGGCGGTCGCGTTGGCGATGCGGCGCGGGGAGCAGCCTGGCGCGGTGAAGCGTGAGGCGGTTGGATCGTGATCGATTCGGATCGCAGGGCGCGGATGCTGCTCTCGTGTGCGATGGAGGGTGGTGATCTCTTGGTCGCGGAGCTGGTGCAGAATCTGGGTGCCGAGGGTGCCTGGGCGAAGATCATCGAGGGTGTGTTGGGGGAGCCGGCCGCCCAGCGCGCTGCCCAGGTCGCGGTTGATGTGGCGGAGCGGCTGGCAAGCGCAGCGGCGATGCGTTTCATCGGTCCGGGTGACGAGGAGTGGCCGTCCGGACTTGATGATCTTCGACATGCCGAGAGCGTTCAGCGACGCGGTGGCGAGCCGGTTGGGCTCTGGCTGCGAGGGCCTGGGCATCTGGCTCATCTGATGGAGCGGTCGGTTGCGATCGTGGGCTCGCGGGCTGCAACTGCGTACGGAAATGGCATTGCGGCCGACCTGGCCGCCGATCTTGTCGAATACGGCGTGAGCGTTGTCTCTGGTGGCGCGTTCGGCATAGACGGGGCTGCCCACCGCGGGGCACTTGGCGCTGGCGGGCCGACGGTAGGCGTGCTGGCCAACGGCGTCGACGTGGCCTATCCACCGGCCCACGCCACATTGTTTGAAACCCTTGCCAACGAGCAGCTGCTGGTATCGGAACTGCCGCCTGGCGCCCACCCCACGCGGGTGAGATTCTTGGCCCGCAATCGTCTGATCGCCGCAATGTCGCGCGGCACGGTGGTGGTGGAGGCAGCGCTGCGTTCCGGTGCGCGCAACACGGCCGGCTGGGCGCTCGGTTGCGGACGGCCGCTGATGGCGGTGCCGGGCTCGGTGTATTCCCGCGCCTCAACGGCTCCGCATTTGATGATTCGCAGTGGGCAAGCCGTGCTAGTCACAGCGGCTACGGAGGTGTTGGAGCTGATCTCGGATATGGGTCAGGGCATGCTGCCGCTCAGCCAGGGCCAGAGTCGGGCAACTGATGCGCTTACGGAGACCCAACTCGCGGTATTCGAGGCAATTCCAGCTCGTCGCCGAGCCTCGGTCGAAGACATCGCCCTTGCCGCAGCCGTCAGCGTCCCAACGTGTCTGGGTGCGCTCACCGCACTCGAGACCGCCGGGCTCGTAGACAGTGACGGTCGAGGCTGGCTGGTCACCGCTGGAAGCGCTCGAGCATGATCGGCTCATGCGCCCTGGGCCCGTCGAAGGGTGCCGGGTGTCGTGCACCACCCAGAACGGCCCTGAGCCTGTCGAAGGGGCGGGGTTCTTCAGCCGCGATGGGCTCCTAGCGAGCCTTGGCCAGGAACGTCCGCAGCAGCGGTCCGGCTGTCGATGAGCCCGACTTGCCGTCGTTGACGAAAACCGCGACCGCCAGATCGCCTTGGGCCGCGAGCATCCAAGCGTGAGTCTTGAGCGGCTTGGAGGCCCCGTACTCCGCGGTACCGGTCTTCGCCAGCACCGTTGGGCCGTCGAGGGTGCTCAACACGCGACCGCTGCCCTCCGTCACTACCGCGCGCATCATTTCGCGGAGTTGACGCGCCTCACGGTGGGTCAGCGGCTTTCCGTTCGGGGTGGCCTGAGCTCCATCGATCAGATGCGGTACGACCGTCTCGCCTTCTGCCACCGAGGCGACCACTGCAGCCATCACCATCGGAGAGGCCTCGACTTTGCCCTGGCCGATCATGGCGGCGGCGCTGCCGGTGGCTGACGGATCGCTCGGCACTGAGCCGAAGAACGAGGGAAAGCCGACGTCGTAGTCGGTCCCGAAGCCAAGGGAGACGGCGGCATCTCGTAGCGGGGACTTGTCGAGTTTGCCTCGCTGGCCGATGAACGCCGTATTGCATGATTGCGCGAGCGCGGTACGGAGCGGAATCGTGCCCAGATGGTTGCGCGGATAGTCGCTGTAATTGCTGAATTTCCGGCCATTCACGGTAACCGTCAACGGGCATGTGACGGACGACTTTGGGGTCAGGCCGGCCCGAAGCAACGCCAGGGCAGAGACGACCTTGAAGGTGGATCCGGGTGCCGCTCGCCCCACCGTAGCGAGGGATTGCCCACGATTGCCTTCACCATTGGCGGCCGCCACGATTGCTCCTGTCGACGGTCGGATGGCAACCAGGGCACTCGCTGGTCTTGTTGTGGCCAAAGTCTTCTCCGCAAGCTTCTGCAGCCCGACGTTGAGCGTCGTTGTCAGCGGTTTCCCTGGCACCGGCTTGACCTCGAAGAGCACGACTGGTTCGGCTTCGGCGGCAGGTGAGGGGGTTGGTGTCGGGCTGGCCGAGCTGCCGCTTGGCTTGGCGGCGACCAATCGCACCCGCACGCCAGGCGTTCCTCGCATCTGTGCGTCGTAGCGCTTTTGCAATCCGGACAGCCCGACCTGATCCCCGGAAACGACGGCGCCGCCTGACTGCTCGACATCCTCCTTTGTTGCTTCGCCGACCGTTCCAATGATCGGCCGGGCAAAATCGCGGGCCGGCGCCAGCATCTGGCTCGTTCGAATGGAAACCGCTCCTGGAATGGCACGGATCCTCGAGCCGCGTGGCAGATGGGGCGCATCCATGCGGAGCACGATCGCCAAAACGAAGGCGTCCTTGCCGGCACCGGCGACCTTTGCCGCGTACGCCTTGGGATCGATCTCGACCACCCCCGCGAGCCGCACGGCGGACGCTTTGGCCTTCTCCTCGCTCACCTTCGACTTGTCGATTCCGATCCGGAATACCGTCCGGTCAACAACTATCGGCGCGCCGTCCTCTCCCAGCAGCTCGCCGCGTTCGGGATAGAGGCGACGTTGCGAGAGTCGGTTCGTGCCGTCCAGCTGTGGTTGCACGATGCTCGGCTGCCAGCTTGTCTTCCACTGTCCAGAGTCCTTGGCCACGTTCGCCTCGGCCTCATACGTCCAGTGCTCGGGTACGCCGGGAAACGCCCAGGCGAACGACAACCTGGCGGTGGCTGTCGATCCGTGCCGGGATACCGACGCGACGGTAACGTTCGGCTTCAATGGCCCCATACCGGCGACCAGTGGCTGGAACAGATCGTTGACCGCTGCGCCGGTGGCGCCGACGAACGGTACCGGTGAGAGATCCTTCGCACTGAGACCGGCCGCGAGTGCTGCTGCTACGCGGTCAGGAGTATCACCGTCGGGCTTCGGATTTGGCCGAGGCAGCGAGATGCCACAGCCGGCCATTGCCAGGACGATGACCAGTATCAGACAACTGAATCCGAGGCGTCTTGCCGGAGCCGGTCGGAGTGCTGCGCGCTGGGACACCGAGCCATCCTGCCACCTGCTGCCGCCATGGGTAGTGTCGCGGACATGGGCATCTACGCTAAGCGTCCGGCCAGGATGATCGGCCAACTCCTCGGAGATGGCTTCGTTCTGCTCTGGACGATCGGCTGGGCCATCGTCGCAATCTTCGTCCATCGGGTGATCGAGGTATTGGCCACTCCGGCCAGGGAAACAGCGAAGACCGCTGTGCGATTGGCTGAGAATTTTCGTGAGGCTGCAGCCGAGGCGGCGAAGGTGCCCGTCGCTGGTGACCAACTGCGGCGACCCTTCGACTCCGCTGCGGTGACACTCGGCAACTTGATCACCTCCGCCAACGAGCAGGTTGCAAGCATCGAACGACTGGCGTTGATCGTTGGCTGGCTGGTCTTTCTCATTCCCGTAACGATCGTGGTGGCTTTCTGGCTGCCACGTCGGATCCGGTTCTATCGCCAGGCTCGGGCGTCCCAAGTCTTCTTGGATTCATTGTCTGACCTTGATCTCTTCGCCCTCCGGGCGATGGCTGCCCAGCCCCTCTACGTGCTGGCTCAGATCAGCGATGACCCGGTCCAGGCCTGGCGCTCCGGAGACCGGGAGGTGATCAACAAGCTGGCCGAGATCGAGTTGAAGCGTGACGGGCTCCGGCTGCCTGCAAGCTTGCGCGCAGTACCTGGGGAGGCCAGTATCAGGGGACAGGTCGATCTGTCGGGATGACGTCAGCCATGACTTGGGGTGGCGGCGCCAGCCCTCCAAACCACCTCCCGTGCTGTTGTTAGCCGAACGATTATCAAGGAGGTTGAGATGTCACTGAACAGGTATCTGGTCGGACTGTTGCTCGGAGCTGAAGAGGACTGGCCGCAAGCCTTCGAGGCCATTGCGAGCCGCATCGGCGTCTTCCGGTACGCAGGTGCTGATCATGTTCTGGACACGGAGCGAGTGCACATCCACCCTTTCAACCTGCGAGATAGAGCCCGCCACCAAGTGGTCATCGACCGGCTGGCCTACTGGTACTACCACCCGCGCGAGTGGCTGAAAAAGGTTGCGCTGATGGACGATGTCTATCTGCTGAATTCGCCGTTCACGTTCCAGTCGATGGAGAAGCACTCGGCGTATTGTGCGCTGATCCGGCTCGGTATGAACATTCCGGACACGGTGCTCGTGCCTTACAAGAACCCGATCGACAACGTGCGCTGGGCGTACACCTCCCGCAACTACAACGATTCCTTCGATCTTGTCGCGATCGCCGACGAGATGGGATACCCGCTCTTCATGAAGCCGTTCGACGGCGGCGGCTGGCGAGGCGTGTCCAAGGTCAGGAACAAGTCAGAGCTGATCGCGGCGTACGACGACTCCGGCGAGATGTTGATGCACCTGCAGAAGTCGGTGGAACCCTACGACGTGTTTGCACGTGCCTTGACTATTGGGCCTGAGTCCATGGTGATGCACTTCCGCCCGGACCTGCCCATGCACGACCGCTACGCAGTTGATCATGAATTTCTCTCTGCCAAGGTGGGTCGGGAAGCGACCACTATCACGCAGATGGTGAACGCCTTCTTTCGCTGGGAGTTCAACTCGTGCGAAATGCTGGTGCAGGGCGACACCGTGATCCCCATCGACTACGCCAACGCCTGCCCCGACGTCGCCGTGACGTCGCTGCATTACTACTTCCCCTGGGCCATGAAGTCATTGGTCAAGTGGACCGCCTTCTGCGCGGCGACTGGGCGCCGCGCCAAGATGCATGTCGACACCGACCCGTGGTTCGCCGTAGCCGATGATCCCGATCTTGACTATGAGTCCAAGCTCGTTCGCTATCAGCAGCTTGCTGATGAGCACTTCGAGAAGGAACGCTATCTGGACTTTTGCGCTACTGCCTTGCCTGGCATCGATGATCTGGTGTTCGAGTGGGTCTCATCGGCCGACTTCGATCGGATGCTCACTGAGACGGTCACCCATACCTACCCGGAGCATGAGCGCGAGCGGTTCATGAGCCATTTCCGCGGCCTGGTCGGCCTGTGGATCAGTGATCAAGAGCAGGTTTCTGTCTAGAACCTCGACTCGTCGTGCGTTCGCTGCGCTGTGTTTGATGGCTCGCTCCGCTCGCTGAGGCTGGCGCTTGTGAGCCACTGCCTTCCTCACTCGCACGCAGGCGAAAAGCGTGCCTGCTCGCTCGCTCGTCTAGGTCAGCGGCGCGCCAACCTCCTCAGCACGGTGGCTCGCGATTCGCCACGACGAAGATGCGGCGGAAGGGCAACAACGTGCCGCACGGCCGGGCCGGGTAAGCCGCATTCAACAACTCCTGGTATTCCGAGACGAACTGCGCCCGAAGATCATCTCGCAACGCCTGCAGCACCGGTCGCGCGCCGGTGCCCGCTATCCAGCGGAAGATCGGATTCGGTCCGCTCAGCACATGGAGGTAGGTAGTCTCCCAAGCGTCGACCGAGCACCCCAGACCAGCAAGATCATCTAAATAGGACGCCGCATCGGCCGCGCCCGGCCAAGTGACCTCGGTCAGCAGCGGGGCATAGCGGGGGTCGGCTGCCAACTGGCGGAGCAGCAGATGACTCGGTTCGTCGAAGTTCCCCGGTACTTGAAAGGCTAACCACCCGTCTGGCGAAAGGGTGGAGACCAAGAAGGGCAGCAGATCGCGGTGTCCGGGGACCCACTGCAGCGTGGCGTTGCTGATGATCACATCCACTCGAGTCGCGGGCTGCCAGCCACGAATGTCCTGCAACTGGAAGCTCACTCGTGGCCCAGCGAACTCTTCGGCCTGCATGATCATCTCTGGTGATGAGTCCAACCCAAGGATCTGCGCATCGGGCCAGCGATCAGCCAATGACGCGGTGAGCTGACCGGGTCCGCATCCCAGGTCGACCACTACCGTCGGATGCGCGGCGTTGACTCGGCTCAGCAGATCAACAAATGGCCGAGAGCGCTCATCGGCGAAGTCCAGGTACCGGGTCGGATCCCAGAGAGCCATCAGTTCCGACGGTGGTAGGCGTCGCGCCACGTCGGCACGCCGGGCTTCCAGGCAAGAGTCATCGAGGCCTCGGATGGAGTGCGGTTGGCCTTGCGATTGTTGCAGCGAGTGCAAGCTGCGACGGTGTTCTGCCAACTGTTGGTGCCACCACGGGACTGAGGTAGGAGATGATCGACAGTGTCGGCCGGGCCCTCGCAATAGGCGCAGCGATGATGATCACGGCGCAGCACGCCACGTTTGGACCATGTGGGCGTTCGGGCGTACAAGAAGGTGGTCTTGACGTAGCGGATCAAACGAAGCACCAGTGGCCAGGGATATGGGCCGATTCGATGTCCGTCGCGGGCTTCCTCAACGATCGCGACCTCGCGAACCAGCATGCGGATAGCGTGCTTGATCGAAACCGTGTGCAGGGCCGTGTTGTCGGTATTGAGAACAATCACCGCTGACATCACCGCACCCCCTTCCCTGGGCCCAAAAGTGCACAAGCCAACGACGCTGTATTGGGATTATGGCCGGTTAGCCCAAGACAGAGCGATATCGCGGCTGTGAGTGTCAGTCGGCTTGACTATTCTCGAATACATGTTCGATTATAAGAGAGTGTCACTGCGCCCCGCGCCGCAACCCGTACTGCAACCCGCACCGCGCTCTACTCGGCCTGAGCTGCGAGCGGCGGAGTTGCGCGAGCAGCGCCCAACAACTCGCAGCCGTATCCAGGAGCTGCAGCAGCGAGTGCAGCGGATGCAGGGACCCGCGGTTTCGCGCACCTTGGAGTCGTTACCGGGCATGTCGGGAGTCATTCAACTCAGGACCGGTGAGGCGTACGCGGTAGACAGTCCGAGCCTGGCGACGGCCCTCGTCGCAGGTCCATCGCAGGCTGGGGAGTGGATTGCTTTCGTAGGGATTCCGGATCTGGGGTTCGAGGCTGCCGCGCAGTTCGGAATCGATCTCGAGCGGACCGTGGTCGTACCACATCCCGGTGAGCTTTGGCTGAGCGTGACAGCCGGTCTGCTCGATGTGGCCACCGTTGTCGTTGTAAAGCCCCCCGTATCGGTCGGCGCACAGCAGGCCGAACGGTTGAAATCGCGGCTCCGGATGAAGGATGCGGCCTTGGTGTGCTGGGGGGAGTGGCCACGGTCCGATGCGACTTTGACCATCACCGAATCCTCCTGGCTCGGGCTGGGCTGCGGACATGGTCGATTGACAGCTCGTCGCGTCGTGGTTTCGGTTCGCCAAGGCGGACCGGTTCGCCACGTATCGCTATGGCTGCCGGGAGTCGATCAACAAATAGCCGAGCGTGATCATGAGGTGATAACGCTCTCCGTAGCACAGGCGGGGTGAGACATGACCGCCGTAAAGCCCTCGTCTGAAACGTTTATCCGCACTAGGCCACAAAAATCGGTCGAATCGCCTGATACCACGTTCATTCGTGGCCCTGTCATTCGTGGCCCTGTCGTTCGTAGCCCTGTCGTTCGTAGCCCTGTCGTTCGTAGCCCTGTGCGGAGAAACGACGGGAGTTGCGAGGAACCTGATACCAGGACAGTGATCAGGCAGCTCGTGGTGTGGTGTCCCGACTGGCCGGTGGTCGCAGCGGCAGCTCAGCTCGGCTTGAGTTCTGAGTTGCCGCTGGCAGTTTTCGAGCGCGGTGAAGTGTTCGCATGCTCAACAATGGCCAGGGTCGAAGGGGTCCGGCGAGGCATGCGCCGCCGCGACGCCTCAGCACGTTGTCCGGAATTGATCGTTCTGGAGCGGAACGCTGCAAGTGAGGTTCGCACTTTCGAAAGCGTGCTGGCAGCGATCGAGGAGATCTCGGCCGGCGTGGCACCGGTACGCCCCGGTCTTTGTGCGCTCCGTGTCCCCAGGCGCTTCTACGGCGGCGAACGAGAGGCGGCAGCCGTTGTAGCTGAGCATCTTGTTGGTGCGGGGGTCTGGGATTTCCGAATTGGGATCGCCGACGGCATCTTTGCCGCCGAGCAGGCAGCGCGCCGCGCAGCACCACAGGACTGCTGGATCATCCCACGTAATGGCTCGGCGGTATTCCTCGCTGCCTTGTCGATCGGTGTTTTGGAGAATGCCGAACTGGTCACCTTGCTCCGTCGCTTGGGTATCCGCAGTCTTGGAGACTTTGCGTTATTGGCCTCCCGCGATGTGCTCACCCGCTTCGGACGTGAAGGCGCGTTGCTTCATCGTCTAGTGCGCGGACTGGACAACCACCCGATCGTCTCTCGCCGGCCGCCTCTCGATGTAGACCAGCGAGTGTCATTCGTGCCTGCGCTAGAGACGGTGGAACCGATCGTCTTCAGCGCTCGGCAGACTGCCGAAAAGCTGGTCGCCGAGCTCGCCCACCACGGCCTGGTCTGCACCGAGGTCCGTATCGAGGTGGTGACCGAGGGCGGCTGGACAGGATCGCGCGTCTGGGCCCACTCGCGCTGGTTCGCGGCGAGCGACTTGATCGATCGGATCTATTGGCAGCTGCAAGGAGACCCGGCTCCGGAGCCGGTCTGTGAGTTGCGGCTGCTCCCGGAGTCGGTCGAATCACTGGCTGATCATGGTGAGGGCTTGTGGGGCAGCGCGCTGAACGAGCATGTCGAACGGGGGATCGCCCGACTGCAGGGCATGCTCGGCCCCGAGGAGGTCTTGGCCCCCTCGCTCCAGGGTGGACGCAATCCGAAAGATCGGCAGTTGCTCAGTCCATGGGGGGAACGGCAATCCACTCCGCGCAATCCCAAGCTGCCGTGGCCAGGCTCGATCCCACCGCCCGCCCCAGCCCGAGTCTTCTCTACCCCGATGTTGTCGGCCGTACTGAGCGAGGACCACAGATCTGTGAGAGTCACCAATCGTGGACTGGTGACCGCTGTACCTGCTTTTGTCAGCATCGGCGAGGGGTCGGAGCTGGTGCCGATCGACGCCTGGGCAGGTCCGTGGCCTATTGACGAGCTGTGGTGGAATCCGGAGCAAGCGCGTCAGGTCGCGAGGTTCCAGATCACCAGCGTTGACGGCAGCGCCTGGTTGCTGATCGTGGAGAACGACCAGTGGTGGACAGAGGCTCGCTATGACTGAGTTGAATTGCTCGCTCCGCTCACAGCAGATCGCGCTAGAACCCGATGGTGTCGTCGTCACTCGCAGACGAAATGCGTGTCCGCTCGCTCCTCCTCCATCCATCGGAGCGCGATCTGAGTTGAATTGCTCGCTCACTTCGGATGGATTGAGCGCCTGACGTGGGCTGGAACAATCCGCCGATACCTTGGCGTGAACTCGAGCGTCGGATGTCTGGCCGGCCTATGCCGGACAACTCCGAGGACAATCCAGATGGCGACAATGCCCCTGGGTACTCCCACAAGCGCCCGCCGTACGTGCCCGACGAGCAGCTGGTCAAGCGTCCAAACGATCCGGTGGTGCCGTACGCGGAGCTGCACTGCCACAGCAACTTCAGCTTCCTGGATGGGGTGAGCGATCCCGAGGAACTGATCGAGGAGAGCATCCGACTCGGACTGGACGCGCTGGCGATCACCGACCATGACGGCTTCTACGCGGCATCCCGTTTCGCCGAGGCGGCACTCGCGTACGACCTGCGCACTATCTATGGCGCAGAGCTGTCGCTTGGACTCACCACACCACAAAACGGTGTAGCCGACCCCGAAGGTCAGCATCTCCTCGTGCTTGCTCGCGGTGTCGAGGGATACCACCGACTCTCTGGAGCGATCACCGAAGCCCAGTTGAGAGGCGACGAAAAGGGACGCCCAAGCTACTTCGAAGAGGAATTGGCTGCACAGTCAGACGGCAATTGGATGATCTTGACCGGCTGCCGCAAAGGCGCCGTACGACAAGCGCTGATCACCTCTGGTCGAGCAGCGGCTGCTGCTGAGCTGGACAAGCTAACGGCACTGTTCGGCCATGATCATGTTGTGGTCGAGCTCATTGATCATGGATTGCCGACCGACTCTGATCTCAACGACGCCCTTGCCGCCCTGGCACATGATCACGAGTTGCCAGTAGTGGCCACCAACAATGTGCACTTCGCCACCCGCGACGGCGGCCGTCTCGGAGCAGCCTTGGCCGCTGTACGCGCCCGCAGAAGCCTGGCCGATATGGACGGCTGGCTGTCTGGACCTGGTGCCCACCTGCGTTCTGGAGCGGAGATGGCGCAGATCTTCTCGCGTTATCCGGGTGTCGTAGCGCGGACTGTCGAGATCGCCGATCAGTGCGCCTTCAATCTGAGACTTGCCAAGCCGCGGCTACCCAAACTGGACCTGCCGGATGGGCAAACACCGATGAGCTTGCTGCGAGAGCTGACCCGCAAGGGGGCAGACGCACGCTATGCGCACATTCGCGAACAGGCTGAGGAGCGGCTGCGCAAAGAGCTGGCAGTGATCGAGGACAAAGATTTCCCTGGCTACTTCCTGATCGTGCACGACATGGTGAAGTTCGCCCGCGACAAAGGGATTCTCTGCCAGGGCAGGGGATCAGCGGCCAATTCCGTCGTCTGCTACGTGCTGGGCATCACCGCTGTCGACCCCATCGCGTTCAAGCTGCCCTTCGAGCGCTTCCTGTCAGCCACTCGCGACGAAGAGCCGGATATCGATGTCGACTTTGACTCCGATCGCCGCGAGGAAGTGATTCAAGAGGTCTATCGCCGCTACGGACGGCGTAACGCCGCCCAGGTGGCCAATGTGATCAGCTATCGACCGAGGTCGGCAGTCCGCGACATGGCGAAGGCCCTCGGCTACTCCACCGGTCAGCAAGACGCTTGGTCTAAACAGATCGATTCGTGGGGAATGCTCCCGGTCAGTGAGTTGGAAGATGATCCCGAGAGCGCAGCGGCGACTAACGCCAGAGCCGTGCTGGACCACCAGATTCCTGATCAAGTCGTGGATCTGGCCGAGCAACTTTTGAAGGCTCCACGCCATCTCGGCATCCACTCCGGCGGCATGGTGCTGACCGAGCGTCCGGTGGGGGAAGTCTGCCCGATCGAACGTGGCCGGATGGACAACCGGACAGTGCTGCAGTGGGACAAGGACAGCTGCGCGTGGATGGGGCTGGTGAAATTCGACTTCCTCGGTTTGGGCATTCTCGCCGCTATCCAATACACCTTCGACCTGGTGGCGACGAGAGTGGGGGAGCGCTGGACGCTCGACACCATGCCTAAAGAGGAGCCCGGCGTCTATGACATGTTGTGTCGAGCCGATTCGATCGGTGTCTTTCAGGTCGAGAGCAGGGCTCAAGTCGGCACCCTGCCTCGACTGCAGCCCCGTCGGTTCTACGACCTGGTGATCGAGGTTGCGCTGATTCGCCCGGGACCGATCCAAGGCGGCGCAGTACACCCCTACATTCGCCGGGCGACTGGGCGAGAGGAGGTCACCTACCTGCATCCAGCGCTGGAGCCAGTGTTGGAGCGGACCAAGGGAGTGCCACTGTTCCAGGAGCAGTTGATGCAGATCGCGATGGCGGTTGGCGGCTGCACCGGCGATGACGCCGATCTGCTACGTCGGGCCATGGGATCCAAACGAGGCGTGGAGAAGATCGAACGGCTCAAGGACAAGCTGTACGAGGGGATGGCATCCAACGGAATTACCGGTGCGCTGGCCGACGACATCTACAGCCGGATTCAGGCCTTCGCCAACTTCGGCTTCGCCGAGAGTCACGCGATCAGCTTCGCCCTGCTGGTTTATGCCTCCTCCTGGCTCAAGCTGCACTACCCAGGAGCGTTTTTGGCGGGCCTGCTCAGAGCCCAACCGATGGGCTTTTACTCTCCGCAGTCGCTCGTCGCTGATGCCCGTCGGCACGGCGTTACTGTGCTGCGTCCCGACATCATGCAGTCCGATGTCGACGCTGATCTTGAACAGGTCGAGCCCGGGCGCCGCGGCCCGACTGGCTTGGACAGCTGCTTGCAGCGTGTCCAACTCGAGGTCGGGGCCTTCGTACGGTCGGCTCCGGACCGAACACTCGAACATCGCCGTGACGGCATCTTCGCGGTCAGGCTCGGACTCACCGAGGTGCAAGGCATAGGTCGCGAGCTAGCTGAGCGGATTGTTCTCCAGCGTCGGAAGGACAGGTTCACCGATATCAATGACGTCGTACGCCGGTGCGGTCTCACAGTCGCTCAGGCGGAAGCCCTGGCAACGGCCGGAGCCTTCGACTGCTTCGGGCTGTCTCGTCGCCAGGCTCTTTGGAATGCGGGTTATGCCGACAACGAGCAAACCCTGCCGGGCTCGGCTATTGATGCCACCCCACCCTCTCTACCTGGGATGAGCGTGGTCGAACTGACTTTGGCCGATCTATGGGCAACGCGGATCTCACCGGATGATCATCCGGTGCAACATTTACGTCCAGTGCTTGATGATCACGACGTGGTACCGATCAATCGTCTCGGTGAAGCGTACGCAGAACGACGGGTGCGTGTTGCGGGTTTGGTGACCCACCGGCAGCGGCCCTCCACGGCAGGCGGGGTCACCTTCCTCAATCTTGAGGACGAGACCGGCATGCTCAATGTGGTCTGTTCCACCGAGCTCTGGAGGCGTTTTGGCAGGGTTGGCCGGAACGCATCAGGCATGATCATTCGCGGCAGAGTGGAGTACAGCGACGGCGTAACCAATCTGGTCGCCGAACGGCTGCAGCCGTTGAGCTCGGTCTATCCCGAGGCCAGAGGCATTCTGCCATCCCGCCACCGATCGCGTGATTTTCGCTAGCGCGGCGTGGGTCCTTGACCCGACGTCGGGTTCTGCGGCGGATAGGAGGCCTGAGGCCCAGCAGTTTCCGGCCTCGGGTCGTAAATTTCTCCAGCAGGCGAGCTCGGCAACAACGCGAAGATCATGATGATCAGGCTTCCCAGGTAGGGGATGAGCAATAAGAGCGCAAAGAGTCCGCTGTATCCAGCGTCGTGCAGTCGCCGGACGGTCAGTGCGATCGTGGGCACGATGATTCCGAGGAAGAAGACGGCGAACACAATGATCAGCGGTATGGCGAGGAGCCCCGGAGTTCGACCTCCATCCCGCGACGTGGCGATACCGAGGGCGTACGTGATCAAGCCGAGCACGAGATAGACAAGGAAGGTGAACAGCGCCCACCACCAGTACTCGCTGCGGCTGGCACGACCGGTAAATGTCGCGTACTTCTTGAAGCCTCGCGCGACAGCGCCGCCGAAGCTGATGCCGTAGGACGGGAACTCGAGGGGCGGCGCGGGTCGACCGGCGCTTGACGGCTCGGGCTGGTGGCTCACTTCTGAATATTCCTCTGCGTGTTGGGTGACTGATCTTCTTGGAAGCCACACGATATAGGTCCTGGCCGGGCACGGGGAGAGGCTGCGAAGACCCTCGCGCCAGCTCAGCCAGGCTATCCCGGTGCTCACCGCGCCTACACCCTTGCTGCAGCCATCACCAAGGAGGGTGGGCGTCAGATCGAGGGTCATTCCCGGTGATCGGATTTCCTGGGCGAGGACATCGTCAAACTGCTCCGCAGTGATCAAGTAAGCCATAGCCGCGACCTGATCGTCGGCATCCGGATCGTAGAATGCCATCCCGGCCCACCGGACCGAAGAGTGACCGGCGAAGTAGACGCCGCCGCTATTAGCGGGCCGCAACTGTCCACAGGTCGCTGGTGTCTCGGCACCCGGAATAGTCGCGTTCACTGCCGTCGGGTCGGCGCCGACGAAGGTAGTAGGAGAACCGTTCCCCACTCAAGTTCGAACCGTAGGCGGCGTACCAAATGCGTTTCGGAACACTCACTACTCAGGCAGCCTACTTTCCTCCCGAGCGGCCCCCGCTTCGGCCAGCAGCACCCGCTTGGCCACCTCATAGACGTGCATGGCCTCTTGAGGCGACTGCCCGACCGCGGTCACCCCTATGCGCCCATGCTCGGTGAGCGAGCTGATCATGTGGAAAACAACTCCGGTTTGCCGTGACTGATCGAAATGCAAACCATGTCGCGCCACGATGTCGAACAGGTCCTCCACGGCAAGCGCCCGCAGCTCGTCACTCTCGAGGTGATCAGTTGCCACCAGGTGCCGCTGCTCGCCGCCCGGAAGCAGGAACCGACCAGACGCACCATCGTAGGAGCCGTCGGTCAGGAACTGCAGGGTGAGGAACGGGTGTGTCGTGCCGCCCCTGCGAAGGTTCAGCTCAATGGCGTACGCCGACCAAGCGCCGGCGGTATCGCGTTTCACGACGAAGTCGATTGCGAACCGACCGAGCGCGCCTTCTTTGGCCAGCCGCTCGCCGATCGTGATCGCAGGCTTACTGATCAGTCGCGAGTACGCCGGATTAGCGGGGAAGATGCAGCCAAGGTAGCTCTGGCCGCTGGTGCCGCCGAGAAGTTGATCATGAGTAGACAGCAGTTCGAGGCTCCGGTCGGGACGTACGCGGAGTTGCACGCTCGGGCTGAGTAGCTCCTTGCCCACGATCCGCTCCTCCACGATTCCGCCGTGCTCCTCGAACTTCGCCTCGTATAGGGCGATCGGCGTAGTAGCTGATTCGAGTTGCATCGAGCGGACCCGTTGAGCCACCTCGGAGCGACGTGCCGAGCCAGTTGTGTCGGCTATGCCCCGCAGATCGACCAGCGCGTTCCCTGCTCCGGAGACACCTTCGTTCAGCTTGACAATGACCTCGTTGACGCTCGGCCGCTCCTCAAGCATCCCCACGATCGCGTCAGTCACCTCGTCAAAGCTGCGCAGGTCCTCTGCGCCGAGCGGATGCAATACTCCCTCTTCAGCGAAAAGTCGGCGGCAGCCTGTCTTGCTCCCAAGGTCGGCAAGTTGGGGGTCCGCGCCGTACATCGGGATGCCGAGGGTGAGTGCGATGTCACGTTCGAGCCCGGTGGTGTTGTACGGGATGAGGTGACAGCGCCCACGGTTAGGGATCATGGCGGCGATCTTCGCCAGCATCCGAGGACGGCTTAAAAGCTTCTCACTCAGCGGCCGAGGCGACGAGTCGTCAGTCGACACCAAGGTCAGCCTGGCCATGGCGTGGCTGGGGATCACCCCTGGCAACAGCGCGAGGTAGTACTCCACGATGGTCGGCTTGATCGGCATCGAGGTGACGTAGATCATGCGCAGCCGGGGCTGACGGAGCAGCAGCAGCAAGAACAGGAACCGTTCCTCGAAGGCTTGGGACAGACTCCCCGAGCCAGCCACCGTCCGGTCGAGGGTCACGGAAGGCATCACGACCACCGACTCATCTTCAAGGTCAAGTCGCATGGCATCCCAGACGGCGGGCATCCGCTCCTGGATCCGGGCAAAGAGCCGGCTGCGTTGGCCCTCATCCAAGTCAGACAAACGTGGCGGCGTAGTCTCACGATTGGTGCCGAGCTGGGTCATGAAGGAACCTCCACTGAGCTGTTGATCACGCTCGACACGCTGTACGCGTGAATCGACCTGCTGAATCCTCGCAGTTCCAGGATCCCGACCGATTCGCCGACCGCGTGGTTTTCGACAGCATGGAAGACCCTCTGAGCGACCAGGATTTGTCCGGCCTCGGCCTCAGCGCACAGTCGGGCCGCGAGGTTGGTGACGCTTCCGATCGCCGCGTAGTCGAAACGCCCTTCGTAGCCGATCCGGCCCAGGGTGGCGAAGCCCTGGGCGATGCCAACGCCGAAGCCGAGATCATGGCCAAGCCGGCTCCAGCCGTCTACCAATGTTGCTATTCGGTCACGCATGGCTAGCGCCATCTCTACTGCCCGTCGCGCCGGCTCGTCGAGGGGGATCGGGTCATTGAAGAACACCATGAGCCCGTCGCCCGTGAACCGCTCCAGAGTCCCCTGGTAATGGAAGATCAACTCGCCGAGCGCCGCGTGGTACTCCGCGAGCACCGCCATCACCTCTTCAGGCTCACTCGATTCAGCGAACGCAGTGAACCCCCGTAGATCGCAGAAGACCACCACGATCTCGCGACGGTGACTCCGCAGGAATGAGTCGTCGCCTGAGCTGATCACCAACTCGGCCACCTGCGGGGAGAGGAACCGTCGCAGCCGACTCACCCTCTGCAGTTCCTCCAACTGCGCTTGCACCCGGGCCTCCAGCTCGGCGTTCCACTGAGCCAGCTCAGCTGCTTGCCTGGTGATGGTGTCGTGGTAGTGCTTGATCCGGGCCAGGGAGGCCACGCGGGCTAGCAGCTCCCCATGATGGAATGGCTTGCTGACGAAGTCGTCAGCGCCGGCGTGGATGGCGCGGGTCTTTTCCTGGTCTCCGCTTGCAGTGATCATGACCACGGGAAGGAACGCAGTATCCGGCTCACTGCGGATCCGTCGGCACACCTCGTACCCGTCGATGCCCGGCATGATGATGTCGAGGAGCACCAGGTCGATACCCCCCGAGGCCAGCAGATCGAGCGCTTGATCACCGGAGGATGCCGTGATCACACGGTAGCCGTTTGCGGAGAGGACAGCGTCCAGCAACCGCAGGTTCGCAGGCCGGTCGTCCACTGCCAGTACCGTCGCCTGCTCAGTCATCGGCAGACCGCTCTGGCAGGAACTCTGTGAGCCGGCGAGGCAGGTCACGGACGCTGATCGGCTTGCTCAGATACCCGTCAAAGCCGCTGCGAAGCGCACGCTCGCGGTCCTCCGACATCGCAAAAGCGGTCAGCGCAACTACTGGGACGTCGGATCCGATCGGACTGCCCTTGATCATGCGCATCGCCTGAGTACCGTCGATGCCGGGCAGCTGGAGGTCCATCAAGATCAGATCCGGCCTGAACTCCATGGCGCGCGCCACCCCATCCTCGCCCGAGCGAGCCTCGACCACGTCGAACCCTGCATGTATCAGCACATCACGCAGCAGTTTCAAGTTCAGCGGGTTGTCCTCCACAACCAAGACGCGAGTCGGAGTTGCCATTTCAGTCCTGCGATGCCGTTCCAACGAGGCCTGGGCTCGGGTGCTCTGGAGCGCTGGTGGTGGTGGTCTCGTGCGGCAGCACCTGCAATTTTCGCAAGGCTGCGGTCAGGTCATCCCGGCTCACCGGCTTGGTCAGGTAGGCGGCGGCGCCGGCAGCCAGACCACGCGCCCCCTCGTCCAGGATCGAGACGATGAGCACCGGTATCTCACGGGTTATAGGCGCAGCCTTGAGGGTCTCCAGCACCGTCCAGCCATCCATGCCCGGCAGGCGGATATCGAGTACCACCACCGCCGGGTGCAGCCGATGGATCTTGGCGAGCCCCTCGCGCCCGTCACGAGCGCGAACCATCCGCAGCCCGGTCCCTGTCAGGTAGGCAGAAAGTAGATCGAGTGAAGCTCTGTCGTCGTCGATGATCACCACAACCGATCGGCGACCTTCGGTCGAATCGACAAGCCCGGCACCGACGGCCTCAGCCGGGACGCCGAGTGGAACGGCTACGTGGAAGGCGCTACCGCGACCGACCTTGGATTCGAGCCAGATCCGACCGCCGAGGAGGGTGACGATTCTGCGGCACAAGGTGAGCCCCAATCCGGTGCCCTCCTCTTTGGGAGCTCCACGCCGCCCTTGCTGGAACGACTCGAAGATTCGCTCCCGGTCCTCAGGGGCAATACCGTCTCCGGTGTCGCGGACGGTGATCATGAGTTCTTCGCCAGCCCGCTCGGCCACGACATCCACTCGCCCACCCTCATGGGAGAACTTGACCGCGTTACTGAGCAAGTTGACCAGTACTTGGCGGATTCGCAGCTCGTCGGACGTGAGCTGGTCGACCGAGGTCGCGATGGACTGGTGCACCGTGATGTTGTGTCGGGCAGCCCGCTCGCGAACCATTGACACCGCGTACTCGATGGCCGACGGGACCGAGAAGGTCGACAACGCCACCTCCATCCGGCCAGCCTCGACCTTCGACAGATCGAGGATGTCGTTGAGTAGGGCCAGTAGGTGCTTGCCCGAGTTCAAGATGTCTCTCAGGTACTCGTCCTGACGCTCATTGAGGTCTCCGAACATCCGCTCAAGCAGGACTTCTGAGAACCCGATCACGGCGTTCAAGGGGGTACGAAGCTCATGGGACATGCTCGCTAAGAAATCCGACTTGTGCTGGCTCATCACCTCCAGTTCGGCGCTCTTCATTTCGAGCTCGCGGAAGAGCTGCGCGTTGTAGACCGCTATCGCCGACTGGCTCGCGAAGGTCTGCAGGAACTCCGCAACCTCCTCGGTGAAAGCGCCAGGTGAGCGGCGACGAACGACGAGGGCACCGATGATCTTGTCAGCGCGAAGCACCGGTACCGCCATTACGGACCGCCAGCCGTCGTCGTACAAGAGCCTTAAGTGCGGGTCGAGGTCGACCGCCGACAGATCGGGCACGGCTACCGGATGACCCTCAAGGGCGGCACGACCGACCAGTGTTGTCTCCAACTCGATGCGGATGGTGCGCAGCCGAGCCAGCAGCTCAGGACTGCTCGCGTACGCGCTGCGAACCGAGAAGCACCGCTCGTCTTCGAGGTACTCCATGATCGATCCACCGTCGCAGCCGGCGAACCGGACCGCGTTCTTGACGATGTTGGACAGTACCTCATCGAGCACGAGGCTGGATCCGACTGTCTGGCCAACGTCACTCAAAGCTTCCATCTGCTCGACCCGTCGGGCGAGCTCTGCCCCTCGGTCCTCCAGCGCGCGCACCAGATGGACATTCCGGACGATGACAGCCGCCTGCGCAGCGAAGCCTTCGAGAAGTGCCTCCTCGCGTGCGTTGAAGGGGTTCACCTGCCTCCGGTAGACCGAGAGCGCACCTATCACCTCCTCGTCGAGCAGCATCGGAGCCGACATCGACGTCCGTATCCCACCCGTCTGTTGCAGGTCCTTCCGCGCGTATTCGGTATCGGTTGCCACGTCTTCGACCTTCTGGCTACGGCGATCCAGTGCCGCGCGGCCGATCAATGAGCCCCGGTCTATGGCGATTGGAAGCTCAGTGACATGGCGGGCAAACTCCTCTGACAGGCCGACGGAAGAGGCCAGCCTGAATGTGGAGTTTTCGATGAGATACAAAGACGCTGCCTGGCAGCGGCAAAGTCGCCGGGCACTCTCCATCACAGTGCCCAGGACCGCGTCAGGGTTCGAGGTGGATCGGCCGAGCTCGCTGAGCACCTCGTTGGTGGCCTTGAACTGCTCCATGGCGTCGGCGTAATCCCGCCGCAGTCTGCGGTAGTCGTCCGCGCTCGGCTTGGACATGGCCAAGTACCCTCTTCCTGAGTGCACGAGGTCCGAAGCAGCCCAAGGCTCAGTCTGGTCGACTTGACCGCGCCGGCGCAACGGAGGACCGCTCGGCCTAGCTGATCCAAGCACACAAGCCTCTTCAGTGGGTAGCGAGGCCTGGTCAAGACGAGCCTTTACGAGCAACCAGATATCCGGCCCAAACGTGCGCCACGGCAACGCTGTGTAGCGGTAAGCCCATGGATAGTGTCGGTCGTCATGGGCGTCTACCGCCAAGATGTGACACATGTCAGAGCGCCCCGAGGGACTTCGTGTCGTATTCGAAGATGACTTTGATATCCACGAGCTCGATCGGAATGTGTGGCTACCTCATTACCTGCCGGCGTGGAGTTCGCGCGCCGCAACGGCAGCGACGTACACCATCCATGACTCGTGCCTCTACCTGACAATCCCGCCCGGACAAGGACTCTGGTGCGCGGAGAACCACAGCCCACCACTTCGGGTGTCCGGGATCCAGTCCGGCAACTTTTCGGGACCAGCCGGTAGCACTATCGGTCAGCAGCCTTACCGCGCTGGGCTTACCGTGCGCGAGGCGCAAGAGACCTTCTGGGGTTGGACACCAGAACAGGGCTATATCGAAATCCGTGCGCGTGGAATCGTTGCGCAGCGTTCGATGTTCGCCTTCTGGCTGGTTGGTCTGGAGGATCAGCCCGAGCGCTCAGCAGAGATCTGTGTTGCTGAAATCTTCGGCGACGCGGTTGTGGCCGGGGAGTCTGCAGCGGTCGGCATGGGACTGCATGCCTTTCGCGATCCTTCGATCACCGAGGACTTCGAGGCCGTACGGATGCCGATCGAGGCGGCCGACTTTCACACCTATGCTGTGGACTGGACAGCGGATAAGGCCGACTTCCTGGTTGACGGAGTACAGGTACGCACCTGCCCGAGGCCACCGGCATACCCGATGCAACTCATGATCGCGGTATTCGACTTTCCGGAGAAATCAGACGGCAGCGATGGCGCAGATGTCCCCACACTCGTAGTGGATTACGTGCGCGGCTACCGCGCTTGAGAATCCGGAGCGGTAGCCCAATGACGCAGAATGCGAAGGCGGGCTAGGAAGTCATCGCCATCGTGTAACACACCGCTGTGCCCTGCAAGACAACCGTGCCGTCGTCGCGTGTGACAGTGGTGCGCAGCTTGGTGATGGGCTTGTCGGTGCGGACCTCTGTGACCTCGATGCGGCCTGTGATGGTGTCGCCAGGCCGAACAGGTGCAGTGAAGTCCCAGTTGACGTTGAGAAACACTGTGCCGGGTCCGGGCAGGCGCTCTGCGGCGACCGCATTGAGGATGGCGCTGGTAACGCCGCCCTGAACGACGATCTCGCCGAATCGGGAAGCTCGTGCCGCGTCGACGTCGTAGTGCAGTGGGTTACGGTCGCCGCTGATCTGAGTGAAGCGCTCGATATCGGAGGCTGTGACCGTGCGGCTCATTTCCGCAACGTCGCCCACGCTGGGAGCTCCAGCTGGCCAATGTGACATCACGTAGGACTCCGAGGTGCATGGTCAGACGGCCCCGGCGCAAGCCCAGGGAGGCCAAGGATCACAGGAAGTTACGCCGCTTCACGGCGTCGGTGGTAGAACCCGGCCACGATGGCGACGCCAATTGCGGCGAGCGCAACCTGAATGATCAACTCGATCCAGTCGATGCCCCGTGTCGCTGCAACCCCGAAAGCTGCGGCGATCGCAGTGCCAATCAGGGCCGCGACGATCCCCACAAGGAGCGTGAGCCACAGCGGGATATTTTGCCGACCCGGCGCGACTATCCGGCCCAGGACGCCGATAATCAACCCGATTACCAAGGCGGTGATGATCCCAGTTATCTCCACGGTGGACCTCCATCAATTCAGGTGCATTTCGATCATGCGTCAACTCGCAACGCTTTCAAATACCCAGTGCATCGGGCGGCCGCTGCTTGCACGGTCAGGGCTCAGTCTTCTTCTTGAAGGAGCCTCCGATGACGATCAAGATCAGGCTCACCGCCACCCCGACGATCAGCGTGATCAGACTCGCGTCGGTCACGCGTAGTTCCCGCAAAGCGGTTCTTGACCCTGCAGCAGTGCTTGGGGGGCAGTACCTGCTGGTGCCGCCGTCTCCCCAGGAGCAGGTGCCTTCGAGAGTGCCGGCGCCGTTCCGCGGGCTAGCTCTCTCGCTGGCGTCGTCCCGCACATGCAAGCCACAGCCCAGTCCACCGCCTTGCAGCCACGTGAGGCAGGCAGCAAGCTGGCAAACGCCCAGCGACAACCTTGCCTTCCCGGTTCCTACCGAGGTGCCCCGACATTATCGAAGACTGCGGAATTGCGCGGAGCTTTCACAAAGCTCCTATCTGGGCTGCAGCGCTGGCTCCACGCCCACCACTAACTAGCCAGAGACTGAAAGAAAGTGAGAATCGAGCGAAATACCACGGCAAGGCCGCCGGCTACGGCACGGACGGCGTCTGCGGCGGCCTCAGGGTACGCAATCAAATAGAAGAGGGCAAAGCCCACCACCAAGAAAACGATGAACCCCCTGACCCACTTCATGGGCATCCTTCCGGTCTTCACAGACTATTCGAACACCCTGCCGCATGTACAGACAGAAGCCTCGGTGCGCTCCCTTCTCTGACGAGAGCAGGAGAGAGAGCCCCGAGGAATTTCTCGGGCTCGCTCTATTCCCTGGCCTGCCGCATTCGCCTATGCCGACGGCTTCATGTCCCGCGGGTGCGAGCCGTACGGGTTGGCCAGCGCGGCGGTGCAACGCTCCAGATACACAAGCGTCGGCGTGCAGATTCTCACGCCTTTGTGGGTCCCAAACTGTTTGAACACCTCAGCCCCTGGATATCGAATCCTGAAAATCGCCCCAATTGATCACGCCGCCCATCCAAGGGTGGTCGATGGGGCGACGGTGAGCGTGGCTGCAACCTGTCTCGCGTCCCGAGCTCACCGCATTGGAGAGGAGGCTCCGGATTCCGCACCGGAGCCTCCTCGGCCATCAGTCGCCGTGCCCCGACCTTCCCCCGCTCGAAGCCGAACCGGGGGCGACGAGCTCGATCCGGGCAGAAGCCGAGCCCAGGGGGTGGCCGTTTGGGACAAAGTGTGTGTCCGAGGGGGGACTTGAACACCGACGAGCCCCGTATCGACGGGTGCCGCTGAGTCCAGCGAAACCCACTCTGACTAGGAGTGGAGCCGCTGCACCCCCACCCTTCGTCTCATCCTGTCCACCCCCGTGCAAACGCGTCCCGTTAGCAAATGGTTTGCAGGGAGGTGATCAAGGAAGGAGCTTGAGCAAGATCAACACGTAAAGCGGCCCCACGGGTGGTGAGACACCCGCGAGGCCTGAGGAACCCACTTCTCTAGAAAGCGAGTCCCAATGAACGACATTACCGACCTCGCTCGCGGCGCCATCGGTGCCGACGAGCTCTCAGTACAACTGGTGCGGCCCCGCATGCCGGCCATCGAACGAACCCTCAAGCCGACTGTCGTACGCATCGTCTGGCCGTTGAAGCCGACGATCGTTGACCCGCAGCGTTTCCCCGACATTGCGGCCATGCTCACGCGGCTATTTGCCACTGCGGCCATCGCGCTTGCCAGCATCAAAGCGAAGCTCGGGGGCCGCTGTGACCAGTGATTCTGTCCGCGGCTTCATGTACTTCCTGGGCGCATTCGCCGTCTATATCTATGCGGCTGCGTATTGTCGCGGCCGTCGTCTGGGCGGTGACGCACTGATGCAAGAGAACTCAGCCATCACAGCCCGAGAGGACCGATAACGATGCATCCGGAAGCTGAAGACCTTTTGACCCGATGGATCACCGGAGAAGGCGCCAAGCACATCATGGTCGCGGCAGGCATCATTCCGCACGAGATCCCCATTCCTCAGTTCTGCGTCTCGCGCAGAGACCGTGAAACCTACCTCTGGGGGTTGCTGTTCGCGGTCGCCTACGCGGTCGCTGAGCGGTCGGCCAACCCCGCTGCGATGGCGCCGCTCGGCGAAGAGCACGCCTTCCGCAGCCACGGGGAGCGCGAGATCAAGAAATGGGCGAAGACGAACGCTCGCGAGCTCGAAGAGCTGCTGGAGGAGTTGTAGTAGAACGTTCGAGACGACCAAGACGAGTGCCGCCAGCCCGGGCCTTCCCCCCGCCCTGCTGGCGGCACGTCTGTTGTACCGGCCCGCTCGGGCTATCGCAAGCTTGCAAAGATTGCGGCGACAATCAGCGTGGCGCCCACGCCCAACAACATGCCCAACCCGAGGATGATTGCCGTGGACTGGTGGTCCAGCCAGTCAATAACCCAGTCGCCGGCATCGAACACTGCCAGGAAAGCCCGCTCGAGTTCCCGCAGCACTTTCCGCATCATGGCTAATCGCCCTCTCGGGAGCCCAGATCGTATCCCCCGAGGGATGTCTAGGTATGAAGGTATCGAACGCTAGCGGGGTGGTCAGCCTTCCTCGAAGCCGAACTCCGACGTTGCCCCACGGCGCCGCTCCCAACCCACACGGATCCACTCGTCCAAGTCGTCGAGGTCGACGTACCCGGCGAGCATCAACAGGCCGGCGGCGACCAGCTCCTCGCCCCGCCGATACTTGCCGGCGAACCACGAGCCAGCGATCACGCCAGCGCATTCGGTTCTGATGTCGTCGCGGCCCTGCGCGATCTCGCGGAGATGATCAATCAAAGGTTGGAGTTCGGGCCGTTTCGCGGTGAGCAACGCCTCACCATGAAGCGCCGACGACAAGATCTGGTCTTTGGTGGACATGGCTCAGAGTATCGAACGTTTGTTCTGTTAGCCCAGGTCCAAATTGGTGCGATTCGTTGAGTAGCCCGTAGTTCCTGCGGGGTTGCCTACCCCGTCGCGGTGTTGTAGGCCACGTCACACGCATTTTGCTGTTCGGGTGTGTCTGCCTGGTACGAACAAGTCCACCAGTCCCGCCAGGGTGGATCGATCACCATTGGCAGCAGAAAGGTCACTGAAATGACAGCCGCCGCACCAGCGGCGACCAAGCCAAGGATGGCGTGCACACGACCCAAACGTGTAACCGCGCGCCCCACGAGAATTCCGCCCAGCACTGCCACGAGCAGGACCATCGTCATCACGATTAGCATCGGGACTAGCGGTAGCATCACTCCGAACAACCACATCAGCGATGCCACGGCGAGACCCACCAGCGCTAGCACTAGGCCAACAACCGAGGCGGGCTCGCCGGAATGCCGATCCCTAGAATGGTCCGGCACGCTAGGTGGCTGGTACATCGGGTATGCCGGCACTGGCTGGTACGTCGGGTATGCCGGCACTGGCTGGTACGTCGGGTATGCCGGATCGCCTGGTGCGCCAGACTGCTGGCCAGGGTTTGTAGGGGGCGCTGGCGGACCTGCCCACGGCGGGGGCTCAAATGGCGAGGACGGCTGGCCGCCAGACTGGTTGGACACGCGTGGAGCGTACCGCCCGCGCGCTGTTGTGGCGATAGCCGTAGGAGGCCATTCCGCCCGGGCTTTTGTCGGGCCTAGGTGGAGGTGAAGCACCTAGGCCCTTGTGAGGGCGCCATGTCCAAACCCGGGGCACTTCTGTTCGGTGCCGACACCGCCGGAACGATCCGGAGCTACCGCGATGATGCCCGGGCTGAAAGGAGGTAAAAGTACCCGTTCGCGGCGGACCGGCAACGGCGCCGGCACCGAAGTCTGTTAGGCGGCGTTGCCGGGAAAGCTCTGTGGAATCCCTACCGCGGCACCCAATTGGGCCCAATTTCTGACCGAATGTCGCGTCCTTCGCGGTCGCCTTCACGTCCTCGGGACGCCAGAGACCAGGCTGCCAGTCATGGTCCAAGGCCCAGCGGAGCCGCAGTGGCGTCTTGAGCAGCGAGAACTGGTTGTCCTCCAATGCGGGCCGCCAATTCTTGGCCCAGAACGCATGCCTTGGTGCGCCGTCGGGCAGGCGATTGGCGCCGGCGCCGATGCTGTCGCGAACCAGATTCGCCAACTCATGCGCGAGCCAGAACTGCTGGCTGTTATGGGTGAGCGTGCCCCAGGTGAGTCGGTGCTCGGGAATCCGCGTCAGATCACCGCTCGGATCGGGACTTCCCCAGATTGCGTCCGGGAATTTCGGCAAATCGGCGATTTCTTGGACCAGCTCCATGGCTTTCTTCTGCGCCAGAGCGAAGATTTTCTCGCCGTTGGCGAAGATCAAAACACCAATCTTGGACTCGATCAGCCGCGCCGCCTGCTCGGCCAGCTCCACCGCGGGCGGAGCTAAGTGAGTGGGCTGGGTGTCCAGCCACGGCGACACCTCAAGATGCTGCGCCACAGCCTCGGCCAAAGAAGCCGGCTTGTCCGCCGCCAGAAGCTGTACCGCGGACGCACGACGCTGCTGAGCTTGTTGGCTGGCTTGCGTGGCTTCCAGGCGTAGAGCACCAGCACGCTCCCTCAGGGCGTCGGCAGGCTTCAAAAAGGCGGGGTCGAGGTCGAGCTGCCCCAAGACCTGGTGGAGCCAGAGCAAGCGGCCCGCTGGGGCCATCGAGGCTGGGTCGCCGGGTTGCGTAATGCCGTCCGCTGCCTCGAGATAGCGGCGCAACTCACCGACTGTCGTCATCACTTGCCCTTCGGCTGGTTGTCGGCAGGCTTGTCGCTTGGCACATGGCCGGCAAGCAGGTCCCCCACCGGGTGGAACTTGCCGTCGGCGTGGTTCAGAGTCGCCCCAGGCGGAACCTTGGGGCCAGGCTTGGGGTTGTTGACCATGTCTAGATCTCCTTCGAAGTCCATTGATTGACGCCCGGCGGGAGTCGATAGCCGACTGCTCGGCGCAGCTTGGTGCGGGCCGGCTCGACGACTACGCGCCAGCCAATCGGTTGACAGTCGTAACACCGCTCTCTCGGCCGGCCGTGCGTGTATTCGAGTAGAAAGTCCCGCTGGCACGACTTGCAGGTCTGGGTCCGAGCAACCATGTGACAAGTTTACCGAAAGTTTTGACACGATGTTGCGCAAAGCACTACGGAATCGGCAATAACATTGCGCCAGGTGGGAGAATGAGGCCATGACTGAGCCGCCGCGACCGCCTAGCGGCTTGCGAGCGCCGGGCAAGCAGTTGTGGGCGGCCGTGGCCGGCCCGTT
>Ga0075423_10000769_pt1 | contig 26991 bp, 32 predicted proteins | sample SoiMethybrSBSTD2_FD_80114 | JGI IMG/M metagenome (GOLD analysis project Ga0075423, IMG submission 80114) | Bulk soil microbial communities from a Populus tree surrounding site in Tennessee, USA - Soil MetaG P. TD hybrid SBSTD2 | ecosystem: Environmental > Terrestrial > Soil > Tree plantation... | reverse complement strand
CGAGGAAGGCGGGCATGCCGTCCGTCCCAATCCGCACGATTGCCAGCGCGAGAAACGCGTGGCGCTGGGCGGGCTGCAGCACAAGCTCGTCGTGGGGGAGCACGGTTTGCCGGAGGTCGCCCAACTCTCGGTGATCCGTCTGGGCGACCTGCTGCTGGGCGTGGTGCCGGCGGAGGTGACGACGCAGGCCGGCGCACACATCGAGCGCGCGATCGCCGACAGCGCACGCGCCGCGGGGCTCGAGCCCCGCGCCGTCACCATCGTAGGGCTCGCCAACGGCTACATGCAGTACGTCACGACCGAGGCGGAATACGGCGAGCAGGCCTACGAAGGCGGCTCCACGCTGTTCGGACCGAACAGCGCCGCCGTCCTCGCGGAGGAGCTGGGCAGGCTGGCGGCCTCGCAGGTGCGCCCGGGCGCGAGTCCGGCGAACCCGGTGGATTCGATTACCGCATACCCGGGGAAGTCCCAAGCCATCCTCCCGCGCCCCACGGCCGGCCCCCCGCCGGAGCGCGTTACCCGGGTCGTGCTGGGCCAGGTCTGCGCGGGCGACACGCTCCAGGTGCGCTGGCGAGACCTCCACCCCGGACGCCTGGTTCCGGCGGATGGACCGGTACTGCGGATCGAGCGACTGGTCGGGGAGCGCTGGGACGCGGTGGCCTGGGACGGCGACCGCGAGGTCGAGATCCGCGCCGTCCGTTCGCTCGGCAGTCGAGGCTATGTGTGGGAGGCGCGCTGGCACCACGCGGCGCGCGCCGGTCCGTACCGGGTCGTGTTGGTGGCGCGCGCGGGGCTGGCCGAGGTGACCGGGGATCGGGTAGGGTGCTGATTCGCTGACCCCGCGCTACACTTAGGGCGACCCGTTCGGAGGGAACCCCTTGTCAACCACACGCCGGGCTCTCGTCCTCGCGGCCGCCGCCTCCTTCCTCTGCGCCACGGGGCCGGCACGCCTCGTGGCTCAGCAGCCGGTCTTCCTCTACAGCGTCACGCCCGTCGGCTCGCCCGGCGGGCCGCGCGCGTTCGTCACCGTGGGTCTGGGCTACGGCGAGCGCCTGTTCGACGGGCTTGGCCCCGAGCGACTGGAGCAACGCCTGAGCGCGCAGCTCGCCCTGGGTTCGCGCTTCACGCTCGTCGCGGCCGGGGGGTTCGCGTCCCAGGACCCGAGCGTGACCGCACGGGCGAGCGGGGCGGTCGAGCTGCTCGCGAACCTCGTTCCCGGCGGATCACGCGCCTTCGCTGCCCTCGGGTTCGGCGGCATGCTCGACTACGGCGGCTCAGCGGTCGCCCTTGGTCGGTTGGCGGGGGGGCTGCACTCGCCACAATGGGAGCTCGCCGGGAACGTGCGGTTGGAGCACAGCTTCGCCAGCGCTCGGGCCCGCGACGGCCTCGACGTGGTCACCTCCGTCGGCGTCTCCCGCCGGCTCGGGCCGCCGCTCCGAGTGGGTCTCGAAGCCGTGGGCGAGGACCTCGAAGGGCTGTTCGATCCGAACGAGGCGGAGGGCGGCGCCAAGCTGATGCTCGGTCCCACCGTCGTCATCGCGCCCGCCTCGCATTGGCAGCTTTTCCTGGGAGTCGGACCGGTGGTGCGACTGTCTCAGTCGATGGTCGCCGGCACGGCGAGCGAAGCCCCGCGCGATTTGATCACTCGGTCGGGATACGTGATCCGCACCTCGGTCGGCTATCAGTGGTGAGGGGCAGGGGTCGCCCTGCTACGGGCCTTCGTCCGTCTCCTCGTCCAGCTGCTCTATTGCCACCCGCAATCGCGTGACCGCTGTCTCGAGCAGCCACTGGTCCTCGTCGAGCAGCACGCCTCGTTCCAGCGCATAGGCCACCAAGTCGAGCGCCGCTTGGACCTGGTCGCCGGCGGTCTCCAGCTCCAGCCGCCGTTCCAGCCCCGAGCGGCGTTCCTTACCCTTCCGACGTTCCTGTGCAACAGGCGCGTCCTGCTTCCGGCGATCGGCGCCGGAGCGGCGATCGGATTTCTCTCGGCGATTCTTGCGGGCGGTGGCCATGGGCTCCGAATCTGCATCGTGCCGGCTCGGTGCGCGAGCCGCGCATGCTGCGCCCGGGCCACGCGGGCCCGACCTGATGACTCGTTCTCGCTACGGCGTACGCGCGCCGCAATCGGCGCTGCGCCCGCGCCGCGCTATCGCGATGGCTCGGAGCCTCGCGTGCGGTACGAAAGGCGGTCCGGCTTTTGCCGCCGCACGCGCGCGTACGCCTACCCCAGGAGAAACGAGCATGCTTCGCACCTTCGGCCGGGGCGTGTCGGCAGCGGCGGTCGCCCTGCTGGTCGTCACCACCGCCTGTAGCGATTTGCAGAATCCGCAGAGTCCCAAACTCGAGGCATGGGGCGCGCCGCCGCCTCAGTCAGGAGAGCTGAGAGGCGTCGGCTTCATCGGCTCGGGCACCGATGTCCAGACCTTCGGCTTCGACGTCAAGTCCATGCAGGCGCGGATCACGGGTCTGTTTCTCGGCGCCGAGCCGAACACCAGTGCCACCCTGATTACGGGTCCGACGGAGCCGGGGACGCGCTTCACGGCGTTCCGCTCGAGCTCGAGCTTCTGCAGCAACCCGAGCCGGGGCGCGGAGTTCGACGCCGTGGGCCACCTCGTGGAGCCGACCGTCAACGTCTTCGTGACGTACACCGTGAAAGGGTGCGACAACGGCCCGGCCGGGTTCGGCGTGGATACCTGGAGCGTCGACATTCCGTCCCGCTCGTACCACAAGGACGGCACGGTGACGGGAGATATCCAGAAACAGTAGCGGTCGATTGTGCAGTAGGGGGCCCGGCCCCCATCTTCCATGCACCGGCCACGAAGGGCACGGGCATGGTCGCACGCGAGCACAGTAGAGTCGACCGGCGGCTGCTGCCGCCGCGCCGCAACGACGACGAGCGTCGCGCGGGCGAGCGCCGTCTCGAGGTCATCTCGCTCGACGAGGAGCGGCGCAACCAGATCGAGCGCCGCCGGGCTGCCGACCGCCGCGCCACCGACCGGCGCCAGCCGGAGGCGCGGCGCGACAAGCTCGTCGTGCTCGTCGTGAGCGACCGGGAGGACGAGGCGCGACGCGTGCGCGAACTCCTGGCCGACGCCGACCCGGACCGATTCGGCGTGGCGGCTGCGGCGCCGCAGGCGTCGCTCGCCCGGCTGGAGCGGGGCGGTATCGACGTCGTGCTCCTGGCGATGTCGCTCTCCGCCCGCCGCGGCTTCGCCACCTTCACGGAGCTCCGGGCGCTGGCGCCCGGCGTCCCATTCCTGTTTCTGTCGGACGCCGAGGACGAGCGCAACGGCCTCGAAGCCGTGCGCGCCGGGGCGCAAGACTTCCTCGTGAAGAGCGAGGTCGACGGGCCGGTTCTCGCTCACGCGCTCCAGCTGGCGATCGAGCGGAACCGCCTCCACGCCGCGCTCCTCGACCTCGCCCTCGTGGACGATTTGACCGGCTTGTACAACCGGCGTGGCTTCCTCACGCTCGCCACCCGGGATCTCCGCCTGGCGCGCCGCGGCGATGAAACCCTGCTCGTGGCGTTCGCCGACCTGGACGACCTGAAAGGCGTGAACGACAGCGCCGGCCATGCGGTGGGTGACCGTGCGCTGCGCGACACCGCTGCGCTGTTGCGGCAGACCTTCCGCGACTCGGACCTGGTGGCCCGAATCGGCGGTGACGAATACGCCGTGCTGGTGCGCAACGCGGGATCAGCAAGCGCCGAGGTGCTCGCCGAGCGGCTGAAGCGACAGGTGCGCGACTTCAATCGCCGCGCGGCGCGACCCTATCAGCTCTCGATCAGCCTTGGCTTCGCGGCGCACAAGGCGAGCACGCTCGGCTCGGTGGCCGGTCTGCTGGACCGGGCCGACCGCGCGCTCTACCGGGACAAGCGGCGCAAGCAAGACGAGAGCTGATCCGGACGCTCCCCATGGCGGTCAAGCGCAAGCCCCGTCGCCCCGATCCCCAGCGCGCGCTCCGGGACCACCTCGTCGAGCTGCTCGAGGGAGGTCACGCCCACGTCACGTTCAACGACGCGATCGCCGACTGGCCACCAACGCTCCGAGGCGCGAGGCCCTCCGGCCAGCCCTTCACGCCCTGGCGCGTGCTCGAGCACATCCGCATCTCACAATGGGACATCCTCGAGTTCACGAAGAGCGCGAAACACGTCTCGCCGGAGTGGCCGTCCGGCTACTGGCCCGCGACCGAGGCGCCACCCGACGCCGCTGCGTGGGACAAGAGCGCGGCCCAGGTGGAGCGCGACCTCCGGGCCATGCAACAGTTGCTGCGCGATCCGGACACGGACCTCTTCGCGCGCATTCCGCACGGCACCGGACAAACGCCGCTGCGCGAAGCGCTCGTCCTCGCCGACCACAACTCCTATCACCTGGGACAGCTCGTGCTGCTGAGGCGCCTGTTGGGCGCCTGGAAGGCGGACTAGGGGATGGTGGCGACCCGGTTTCCGAGCCCGATCGGCGAGCTCGTGATCACCGCGTCCGACTCCGCGCTCACGGGTGTGTGGTTTCCGGGCACAGGAGAGGGCGCGGACGCTCTCCCGGACGACGGGCGCGGGCCGGCGAGTGACGTGCTCGCCCGGACCTGCGAACAGCTCGCGGAGTACTTCGCGGGGCGCCGCACCACGTTCGACATCCCGCTCGACCCGCAGGGCACGGCGTTTCAGCGACGCGTTTGGGATGCCCTGCGCGCCATCCCGTACGGCACGATGCTGAGCTACGGCGAGCTGGCGCGCCGCCTGGGTGATGTGCGGGCGACTCGGGCGGTCGGCGCCGCCAATGGTAGGAACCCCATTCCCATCATCGTACCGTGCCATCGCGTCGTGGGGGCGGACGGATCGCTCACGGGCTTCGGTGGTGGTTTGGATCGCAAGCGTTGGCTGCTCGAGCATGAAGGGGCGCTCATGAGGCTGTGACCACCTCCGCGACCTCGTTCAACGCGCCGGTCCGAACGTCGTAGATGAACCCACGTACGAGGATGTCACTCGGCACCCAGGGGTGCGACCGCACTTTCCGGATCTGCTGTCGCACGTTCTCCTCCAGGTCGCGGAACGCGTGGAAGTGGACGGGCGTGTCCGGCGTCGTGTCCGACTGCGCGCGCAGCTTCGCGACCAGCTCCTCCTCCTTGAAGGTGAGCATCCCGCATTCGGTATGATTGACGATCATCCATTCGTCGGTTCCGAGTAGGTGGTGCGAGATCAAGAGCGAGCGGATCGCGTCTTCGGTCACGATGCCGCCCGCGTTGCGGATGATGTGAGCGTCGCCCGTCGCCAATCCCAGGGCGGGCTCGATCGCCAGGCGCGCGTCCATGCAGGTGACGATGGCGAGCTGCTTGGCGGGGCGCATGGGCAGCTGGCCCAGCCGAAAGTCCTGGGCAAACCGCCGGTTCGCCTGCCGCGCGTCATCGATGGCGCTCATGGAACCTCTTTCATGTAACGGGAAATCGGCCGCGACGCTCTTGCTGAGTGTCGCGGCCGATCGGCAACGTTCATGCTGAACCAAGCTAGCCCGGCGGCGCTCGACCGGGCAAGGGAAGGTACTACGGCGTGTGACCCCGAGCACGCTGGGCGATGAGATGCTCCAAGTGCTCCCAAATTTCCGGCCTGATGCTGTCCACCAGCTCCTTGTTCATCTTGCCGAGCATCACCGCGATCGCGCTGGTGTCGAGGCCGGCGATGCGGCATTCCTCAATGAGGCCGGTGAAATGGATCCGAGCCTCACGGATCATACGGCCGAACAGCGTCGCCCCGTCCCCGCGAGCTCCCAGCGCCAGGGCCAGCAGGTAGAGATCCCGAGCGCCGTCCAGCCGGTGAGCCAGGTATTCCCGGACGTCGCGGGGCAGCGCCCGCGCGGAATCCGTCCCGTCAGTCACAGCGTTGCTCTCGACTCTCGTCGTCGGGCTGCCTTGCGGGGCGTGCGGGCTCTGCCTCCACCTGCAACCGCCACCACGCCGCCACAATCCCGCAGTCCAGCGCCGAATGAGGCGGAATCATGAAACAGTCGGCCGTGGCGGCGTGTGTGAGCAGGCCTTCCATAAGATCAGGCCTTCAATGCCTTCTCTGGCTCTGGTGTGAGTTCCACCCTGATCAGATGAGGCTTGGCCGTCTCCGCTTTGGGCAGCGTGATCGTCAGCACGCCGAGGGCGTAGGTCGCCTTGATCTGGTTGGGATCGATCGACGCCGACAACCTGAACGTCCGCTCGGATGCCCCATAGGTCCGCTCATAGCGGTGGACCTTCTCGGCCTTCTCCTCCGCCACCTGCTCCTTCGTGCCCTTGATCGTCAGCAGGTTGTTCTCCACCATGATCTTCACGTCTTCGGGCTTTACCCCAGGCACCTCCGCCACCAGGCGGATGATATCGGGCTCTTCGAAGATGTCCACCAGCGGCTGCCAGGCGGTAGTCGCAGCCTCGTGTAACGGCCACTCAAACGACGTGCGGAACGGATCAGTGAAGATCCGGCCCATGCGGTGCTCCAGTTGATGCAACAGCTCCAGCGTCGGGTCCCTCTGCGTATTGCTGACCATATCGTCCTCGCTGCTTGTTGTGAGGCGCTTGCATGCAGACCAGTGCGTGCTTACTGTCGCAAAGATGTCGCAATGTACTTGATTTGTCAAGTGCTATGTAAACTTACATCTTTGCTTGACCATAGTAGTTAAGCGAACCAACTCGAGGCACCGAGAGATAGATTCCGCGCCATGGGGCGGAAATGGCTGCTGCCCGTCTGCCTGATTGGGCTGCTCGTGATCGGCGGCGTGCTGCTCTGGCACCTGGGGGTGCTGCACCGCCTCTCGAACAGGGACCACCTGGTCGCGCTGCTGCGCGGGGGCGGTGCGACTGGTGCGCTGCTGTGCGTCGCCGTCCAGTTCCTGCAGGTCGTGATCGCGGTCATCCCCGGCGAGGTCACGTCCCTCGCGGCCGGCTACGTGTTCGGAGCGGGGCGTGGATTCCTCTACTCTGCGATCGGTATCACACTCGGCTCGGCGTTCAATTTCTGGTTCGCCCGCGTGGCAGGTCGACCCACGCTGGAGCGCCTCCTCGGGCGGGACAGGCTCACGAAAATCGACCGCGCGCTGACGGGCGCCAAGAGCCGGTCTGCCATGTTCCTGCTGTTCCTGCTCCCAGGTCTGCCGAAGGACATCCTGTGCTATGCGGCGGGTCTCTCGGGCATGCCTATCATCGAGTTCGTGGTGCTGTCGGGTCTGGCCCGCTCACCTGCACTGCTCGCGAGCGTGCTGATCGGGGCCGGTGTATCGCGCGGCGACTATCGTTCCGTGCTTGCGATCGCGCTGCTCACGGCGCTGGCGATTGGTGGCTACTACTGGTACCAGCGGCGGAATCCCCGAGCTTCTAGCCCGGTTTGAACCAACCTCATCAACGAATCCGCGGGTAAACCCGCGACTCGGCACGTGTCAGTAAACTGACGCCGCTCTGCCGCTTCAGCGGTACATGCCGAGCCGCGGCTTTAGCCGCGCGCCAGCAGCGGCGCCGTCCGGGTTGATCCACGCATCACGGACGATGAGATGCCGCCTGGTCGAACGCCGCCTGAATCTCGCGGGCCGGCTCGAGGGGCGCCTCCGTCAGATTCGTGAGGACGGCGACCACCACCCGCGAGTCGCGGTCCAACCCGAACGCCGCGGTGCCGCCGACCGCTCCGCCGCCGTGGAACGCCCAGCGGTGGCCCAGACTGTCGGTCGTGACGAAGAACCCGATCCCGTAGCCCGTCGCTTCGCCCGCGCTGGTGCGCTGCGACGTGAACAACAGGTCCAGCGTCTCGGGCTGCAAGAACCCCGGCACGAGCAGCGCCGACCCGAACGCCACCAGATCCTCGGCCGTCGACACGAACCCGCCTCCCGCCCATTTGTAGCTGTTGTCGACCGGCGGCGCGATGTGGGGGATCCCGGCGCTGTCGTGCTCGTACGGCTTGGCCCGGCCCGGAATGAGGCTGTCGGCGCGATCAGGCGCCGTGTGGGTCAGGCGGAGGGGACGCAACACATGCGTCGACATGTAGTGGAGGAAGTTGTCCCCGGATGCGCCCTCCACCACCGCGGCAATCAGGTTCCAGCCGTAGCTCGTGTAAGAAAAGCGCGTGCCGGGCGGAGACAGGAGCGAATCGTCCTGGAAAATCTTGAGCCCGTCGAGCACGGTGGCGTAGCGGCGATTCGAGTAGAACTCCTGGTCCTTGTAGTGGCGGATGCCGGCGAGATGACCGGCGAGCTGGCGCGTGGTGATGGGATATCCCTTGTCGGGAAACGACGGCACGTAGCGCTGCACCGGCGCGTCGAGATCGAGCTTCCCCTGCTCGTACAGCAAGGCGACGGCGGTGGCTGTGAGCGGCTTCGATACGCTGCCGATACGAAACTGCGTCTCGCGGGTCACGGGCTGCTTGCGCTCGGCGTCGGCGTACCCGAACCCCTCCGACCACACCAGCTTCCCATTCACCGCCACGGCCACCTGCACCCCGGGGATCCGGGTAACGAGCCGCTCGCACACGAGCGTGCGCTCCCGCGTCACGATGGCCGCATAGGCCGCGGGCACGTTCCCAGCAGGGCGGGAAATGCACGGCGTCCCCTGTGCCATGAGGGTCGCGGGGACCAGAAGACCTGCCACTGCAATGCCGCGGAGCATGATCATCAAGTTCTCCCGGAGTCGCCGGGCGCCGCAATGACTCGCGCTCGCCACCGCCGTGCGCCCAACACGAGAATCGGCGCCGCGAGCAGCACCCACGCCTCCGGTGACCCCATGAGCCAGAGCGTTGCCCCGCTGATCAGGCACCAGACGAGCGGCACCACCAGGGTCCACCACCGTGGCGGTCCCTCCGCCACCACCAGCAGGCCGAGGGTGGCGAGCACCGTGGGATCCGGCGCCACACCGAAGATCTCCGACTGTCGCAGCCCGCGTCCCAAGAGCGGTGCAAGCAGCGGGTAGAGAGTCAGGGACGCGATGAAGAGCGCAAGGCCGATGATGCCGGTTGCATCGCGGCGCGGCCGGAAGGGCTGCCGTGCCAAGAGCACCACCTCGATGGCGAACATTCCCGCAAAGTAGGTCGCCGCCCAATTGATGGTGGTGTATCGCATCCACAGGAACGCCCCCGCCACGAACGCCCAGAGCACCGCGATGATGCCGGAGATGATCCAGCGTCGCTCGAGCGCCGGCCGGTACAGGAGCACCAGAATGACTACGCCGAACGCGAGCGTGGCGAGCTGTGCCGGCCACACCGCGTCGTTGTACCGCTCGATCATCCGGTAGTACGTCCGCGGCGAGAACAGCAGGAAGTCCGAGATGGTGTATTTCCACCACTCGGACATCAGAGCGCCTGGACGTAGGCTGCGATGCGGTGGCGCAGCTCCTCGTCGGGAAGCGGTCCGGCGGCGGCGTTCATGTTCTCGACCACGTGCGCGACCCTGCTGGTGGCCGGAATGGCGCAGGTGATGGCCGGGTGCGAGACGATGAACTTGAGGAGGAACTGCGGCCACGTGGCCGCTCCTACCTCCGAGGCCCAGCCGGGGAGCTTGTGGCGCTCGACCTGCCGGATGAGCGCCCCCTGCCGGAACGGCCGGTTGGCAATCACGGCGATCCGGCGCTCCCGCGCGAGCGGGAGGATCCGCTCCTCGACCTCGCGATCGAGCACGTTGTAGGTGACCTGCACGAAGTCGATCGGTTGACTCGCCATGATCCTTGCCATCTCGTCGTGGCGGCGACCCTCCGAGGTGGTGATCCCCACGTAGCGCACTCGACCCGCGGCCTTCATGGCGAACAGGGTGGGCAGGTGGTCCTCCCACGTGAGCAGGTTGTGCACCTGCAGCAGGTCGAACCGCTGCACGCCCCACAGGGCTCGGGACTCCTCGATCTGCGTGGGGCCGCGCGAGCCGGAGGAGATCCAGACCTTGTCGGCCGCAAACAGCGTCGCGGGCCGGCCGAGTTTGGTGAGACCGTAGCCGATGACCGCCTGCGACGAGCCGTACATCGGAGAGGAGTCGATCAGGCGGCCCCCCTCCCGGAAAAAGGCGTGCATGACGGCGGCGCACTCATCGCGCAGCTCGGGGTCGTCGCCCACGTTGAAGGTGATCCAGCTCCCCAGGCCGACGACGGGGATCTGCTCGCCGCTGGACGGGATCGACTTGGTGACGGGCGCGGCGCGGGCGAGGGCCGGGGGCGGCCGTCGCAGCATGACGGCGGCGGCACCCGCCGCCATGACGCGGATCGCCGCGCGCCGTCTCACCGATCCGCGGCCGCGATCTCCGCGAGCCGCCGGTCGAGCTCGGCCCGCGGCACCCACGCGCCCCGCGCCATTACGCCGGCGATCTGCGTGGTGTTGGCGATGTCCGCGAGCGGGTTGGCGTCGAGCAACACGAGGTCCGCGACCTTGCCCCGCTCGACGGTGCCGGTGCTGTTGGCCGTCCCGAAGTACGCGGCGACGTTGCGGGTGCCCGTGGCGAGCGCCTCATACGGCGTCAGACCCGCCGCGACATACAGCTGGAGCTCGCGGTGTACCGAAAAGCCCGGGACATTCATCACCTGTGGTGCGTCGGAGCCGAGCACCAGCCCCGCACCGGCGTCGTGCAGCGCCTTGATCAGCCGGCCGCGCAGCGTGATGAAGCGCTGCGCGCGGGCGGCGTTGTAGCTGGACTCCGCGAGCGCGTTCCGCTTGGCCTGCACCCATTGCGTCACGACCGACGCCGGCAGGTAGCGCATCTGCGGGCGGCGCCCCAGCATCGCGGGATCCTCGTCGCTCACGAATCCGTCCATGAGCGCCTGGGTCGGCACATTCCACACTCCTGCGTCCCGCGTGCGGCGCGCCAGCTCGGCGATGCGTGCCGTGTCGACGCGGTCCGCGAGCAGGAAGCCGAAGAACCCTTCCGGCCCGGCGCCGGGACTCCACCCCGCGAGCCGCTCGACGTAGCCGTCCAGGTGATCGATCGACGCATACCGCGCCGCGAGCGCCCGGTCGAGCCCCACGGCGACCGGTACGTGGCCCGCGAACCGGATCCCCACACTGTCCGCCGTGCGCGCCAGCATATCGAACGTCTCGCGCGACAACCCGGGGTGGATTTTCAGGAAGTCGTAGCCGGCTGCCTGCTGCTCCAGCACCATGCGCCGTGCGGTCTCCGGGTCGGGCGCGCTGGTGCCGTTGAACGACGGCCCGGAGGTATAGAGCATCGGCCCGAGCAGCTCGTGGCGGCGCAACCGGTCGCGCAGCACCAGGTGCGCAGGATGCCCCAGCATGCCGCGGATCGTCGTCACGCCATTGGCGAGGAACAGGAATACCACTCGCTCGGCATACCCCGCGCCGAGCTGCTGCTCGGCCTGGGGCACGGGCACGTGAGCGTGCATTTCGCCGAGGCCCGGGATGAGGTACTTGCCGCGCCCATCCACGCGCACCGCGTTCGCCGGCGTGCGGATCGTCGCCGCCGGGCCGATCTCAACGATCCGGTCGCCCCGCACGACCACCGTCTGATCGTCCAGGACGCGCTCCCGGTCCATCGGAATCACGCTGACGTTCGTGAAGACGACGACGCGCTCCTGGGCGCCGAGCGACGCCGTGAGGAGCGCGAGGGGGATCAGGGTCCAACGCATGGTTTTGAGAAGCAACGACCGGCTGACCCCGGGCGCAAGTACTCCATCGTGGCTCCTGCAGGGATAACTTTCTCGCCATGGAGCGCGCCTCGCTGGAGCACGTGCGGGAGGACCTGGCCGCGGCCCTCGCCGATCGCTACAGGATCGACCGGGTGCTGGGCCGCGGCGGCATGGCCACCGTGTACGTCGCCGAGGACCTGCGGCACAGCCGCCAGGTGGCGATCAAGGTGCTGCGGCCCGACGTCGCGGCCGCGATCGGCGCGGAGCGGTTCCTGCGAGAGATCGCGATCGCCGCACGGCTCACCCACCCGCACGTGCTACCGCTCCTCGACTCCGGCCAGGCCGCTGGCTCCCTGTACTACGTGATGCCGTACGTGCGCGGGGAATCGTTGCGCGAACGCCTCGTGCGCAAGGAGCCGCTCTCGCTCAAGGACACCCTGCGCGTCGCACGGGAGCTGGGCGCGGCACTCGACTACGCGCATCGGGAGGGGTTCGTCCACCGGGACGTGAAGCCCGAGAACGTGCTGCTCGCCGACGGGCACGCGGTGCTGGCCGACTTCGGCATCGCGCGCGCCATCTTCCAGGCCGGTGGGGACCACGTCACCGAGGTGGGGCTCGCCATCGGGACGCCCGAGTACATGAGTCCCGAGCAGGCCGCGGGCGATCGCGAGCTGGACGGGCGCTGCGACGAGTACGCGCTCGCCTGCGTGATCTACGAAATGTTGGCCGGGGCGCCGCCGTTTTCTGGTACGAGCCCCCGCGCCATCATCGCGAGGCACCTGAGCGAGCCGCCCCCACCGCTGCGCGCCCGCCGTCCCGACGCGCCGACCGCGGTCGAGCAGGCGCTGGCGCGCGCGCTCGCGAAGGCGCCGGCGGACCGGTTCGCGACCGTGGCCGAGTTCACGGCGGCCCTGGAAGAAACGCGACCCGGAGCCGCGGGGTCGCTCATCGGCAGGACGCGTTCCATCGCGGTGCTGCCGTTCGTGAATGCCAGCGCCGATCCCGAGAACGAGTATCTGAGCGACGGCATCAGCGACGAGCTGATCAACGCGCTCACCAAGGTGGACGGCCTGCGCATCGCGTCTCGTACGTCCGCATTCGCCCTGAAGGGAAAGCCGCAGGACATCCGCGCCATCGGCGCGCTGCTCGGCGTATCGGCCGTGCTGGAGGGGACCGTGCGGCAGTCGGGTGACCGGTTGCGCATCACGGCGCAGCTCGCTGCCGCGGAGGATGGACGCACGCTCTGGTCCGAGCGCTACGATCGCACATTGGACGACGTGTTCGCGATTCAGGACGAGATCGCCCGCACCATCGTCAGCACGCTGCGCACCACGTTCCTGGCCGACATCGCGGATCCTGCGCCGCAGCGTTATACCCACAACCTCGAGGCCTACTCGCTTTACCTGAAGGGTCGCTTCTGCTGGAACAAGCGCAGCCAGGAAGGTGTGCTCGAGGCGATTGCGTTCTTCAAGCAAGCGATCGACCACGATCCCGACTATGCGCTGGCGTACTCCGGGCTCTCTGACGCGTACGCGCTGCAGGTGGACTACCGCAGCGTCCCGGTCACCGAGGGGTACCGGCTGGCGCGCGAATACGCGCTCAAGGCGCTGGCCTTGGACGAAAGCCTGCCCGAGGCGCACACGTCGCTCGCCTGGGTGCTGCACGTGTACGACTGGGATTGGCCGGCGGCGATGCGCGAGTACCGCCGCGCGCTCGAGCTGAACCCGGGCTTTGCCACGGCACACCATTGGTATTCGTTCGTGTTGCTCGTGAACGGGCAGGCCGACCAGGCGATGACGGAAGCCCTGACGGCGCTCGAGCTCGACCCGTCGTCGCTCTCCGTGCGACGTGGCGTGGGCTGGATCAGCTACTACACCCGCCGCTACGACCAGGCGCTGTACCATCTGCGGCGCGCCGTCGCGATGAACCCCACGTCGGAAGACACCTATCGGGTGATGGGCCTGGTGCTGACGCAACAGGGGGCCTACGTCGAGGCGGAGCGCGCGTTCCGCGAGGCGATCACCCTCTCACCCGACTTGTCGTACGCGACCGCGGGCGTGGCCCACGTGCTGGCGCTGAGCGGGCGGCGGCGCGAGGCGGAGGCCATCGTCGCCGAGCTGGAAGCCGGGGCGCGCGATCGTTACGTGACGCCGGTCGCGCTCTGCATTGCGCACCTCGGCTTGAAGAACGTAGACCAGGTGTTCCATTGGCTCGACCGCGCGTACGCAGACCGCCGCGGCTGGCTGACCTATATGAAGGTCGACCCGATCTTCGACGTCGTCAGGGGCGATCCCCGATTCGCGGCTTTTCTCAAACGGATGAACCTGTGATGGAATTCGATCTCGACGAAGGCATGGCAGTCCTCACTCGGACGCCCGCCACGCTGCGGTCGCTGCTCACCGGCCTCCCCTCACCCTGGACGAGCGGAACCGAGGGGCCCGACACGTGGAGCCCGCAGGATGTGATCGGCCACCTGATTCACGGTGAGGAGACCGACTGGGTCCCGCGGGCCAAGATCATCCTGACCAAGGGAGAATCGCAGGCGTTCGAGCCATTCGACCGGTTCGCGCAGGCGCGGCGCTTCGCGGGCTGGTCGCTCGAGCGGCTGCTGGATCGATTCGACGAGTTGCGCGCCGGCGGGGTCGCGACGTTGCGGGACTGGCACCTGACCCGGGAGCAGCTGGCGCTGCGCGGCCGGCATCCCGAGCTGGGCCGGGTGACCCTCTCCCAGCTGCTCGCGTCCTGGGTGGTTCACGACCTGGGGCACATCGCCCAGATCTCGCGCGTGATGGCGAAGCAGTACAGCGCGGCCGTCGGGCCGTGGAAGGCCTATCTCCCGGTGCTGACGCGCTAGGCGGTTGACACCGCCGTCCGGGGGTGCGAGCCTAACAGCGACCGTCGAGCCCTTCATGCACCCAGTCAGCCGAACCGTCATCCAGACCCTCCCCGGATCGATCGAGCGGGTGTTCGCCCTGCTCACCGACCCGAATCGCATGGCCGAGTGGCTCCCCGGATGCGGCGGGACCCAGAGCGACAAGCCGCTGCGGAAGGGCGTGCGATTCAAAGTGCGGTTCGGCCAGCGCATGACCGAATTCGAGGTCGTGGACTTCGCCCCGCCGACGACGTTTGGGTGGGTGGAGCGGGGAGAGCGGAACGGCTGGAAGACGTTCTTCCGGCTCGACCCGGCGGCCGACTCGACCGCCGTGACGGTGCGGGACGTGTGGGCCCCGCGATCCCTCTTCGCCTGGCTGCATGGCAAGCTGTTCGAAAAGCGCCGGGTGGATAGCCAGCTCGAGGCGATCCTCGCGAACATACGGAAGCTGCTCGCGCCTTGAAGCAGGCGTTCTACTCGGTCGATCGGCTCGAGCGAGCGGTCGCCGTCCTGGTCGGCGACGACGGCGTCGGGCTCGACGTGCTCAAGCAGACCCTACCGGTGAGTGTGCGCGAGGGCGTCGTGCTCCGCGTGCGGCTGCGCGTCGACGGCAAGCCTGACTGGTCGAGCGCCGCCATCGACGACGCCGAGCGCGAGCGCCGCCTGCAAGAGGCCCGCGACCGCCTCGAGCGGCTGCGCGGCACCGATCCAGGCGGAGATGTCGTCCTCTAACCTGCTGCTGCTTCTCGCCGCGGCGCTCCCGCTCGCGGCCCAGGCACCCGACACGACGGCGCGAGACACGGTCGTGCTGCCGCCCGTCACCGTCACCGCCGGGCGGCACCAGCAGGACTTGTTCGCGGTGCCGCTGGCCGTCACCCAGGTGCGGCCGCGCGAGCTGTTCGGCGCTCGCGGCTATGGGCTCGACGAGGCGTTGACGCTCGTCCCCGGTGTGCTCGCACAAGCGCGGTACGGCTCGACCGACGTACGGCTCGTGATCCGGGGTTTCGGGGCGCGCGGCGCGGGCGACCGCTCCAACGCCGGCACATCGCGAGGCGTCCGCGTCCTGCTCGACGGATTTCCCGAGACCGAGCCCGACGGCCGCACGTCGTTCGACGGGATCGATCTGGCGGCGGCGCACGCGATCGAAGTGATCCGTTCGAATGCATCGGCCTTGTGGGGCAACGCGGCGGGCGGCGTCGTGAGCATCTCCACCGTACCCGACGCGGAGGGCCCGGCCACGGCGCTCGAGGCGACGGTCGGAGCCTTTGGGTTGCGCCGCTGGGCCGCGACCAACCAGACCCCGGTCGGCGCCGGGAAGCTGACCGCGACGTTCGTGCACACCGATTTCGATGGGTGGCGGACGCACTCGGGGAGCGAACGCTCGCTCTTCAACGCGTCGCTCCGCTCGCCCGTGGGGACCAGCACCCAGCTCGGCGTGTTCGCGCTCGCCACCTTCAACCTGTTCCGGATTCCCGGACCGCTCGACGGCGCCCAGGCGGCCGCGGATCCACGCCAGGCGAATGGGACCTACCTGCAGCGCGACGAGCGCCGGCACAACCGGCTCGGCCGCTTGGGTGTGACCATCGACCACCAATGGGGCGACGCCCGCGAGCTCTCCGCCGCAGTGTACGTCAATCCCAAGTTCTTGCAACGCTCCGAGCGCGGCACGTTCCGCGACTTTACGCGCTACCATGTGGGGGGCAACGTCGTTTTCCGCGCGCGGATGGCGCTGGGGGAGAGCGTCGCGGGCACGCTCGTCGTCGGGGCGGATCAGGCGTACCAGGACGGCGCCATTCTGTTTTATTCTCTCACCCCCGCGGGCACCCGGGGCGACACCCTGCGGGCCGACAAGCGCGAGGGCGCCTTGAACGTGGGCGCCTTCGTGCAGCAGGAGCTGGCCTTCGGAGCAGGCGCCCGCTGGCTGCTCACGCTCGGCGCCCGCTTCGACGATGTCTCCTACTACTATCAGGACTTTCTCAAGCCCTCGCTCGACGCCGATAAGGCATTTCGCGGCGTCACCCCCAAGCTCGGCCTGACGTTCCGGCCGTCCCCGGCGCACTCGCTGTACGCGTCCATGGGAGGCGGCATCGAGGCGCCCGCCGGCAACGAGACCGACCCCGCCGGCACTTTCGGGCAGGACACCGTCACCGCGATCAACCCGCTGCTCGACCCGATTCGCTCCACCACGTACGAACTAGGGACGCGGCACGCCGTGCGGTTCGACCGCGGGCCGCTGCGCGGCCTGAGGTATGACCTGGCGCTGTACCGCACGAGGGTGCGCAACGAAATCGTGCCCTACCAGGGGGGTCGGTTTTACTTCACCGCGGCCAGCGCCCGGCGCAGCGGGGTGGAGCTCGGACTCACCCTAGAGGGGACGGGCGCGCTCACCGTCCAGACCGCGCTCGCCTACCAGCGGCACCGCTACGGTCGCTACCTGGTCGATTCGGTGCACTACCGCAACCCCGGCCGTTTCGCCGACTACAGCGGCAACCGCGTCGTGGGCGTGCCCGAGTTCACGTATGGCGCGAGCCTGGGCGTCACACCACGCGCCCTCCGGCCATTGCGGCTGCGGCTGGGTCTCCAGGGCACGTCGTCCTACTTCGCCGACGATGCGAATCAGGTCCGCGTCGCGGCGTATCGCACCGCGAGCATTACCGTCGGCGTCGACCAGCCGGTCGCCGTGGGCGGCGGTCTCAGCGCCCGGGGCTTCGCGACGGTGAACAACCTGTTCGACACGGACTACTTCGCATCGGCGTTTCTCAATCCCGATGTCCTCGGCGGTGTGCCGGTGGCGTTCGAGCCGGGCCTGCCGCGCAACCTGGTGGTCGGCGTCACGCTGGCCCGCGGGTCCCGTGCTGCTCCATGAGCTGGTCCAGACCTCCCGCCGCGTCGCGGCAACGAGAGGCCGGCTCGCAAAGATCGAGCTCGTCGCCGCGCTCCTGAAGCGCGCAGGCCCCGAGGAGATCGAGATCGCGATCGCCTTCCTGTCGGGCTCGCTCCGCCAGGGGCGGATCGGGATCGGCTACGCCACCTTGCAGGCCGCGAAGCCCGAGCACGCGGCCGAGGCTCCCACCCTCGAAATCGCCGCGGTGGACACCGCACTGCAGCGCCTCGCGCATGCGACCGGCAAGGGCTCCGCCCAGATAAAGGAACGAATCCTCCGCGACCTCTTCACCGCGGGGACCGGCGAAGAGCAGGAATTCTTGCTCCGCCTGCTCATGGGTGAGCTGCGTCAGGGAGCGCTCGAGGGGCTGGTGACCGAGGCCGTCGCGCGGGCGGCGGGGCTCGAGGCCGAGACGGTCCGCCGGGCGACGATGCTCGCGGCCGACCTGGGTCGGGTCGCGCACGCCGCGCTCACTCAGGGAGCGGCCGGCCTGGCGACGTTTCGCGTGGAGCTGTTCCACCCGCTCCAGCCGATGCTGGCCCAGGCCGCCGATGACGTGACAGACGCCTTGACGCGCCTGGGCGGCGAGGCCGCGTTTGAGCACAAGCTCGACGGCGCGCGCATCCAGGTGCACCGGGCGGGCGACGAAGTGCGAGTATTCTCGCGTCAGCTGAACGACGTCACGCCGGCCGTGCCCGAGGTGGTGGAAGCGGCGCGCCGGCTGGCGCTCCGGGACGCCATCCTGGACGGCGAGGCGATCGCCCTGCGCCCGGACGGCACGCCCCTACCATTCCAGGTGACGATGCGCCGCTTCGGGCGCAAGCTCGACGTCGCACGGCTGCGCGCCGAGCTGCCGCTGGCGCCGTTCTTCTTCGATATTCTCTACGCCGACGGCGCGCCGCTGCTGGACGAGCCCTACGCCCGGCGGTTCGCCGTCCTCGCCGCGGCCGTGCCGGCGGAGCAGCGCGTGCCCCGCCTGGTGACGTCGGACGCGGGCGAGGCGGCGGCGTTCTTCGAACGGGCGATCGCGGCCGGACAGGAAGGGCTGATGGTCAAGGCGCTGGATGCGCGCTACGACGCCGGCGCGCGCGGTGCCGCCTGGCTCAAGCTGAAGCCCGCCCACACGCTCGACCTCGTCGTGCTCGCCGCGGAGTGGGGCCACGGCCGCCGCCGCGGCTGGCTCTCGAACCTCCACCTCGGCGCCCGCGACGACGAGGGCGGGGGCGGGGGCGGGGGCGGGGGCTTCGTGATGCTGGGCAAGACGTTCAAGGGGATGACGGACGAGATGCTCGCGTGGCAGACGGCCAAGCTGCTCGAGCTCGAGACCCGACGCGACGGGCACGTGGTGTATGTGAGGCCCGAGCTGGTGGTGGAGGTCGCGTTCAGCGGCATCCAGGCGAGCCCGACCTACTCAGGGGGTCTGGCGTTGCGCTTCGCGCGTGTCGTGCGCTACCGCCCCGACAAAGGAGCGGATCTCTCCGACACGATCGCCACCGTCCGTGAGCTGCATCGAGGAGAGACCTGACCAGGTCGCACTCGACGCAACCTTCGCCGCTTCGACGCGTCCTACGGGTGTATCGTGTCCACCACGGCGCAGGGCACGCCGGGTTTTCCAAGGGTGTCGCCGCTTTGGACGCACACCACCAACCGGTACTCCGTCGGCACCTGCATACACGCTGCTGCGACCGCGGCCGCTACGACGACCAAAACAGCGATGACTCTGCGCATACTAGGTTCCTCCGTCCGTAATTGGTGACAAGGCCTAGGGCGCAACCAGTCGAGTGCAACGGCTCCTTCATGGATCCATGAAAACGAGCAGGCCACCAACGGTCGACACGTGTCGATCGCTGGCGGCCCGGCGGGCGTAGCGGCGCACTACGTTAGCCCCGTGGCTCTGCGTCGCCGCCTTTCGGCGGGTTTGCTCTGAGCAGCGTGTTGTCCGTGACGGTCGGTGCTACGGCGGCTGCCGTCGCGGGCCCGCAACTTATCTGCCGCCTTTCTCGGGATCGGTGATCTAGATCAACGTCGCCGGCGCCGGTATCGGACGGACGGCGTATGCTATTGGAGCCAAGGACGATAGGAGCCTTCCCCGTGGACAGCGGCCCTGGCGGGGACGCTGCACATTAATGGATCCACTGCTGCGTGGGTGCTGTGTGATTTTTAGGAGCCCACATCCCGACATCACGGTGCCCGACATGGCATTGCACCGCTTCGTGCTGGCGAGGGCGGCCCAGCTCGGCGGCAAACCCGCACTGATCGACGGGCCGAGTGGGCGGACGCTGACGTATGGACAGCTGGGCGCGGGGGTCGACGGCGTCGCGGCCGGTCTCGTCAAACGGGGGTTCGAGGCGGGCGACGTGCTGGGCCTGTTCATGCCCAACTGCCCTGAGTTCGCGCTCGCCTTCCATGGCACGCTCGCCGCCGCCGGCGTCGTGACGACGGTCAACTCGCTCTGCACCGTGCAGGACGCCGCATACCAGTTGCGCGACGCCCGCGCCCGGTTCCTGGTCACGGTGCCCCAGTTCATGGACCGGGCCGCGCCCGCGGCGCAGCAGGTGGGGATCGAGGAAATCTTCGTTCTGGGGAGTTCGCCTGGCGCTACGCCGTTCGCGGCGCTGCTCGAGACCGGCGCACCTGCTCCGCGGGCTCCGGTCGACCCCGCCCGGGACCTCGCGGTGCTGCCCTACTCGAGCGGCACGACGGGATTCCCCAAGGGAGTCGTGCTCACGCATCGCAATCTCGTGGCCAACCTGCTCCAGACGGCCTGGGTGCACCATGTGGCGGAGCAGGATCGCATCATCGCGGTCCTGCCGTTCTTCCACATTTACGGGATGCAGGTGGTGCTGAATCTGGCGCTGTGGCGTGGCGCAACGCTCGTCACCATGCCCAAGTTCGAGCTGGAACCATTCCTCGCCACCGTGCAGCAGTATCGCATCACGCGGGCGTTCGTGGTCCCGCCGCTCGTGCTCGCCCTGGCCAAGCATCCGGCGGTAGAGGGTTACGACCTGTCGAGCGTGCGGGCGATGATGTCCGGCGCGGCGCCGCTCGACGCCGACCTCGAGACCGCGTGCGCCCGACGGGTGGGGTGCGGGTTCATTCAGGGCTACGGCCTCACCGAGGCGAGCCCGGTCACCCACGCCAATTCGGACGAGCCTGGTAAGTGCAAGCCCGGAACCGTGGGCGAGCTGTTGCCTAACACTGAGTGCCGGATCGTCGAGGTGACGACCGGCGCCGACCTCGGGCCGGACGAAGACGGGGAACTCCTGATCCGTGGCCCGCAAGTGATGCGGGGATACCTGAACAACCCGGAGGCCACTGCGGCCACGCTCGATGGCGACGGGTGGCTGCACACGGGAGATATCGGCCACGTGGACCGCGACGGCTACTTCACGATCGTCGATCGGTTGAAGGAGTTGATCAAGTACAAGGGCTTCCAGGTGCCGCCGGCGGAACTGGAAGCCGTGTTGCGGGGCCATCCCGCCGTCGCCGACGCAGCGGTGGTGCCGCTTCCCGACCGGGAGTGCGGTGAGGTGCCGAAGGCCTTTGTTGTGCTGCGGGGCGACGTGTCGGCAGCGGACCTCATGGCCTACGTGGCCGAGAGGGTCGCGCCCTACAAGAAGCTCCGCGCGGTCGAAGTCATCGACGTCATTCCCAAATCGGCTTCCGGAAAGATTCTCCGGCGCGTGTTGAAGGAGCGGGGCCAAACCGTCCGAGTGTAGCGCCGCGTCATATAGTCGCGCCCCGGAAGACACTCATAGAACGACACGAGTCTCCATGGCTGCCGACCTGACGGCCGAGCTGGAGCAGCTGCACACCGCCGCATTCGGGTGGGCGTTGAGCTGCTGCGGCTGGGATCGACCCGCGGCCGAGGACGTGCTTCAGGCGAGCTACCTGAAGGTCCTCGACGGCCGCGCGCGCTTCGACGGGCGCTCGAGCTTTCGGACGTTCGTGCTGGGCGTGATCGCGCGCACGGCTCGGGAGGTCCGACGCCGGTCGGCGCTGCGACGCTGGCTGCCGCTCGCGTCCTTGGTGCTCGGCCCGGAGGCGGAGGACGGCCGGCCCGATCCCGCGACGGCGCTCGTCCGGGCCGACGAAACGGCTCGGCTGGTGCGCGCGCTCGGGCGGCTGTCAGCGCGCCAGCGCCAGGTCGTGCATCTCGTGTTCTACGAGGACCTGACGATCGCCGAGGCGGCAGCCGTTGCGGGCGTGTCCCTGGGCACCGCCCGCACCCACTACGAGCGCGGCAAGGCCGCGCTCAGGAAGCTGCTGGAGGAGGAACCAGAATGATCGAGCGCGACGATCACTACCTGAAGCAAGCCTTCGAGGCCCTACGCCGGGAAGACGCGTCCAGCGGACCGTCGTTCCGGGCGACCGTGGCCGCGGCACGCGCTCGCCCAACGGGTGCGCCGGGACGCCGCGTCCTGGGGCTTGCCGCCGTGGTCGCCGTGGTGGTCGCTGTCGTCGTGCTCTCGATTCGACACGACCGGGACGGCAGCCGGCCGGAGGTCGACCTCGCGGCTGTACGGTGGCAAGCGCCCACTGATTTCCTACTCAAGCTCCCCGGCGATGAGCTGCTGCGCAGCGTTCCGCAGCTCGGGTCCCGGGGCTTGGACCGGAGGACTCTGTGAAGACACATCGTATCTGCATGGTTCTGGCTTTGGTGCTGCTCGTGGTCGCGACGGCGGCGCGGCCGCAGCAACCGCCCCAAGCTTCCGACGATCCGCTGGCGCGTGTGCTGTTTCCGCCGGAGCTGGTGATGCAGCACCAGCAGGACATCGGCCTCCGCGCCGAGCAGCGCGCCACCATCACCAAGGCGATCCAGGATTTCCAGAGCAAAGTGGTGGACCTGCAATGGCGCATGCAGGAGCAGTCGCAGCGTCTCGCTTCGCTCCTCGAAAAGCCGGCCGTCGATCAGGCCGCGGCGCTGGCGCAGGTGGACGAAGTGCTGAGCGTGGAGCGCGAAGTGAAGCGCGCACACATCACGCTGCTGATCAACATCAAGAACACTCTCTCGGCCGAGCAGCAGGCGAAGCTCGCCGCGGCGCGCGGGGCCGCGATGCGCTGAGTCGGGGGTCGCTCAGGGGGTGACGGTCGAGCTCCCGCTGGGCGCGCACGCGGGCGCGCCTTCCTTGGTGGCCGGCACGGCAGGCGTGGAGCCCACGAAGACGGCGCAGCGCTGGCCCACGCCGGCGTTGGTGAGCGTCGCGGTCCAACCGTCGGGGGTCAGGGCGATCGTCGGCATGGAATTCCCTGCGGTCACGGTGTAGAGGCCCGCCAGGTCGGTCGCGGTGGCGTACTTCAGGTTCTGAGCGAAGTAGTTCTCTTCGATCGTCACCAGGTTTCGCAAATCCGACTTCATGGCGGCGACCTGAGCCTGCCCCTTCAGGTTAGCCAACTTCGGAATCGCGACCACCGCCAGGAGACCGATGATCGTGACCACCGTCAGCAGCTCGATGAGGGTGAACCCCGCGCGCTTCATGTCCGTCGTGGTTTGCAAACGGCGCGCCGTTGAGGGCACGAGGGTCGGACATACCGGCGTGTGGCGCTGGCGCAGCGGCTCGAGGCCATCCTCGGCCGGAACCGGCCGAACTGTGGGGGTGTTAACGTCGTCATGACCTCATCCCTCGATACCCAACGCGCCGGCGAGCCCGGCGTCGCTACAGGTCCCGCCGCGAGGAGCGGCACGTTCCTCCTGGGCAGCGACCTGCCCGTTCACCGCCTCGCCTTCGGCGCCATGCGGCTCACCGGCAAAGGGATCTGGGGCGAGCCGCGCGACCCACGCGAAGCGATCGCCGTGCTGCGCCGCGCCGTCGAGCTCGGTGTCAACCTGATCGACACGGCAGATTCATACGGCCCCGAGGTGAGTGAGCGGCTCATCGCGGAGGCGCTCTACCCCTACCCGGCGGGGCTCGTGATCGCCACCAAGGCCGGCTTCGTGCGCCCCGGCCCCGACCAGTGGAAAATGAACGGGCGACCGGAGCACTTGCGCGCTGCGTGCGAAGGCAGCCTGCGCCGCCTCAAGCTCGAGCGCATCGACCTGTACCAGCTGCACCGTATCGATCCCGCCGTGCCGTTGGCGGACCAACTAGGCACCCTCAGGCGACTGCTGGAAGAGGGGAAAATCCGATACGTCGGCCTGTCGGAGGTCTCGGTGGCCGAGATTGAGCGGGCGCGGAAGATCGTGCCGATCGTCTCAGTGCAGAACCGCTATAGCCCGACCGACCGCCAGCACGAGGGCGTGCTGGACCACTGCGAGCGCCAGAAGCTGGCGTTCTTGCCGTGGTACCCGCTCGGCGCTGGGACGGCGCTGCGTCCGGGGAGCCCGCTCGCGAAGGCGGCGGCACGCTTGCACGCGACGCCCGCGCAGGTAGCGCTCGCGTGGCTCCTACGGCGCTCGCCCGTGATGCTCCCCATTCCGGGGACCTCGAATGTGAAGCACCTGGAAGAGAACGTGGCTGCGGCGCTGCTGGAGTTGTCGCCGCGCGAGTTCGAAGAGATCGCGCGGGCGTCCTGAACCGGGGTCTAGCCCCTTACTGCCGCGTCCACGTGGAGCGCATATCCTGCGTCACCAGGCGGATGAGGGTGTTCACCAACGGTCCGTACGCCTCCTTGGGATCCTTGGCGGAGAAGTCGAGCTGCCCACCCACGAGCGCGACGTGACCGACCCGCTCGGTGGCCCAGGCGCTCGAGCGCCACAGAGTGGCCCCGGAACGGGTGGAGAGCAGCCGCACGGTGAGGTCCACCCGCACGGTGGCCTCGAGATGCGGCGTGACGAGCCCAGCGAGCCCGCCAGTCCCCTTGGGATTCGTGACCTTGAGATGGCCCGCGAACACGGCGCCGACCTCGCGCTGCTTGCCCAGCTCCTGGGCCCCGGTGATGCCCAGCTCTTTCTCCCCTACCCGCTGCAGTAAGGAATCCTGCGTGCCGAGCTCGAGCACCTCGGTACCGGGCTGCGCCGCCAGCATGTCCTCGGCGAACCGCTCCGTGGCGAACTCGTGCAGCGACCCCTTGGCGTTCTCGACCGTGAAGGTCACCAGACCGAGCCGGCCATAGGGCTGCAGGTCGAGCCGCGGCGGCACGAGCACGCTGCGCCTGCCGCCACCACAGCCCGACGCCACCAGCAAGACCAGGAGGGCGGATAGCCCGCCGCAGCGCATACCCATCGTTCGCCTCGAGGGTTGGAGGACGGTCCACGGTAGGGAGAGAGCCCCAGCCGGTCAAGACGTAGATTGCATTCCCCATGGAAATCGGCACGACCCTGTACGTCAAAGACCGCCGCCAGTGGCGGGCCTGGCTTGCCCGGCATCACCGGACCGCGCCCGAGATCTGGTTGATCTATTACAAGAAACACAGCGGCCGGCCGCGCATCCCCTACAGCGACGCCGTGGAGGAGGCGCTGTGCTACGGCTGGATCGACAGCATCACGAAACCCGTAGATGCGGATCGCTGGGCGCAGCGGTTCTCGCCCCGCCGGCCCTCGAGCCGGCTGTCGGACATGAACCGCGAGCGGGTACGCCGGCTCATCGCCGCCCGCCGCATGACAAAAGCCGGCCTGGAGCGGATCGCGCACGTCTTCGATCACGTGAGCGATGCGAAGCGCACGCTCGAGTGGCGGGTTCCCCCGGACATCCTGGCGGCCATCAAACGGGATCGGACGACGTGGAAGCACTTCCAGGCGTTCCCCGAGTCGTACAAACGGATCCGGATCGGATGGATCGAGGCCGCCAGGGCGCGACGCGAGATCTTCCGGCAGCGGCTGCGGCACTTCCTCAAAATGACCGCCCGGAACAAACGGTTCGGGATGGTGCAGTGACTCAGTTGACCTTGAGCACGGCCTCGATGAAGCTCAAGGTCTTGGTCTCGACCCACTCGACCGAGACGGCTTCGACCTTCATCGTCCCGATGCGGTCGGTGCTGCTCGTGACCGCTCGGCCCTTGGTCGGGGAGGGCTTGATGTCCCGCGCCACCGCGATGCCGCGCCGGGGGTCGCACTTGAACGTCAGCGTGGAGGCGAGCGCGGTGCCCGCGGGCGTGCGCGGCGTGAACGTGAGCGCCACGGTGGGATACGCGCCTGCGGTTGCCGTCTCGTCTTCGATGGCGGCCTCGTGGCCGGCATTCTTGAGCGCGTCCATGAACCGGTCCAGCACCGATCGCACGACCGTCCGGAGACGATCGCCGCAGGCTTGCCGGCGTCGCTCGCCCTCGTCGTGGGCCGGCTTCACCTCGACCTGCAACTTCGCGGTACGCTCCGCGTAGCTCTTCAGGAGCGAGCGCAGCTGTTCCATACCCTTGTCGGCCATGAGAGGATGATACGGCATCGGAGACCATGAGTCACGCCCTTCCCGTCCTGCTGCTCGGCGTCTGCACTATTCTCGGGCTGCTCCTCGTCCCCCTTGGCCTGCCCGGGCTGTGGGTCATGGTGGCCGGCGTGGTCGGCTACGGCTGGCTCACGGACTTCCGCTCGGTCGGCGTCGCGACCATCGCGGTCGTGCTGGGCCTCGCGTTCCTGGGCGAGATCATCGAAGCGTGGCTGGGATTTCGAGTCACGCGGTCGTTCGGCGGCTCGCGTCGGTCGGCGTGGGGCGCGCTGGTCGGCGGGATCGTGGGCGCCGTGCTGGGCGTGCCCGTCCCGATCGTCGGGAGCGTGATCGGTGCGTTCCTCGGGTCGTTCGCCGGCGCGGCGCTGTTCGAGTATTCGCTGTCCCGCGTGGCGGGGACCGCGGTGCGCGCGGGGTGGGGCGCCGTGGTAGGTCGCGCGGCGGCCGCGGCGGCGAAGATCGCGCTGGGCATCGTGATCGCCGTCCTGGGAGTATTCGCCGCACTGCGCGGCTGATCCATTCGCGGACCGGTGCCCGGGGTCACATGTAGGTGCCGCCCCGGCGCCGCGCGGTTTACGCGCAACAGCGAATCGGCCGCACTGTGCTGCGCGCGCCCGCTGCGACTCAGTGCATCGGTCCCCGGCGCCCGCCTCGGCCGAACGCGGCCCGCGTTTTGCCCAGCTCCTCAGGTGAACGGAATATCCTGAACCCGTTGACCGATTGACCGAGGAGCTTCCATGGTACGCGTGGGTGGTCGGCAATTCCTGGCGGCGGCAGCTGCGACGCTGCTGATCGCGGCCGCATGTCGCGACGCGCAGAGCCCCGAGCCACAAGCCAGCCTGTTGCCCGGTCTACCGGGCCTGGGTGCGCTCGTCGTTTCGACGGTCACCACCGGCTCTTCGATCGATCCGGACGGCTATACGGTCACCGTGGACAACGGGCCGAGTCAGCATATCGCGCCGACCGGTGTCGTGACCTTCACCGGGCTCTCGATTGGCACGCACACCGTCACCCTCTCAGGCGTCGCCTCCAATTGCACGTGCATCACGACCTTGAGCGTCACCATTCCGCTCACCGGCACGGGGAGCGTGACGTTCACGGTGAGCTGCGCCGCCCAGCCCCCCCCGCCGCAGACCGGCAATCTCACCGTGTCGACGAGCACCACGGGGTCGAACCTCGATGCGGACGGCTACACCGTGACGCTCGATGGGAATACGAGCCGCGCGATCGGGACGAACGGGAGCACCACGTTCACCGCGATTCCGTCGGGCAGCCACACGGTCGTGCTCTCGGGCGTGGCGGGGAACTGCACCGTGAGCGGCGGGACTTCGCGCACCGTCAACGTG
>Ga0075423_10000768_pt1 | contig 26993 bp, 25 predicted proteins | sample SoiMethybrSBSTD2_FD_80114 | JGI IMG/M metagenome (GOLD analysis project Ga0075423, IMG submission 80114) | Bulk soil microbial communities from a Populus tree surrounding site in Tennessee, USA - Soil MetaG P. TD hybrid SBSTD2 | ecosystem: Environmental > Terrestrial > Soil > Tree plantation... | reverse complement strand
GCAGGAAGACGAGCGGGATGTTGAACGCATCGCACAGGTTGATGAAGCGCGCTGCCTTGTCGGCGGAGTCGTTCTCGAGGATGCCGGCGAGCTGCTTCGGCTGACTCGCGACGATGCCGACCGGGCGGCCGCCGAAGCGCGCAAGGCAGGTGATGATCGTGCGCGCGAACTTCGGCTTGATGTCGAAGTACTCGCCGTCGTCCACGATCCGCTCGATCACCTGGTACATGTCGTACGGGTGCCGCGGTGACTCCGGCACGATGTCGAGCAGCTCCTCGTCCATGCGGTCGACGGGATCGGTCGTCGGCCGGATCGGCGGCTTTTGCTCGCAGTTCGACGGGAAGTACGAGAGGTACGCCTTGATCGCCTCGATGCACTCCCGGTCGTCCGCCACCTCGAGGTCGCCCACGCCCGACTTCCGGCAATGGATCTTGGCGCCCCCCAGCTCCTCCTGGGTCACGTCCTCGCCGGTGACGGCCTTCACCAGGTGCGGCCCCGCGAGCGCCATCGAGCCCTGGCCCGAGACCATCGGCACGAAGTCGGCAAGCCCCGGGATGTAGGCGGTCCCGGCCGCGCACGGGCCCAGCATCCCGGCGACCAGCGGGATGCAGCCGGACATGATCACCTCCTCGCGGAAGAGGTGGCCGGAGCCGGCGAAGAGGGACCCGACCGCCTCCTGGATGCGAGCACCGGCCGAGTCGAGCAGCCAGATGAACGGCATGCGCTTCTGCAGGGCCATCTCGCGCAGGCGGGCGACCTTGATCTCGCCGGTCATGCCCATCGAGCCCGCCATCACGGTGAAGTCGTAGGCGGCGACCGCGCAGCGGCGGCCGTCGACGTCGCCCCAGCCGGTGATGACGCCGTCGGCCGGCGCGTCGCGCCCTTCCATCGAGCGCTGCGAGAAATGCGGGCGGCCGTGCATGCCGAGCTCGACGAACGTGCCCTCGTCGACGAGCAGGTCGACGCGCTCGCGGGCCGTGAGCTTGCCCTTGTCGTGCTGGGCGGCGATCTTTTCGACGCCGCCGCCGAGCTTGATCTTGGCGCGGCGATCGTGCAGATCGTCGACGAGCGGCTTCAGCCCGCTCGTCTCCCCGTGCTCGGTCCGCGGGGCCGTCGCCACCTCGCTGGGATGGGGCTCCGCCGGGTCGCGCGAGAGCTCCTCGACCACGGCCCGCTGCTTCTCCAGCTGCGGATCGACCTTGGCTTTTTCGTCGGTGGCCATCTACCGCCCCTTCCAGTTCGGTTCACGTTTTTCGAAGAACGCCTGCACGCCCTCGACGATGTCCTCGGTCGTCATCGCCAGACTCAGCTGCGAGCGCAGGTAGTCGAGCGCGTCCTCGAACGGCATGTCGAGCTGGCGGAACATCGCGTCCTTGCCGAGTCGCATGACGAGCGGCGACTTCGAGGCGAGCTTCGCCGCCCATTCCCCCACCGCGCCGTCGAACTCGCCCTCCGCCACGACCTTGTTGACGATCCCGATCCGCTCGGCCTCGCGCGCGTCGATCCGTTCGCCGAGCAGAAGCAGCTCGTTCGTCTTCTTCCGCGGCAAGTTGCGGTAGATCAGGGCCATGATCATGAACGGGAACGTGCCCACGTTGATCTCGGGGGTGCCGAATGTCGCGCTCTCCTTGGCGATGATCAGGTCGCACGCGAGCGCGATCCCGAGCGCGCCGGCGAGCACGTGCCCATTCGCGGCGCAGATCGTGGGCTTGCCGAGCGTGCCGATCAGCCGGAACAGCCTTGGGAATCGCTCCGTCCCGAAGTAGCGGTGCACGATCGGCACGTCGGCCGCGAAGCCGGCCAGGTTCGCGCCCGAGGAGAAGACGGTGTCATGCGAAGAGGTGAGTACGACACAGCGGACATCGTCGTCGTCACGGGCAGCCTCGAAGGCGGCGATCAGCTCCCCGAGCAGCTCGTTCGAGAGCGCGTTGCGCGTATCGGGTTGATCAAGCGTGATCGTCGCGACGCCTTCGGTGGAGCTGTACTGCAGAGTTTCGAAAGTGGGCATATAAGAAGTAGCCAGTCTTACTGTTTACTTCGGCGGGCCTGTCTTGTAGCTTTGCGCAAAGCGTCTGTCAAGCGCACCGAGCCCGGAGGTTCCCTCAGATGGCCACTGCCGCGACCGAGATCAAGCCCGACTGGAGCGCGCCGAGGAGGCACTTCTGCCTCACTGACGAGCACGAGGCCCTGCGCGAGTCGATCGAGAGCTTTGCCAGGAAGGAGCTTGCCCCCCATTCGGAGGAGTGGGAGCGGGACGGCTTTCCGGACTGGGTGTTCAAGCGCATGGGCGAGCTCGGCTTCCTCGGAATCTACTTCCCCGAGGAGTACGGCGGCCAGGGCGGCGACTATTTCATGTCGATCGTGCGGGGCGAGGCGATGGCGCAGGCGAACAACGGCGGGCTCGCGATGGGGATCGCCGTTCACACGGACATGGCGACGCCGCCGATCCTCAAGTTCGGGTCGGAGCACCTGAAGCAGACCTACCTCGTGCCGGCAATCCAGGGCGAGAAGATCTCGTCCCTGGGAATCTCCGAGCCCGGCGCGGGCTCCGACGTGGCGGGGATCCGCACGCGGGCTGTCCGCGACGGGGACGAGTACGTCATCAACGGGTCGAAGACGTTCATCACGAACGGCGCGCGCGCCGACTTCATCGTGCTCGTGACGAAGACCGACCCGGACGCCGGCTACGACGGCTTCTCGCTGTTCGTGGTCGACACCGACTCGCCCGGGTTCCACGTCTCTCGCAAGCTCGAGAAGCTCGGTATGCATTCGTCCGATACGGCGGAGCTCGCCTTTGAGGACCTGCGCGTCCCGGCCGAGAACCTGCTGGGTGAGGAGGGCAAGGGCTTCTACCACATCATGTGGGAGCTGCAGGGCGAGCGCCTGATCGGCGCCGCCGGCTGCGTTTCGGGAGCCCAGCGGGTGTTCGACGTGACGCTCGAATACGCGAAGGAGCGCAATGCGTTCGGGCGGCCGATCGGGCGCTTCCAGGCGATCCGGCACAAGTTCGCCGACATGGCGACCAAGATCGAGGCGGCGCGGCAGATGGTGTACACGACGGCGTGGCGAGTCCAGAACGGCGAGTACCCCGTGCGCGAGATCTCGATGGCGAAGTTGTTCGCGGCGCGCATCGCCTACGAGGTGTGCGACGAGGCCGTGCAGATCCACGGCGGCTACGGCTACATGAAGGAGTACGGCGTCGAGCGGGCCTGGCGCGACATGCGCCTGAACCGGATCGGGGCCGGCACGGACGAAATCATGCTGGAGGTCATCGGCCGCTCCTACGGGCTCTGATGGCCACGGCCCGCGAGGTCGCGCTCGGCGTTTACCGGCTCGGCAGCGACCGCGTCAACTACTACTTCGTGGAGGACGAGGGTCGCGTAACGGTCATCGACGGAGGCGTGTCGGGATATTGGGACCAGCTCGAGCCCGCGCTCGGCGGGATCGGACGCAGCCTCGCTGACGTCGATGCGATCGTGCTGACTCACGCCCACTCGGATCACACGGGCGTGGCCGGACAGCTGCATGATCGGGGCGTCCCCATCTATCTGCATCCGGCAGACCACGAGCTACTGAAGACGGGTAAGGAGTCCTGGAAGCGCGAGGGCAGCGGGCTGTCTGTGCTCCGTCATCCGCGGGCCTTCGGGTTCTTCGCGCACATGGTCCGCAACGGCGCGCTCAAGCCACCGCACATCGACGACCCCCGCTCGATCGGGGACGAGAGCGAGCTCGACGTGCCTGGCCGCCCGCGGGTGGTCCACACGCCCGGCCACACGCCTGGTCATTGCGCGCTGCACTTCGAGCGTCACGGCGCGCTCTTCGTAGGCGACCTGATCTGCACGTGGCACCCGCTGCTCGGCCGCCGGGGCCCGCAGATCATGCCCTCGGCCTTCAACATGTCGAGCGCGCAGGCGCTGGAGTCGCTGGGCCGGATCGAGCAGCTGTCGGCTGCAGCGGTGCTTCCCGGACACGGCGAGCCGTGGACCAGCGGCCCCGCCGAGGCGGTCGCCCAGGCCCGCGCCACCGGCACGTCTTAGGTGACCCACCAGGGCGACATGGCGGCCGCGACCGCAGAGACGTTCGATGGCACGAGCGCCTACCTCGACCTGCTCAAGCTCTGGCTGACCGGGCTCACGCTGCCGAGCGGCGCCTTCGCCGCGGCTCGCCAGCCGGACGGGACGAAGCTCATTCCCGTCACCCCCGAGACGATCGCGGACATCAAGCGCAGGCGGGCGCCGTGGCTCGCCGCCTCCTTCACGATGATGGGACTCGACCGGACGAACCACCTGCAGGCGTGCGTCGAGGACGTGCTCGCGCACGATATTCCCGGTGACATGATCGAAACCGGCGTGTGGCGGGGCGGGGCGACGATCCTGATGCGCGCGCTGCTCGCCATCCACGGCGTCACCGACCGGTCCGTGGTGGTGGCGGACTCCTTCCAGGGGGTTCCTCCTCCAGACGCGGAGGCCTTTCCGATCGATGCAAGCTCTCGCCTGCACACCTTCGATGCGCTGGCCGTGCCAATCGAGTTCGTGAAGGACAACTTTGCCCGCTTCGGCTTGCTGGACGATCAGGTCGAGTTCGTGCCCGGCCGCTTTCGCGACACGCTCCCGGCGCTCTCGGACCGTGTTTGGTCCGTGGTCCGGCTCGACGGGGATCTCTACGAATCGACGATCAACGCGCTGGACAGTCTCTATTCGCAGCTGTCGCCGGGCGGCTACCTGATCGTCGATGACTACGGCGCACTCGAACAGTGCCGCGAGGCTGTGCGCGATTACCGCAGCACGCACGCGATCGAAGAGGAGATCCGGGCCATCGACGGGACCGGTGTGTACTGGCAGAAGGAAGCTTGAAATGGAGATCGTCGAGCTTCCACCCGGGGACGAGCGGCTGCAGGCGGTGTATCCCGTGATGCGCGAGCTTCGGACCGAGCTCTCAGACGACGAGATGCACGAACGCTATGCGGCCGGGCACGTTCACGGCTACCGGGTCGTGGCGCTGTTCGACGGCGACCAGTGCCGGGCCGCCGCCGGCTACCGGCTCATCACGAACTTCGTGAGCGGTAAGCATCTGTACGTGGACGATCTCGTGACGGCCGAGCGCTGGCGTTCAAGGGGATACGGGCGGCTCCTCAACAAATACCTGGTCGAGCTCGCGCGCAGCGAGGGCTGCACGTCGGTACAGCTCGACTCCGGCACGCACCGGCGGAAGGCTCATCGCTTCTACTTTCGCGAGCGGTACACCATTACGAGCTTCCACTTCGTAAGGTTGATACGGCCATGAATGAACTCACGCCGCTCGAGCGCGTGCGGGCCTACTACCGCGACCTGAACACCGGCGACGTGGACAAGGTCGCGCGCCACTTCCATCCGGACGCGAACCACTTCTACACGCGGCTGGGGCCACATCGCACCGCGAAGGAGATCGGTCAGATCACCGAGCACGGCGTGAAGCACCTGGACGCAAGCTGGCATCTCGAGCACGGGATCGAGCAGGGAGACGAAGTGGTGATCGAATGGACCATGCTGTGGCGCGATCCCCGCCGTGGCGACGAACGCCGCATCGACCGTGGCACGGAATGGTTCATCGTGCGGGACGGCCTGATCGCCGAGGTGCGCGCGTACCACCACTCCGACAGCAAGAACCGGCAGGGGAACTTGCTGGGGTTCGACCACGCCGGTCGCGGCCACACCACGCTCGAGCAGTGGGACGAGGTCCGTGCGCGCGACGGCGCGGGACCGGACGCGCCGGACCGAGTCCGCCCATGACGCCGATCCCCCCGTTCACCGACGAGCACGAGGCGCTGCGCGAGTCGCTGCGCTCGTTCGTCGCGCGCGAGATCCGGCCGCACGTGCCGGGATGGGAGGAGGCCCGCGAGTTTCCACGGGAGCTGTTCACGCGCATGGGCGAGCTCGGCTTCCTCGGCATCGGATACCCCGAGGAGTACGGGGGCCAGGGCGGCGACACCGTCCACAGCGCGGTGTTCGCCGAAGAGATGGCGCGCTGCGGGTCGGGCGGAGTCTCGGCGGGCATCGGGGGTCACGTCGCGATCGCGATGCCACCGATCTTCAAGTTCGGCACCGAGGAGCAGAAGCAACGCTGGATCGTGCCCGGAGTAAAGGGCGAGAAGATCGGGGCGCTTGCGATCACGGAGCCGGGCGGCGGCTCCGACGTCGCCGGACTCAAGACCTTTGCGCGGCGCGAGAACGGCGAGTACGTCGTGAACGGCTCGAAGACCTTCATCACGAACGGCGTGCGCGCCGACTTCCACGTGACCGCGGTCAAGACGACGCAGGAGGGGGGCCACCACGGCATCTCGTTTCTCGTGCTCGAGAAGGGGATGCCCGGATTCGAGGTGTCGCGCAAGCTCGAAAAGCTTGGCTGGCACGCCTCCGACACCGGCGAGCTGTCGTTCTCCGATGTGCGGGTGCCGGTCGAGAACCTGCTCGGCGAGGAGAACAAGGGCTTCTATCTGATCATGGCCAACTTCCAGTGGGAGCGGCTCTCGATGGCGCTCGGCGCGGTCGCCGGCATGCAGGCGAACTTCGAGCGCACGCTCGAATACGTAAAGGAGCGCAACGCGTTCGGGCGCCCGATCGGTCACTTCCAGGTCGTGCGGCACAAGATTGCCGAGATGGCGACCAAGATCGAGGCGTGCCGCGACCTCACCTACCACGCGCTGCGGCTCTTCGTCTCCGGGCAGGACGCCCTCCAGGAGGTGTCGTGCGCCAAGCTACTCGCGTGCCGCGCGGCGGTCGAGGTCGCCGACGACGCCGTGCAGCTCCACGGCGGCTACGGCTACATGCGCGAGTACGACGTCGAGCGCGCCCTGCGCGACGCGCGACTCGGCCCGATCGGCGGCGGCACCGACGAGATCATGAAGGAGATCATCGGGAAGCAGCTGGGGCTGTAAAAACCCAAAACCGGCAATGAAGGGATGAGTTTTGGCCGCGCCCGGGTCGGTGAGACCCGCCCCCGGAATAGAAGTTGCAGTTGACCGCGTATGACGCGGTCAAGTGCGAGTGGAATGTTGTGACACGACGAATGGCGCGACGTCTCGGCCGACACCGTCACGCATCCCGCACCACCTCCGCGCCGACTCCACCCCCCTGATCCCTCCCCCTCATTGCCGGTTTTGGGTTTTCGCGGCTACCCCGGCCGCGCTAAGCGACCGCCGCGCCCGCCGCCACCTCCGGCCGTGCGCCGTTGTGCCGGACCGGCGACGGTCTGTCGATGTGGTAGCCCTGTGCATAGTCGATCCCGAACTCGGCCAGCAGCGCCAGCGTCTCCTCGTCCTCGACGCCTTCGGCGATCGTCTTGATGCCGAATCCTCGGGCAACGCCTACGATCGAGCGCACGATGCGGCGGTCGGCGCGGTTGCGGGGCAGCTCGCGGATGAAATCGATGTCGATCTTGATGTACTGGACCGGCAGGTGCTTCAGGTACGTGAAGCTGCCGTAGCCGGTGCCGAAGTCGTCGAGCGCGAGTGCGCAGCCGAGTCGCTCGAGGCGATCGGTGAAGGCCCGCGCGGCGCCCATGTCCTGGACCAGCGCCGTCTCGGTGATCTCGATCGTGAGCCGGTTCGGATCGAGGTCCATGTCGCGCATCACGGTCTCGATCAGCTTCGTGATCGAGGGATCGCCGATCGAGCGCGCTGAGAGGTTCATCGAGATCTCCCGGTCGCAGAGCAGCGGAATGCCCTGTCGGATCACCCACCGGTCGATCTCGCCAACCATGCCGAACTCCTCCGCCACGGGCAGGAACGAACCAGGCCCGATCACCTCGCCGTCGCCGCGGTCGCTCAGCATCCTCAACAGCAACTCCTCGCGCACGACGCGGCCGGAGCGCGTTTCCACGATCGGCTGGCTGTAGAGCACAAATCGGTCGTCGTTCAACGCGGTGCGCACGCGGCGCAGCCAGTCGTACGCCTCGACGTTCGCGATCAGCTCCCGTTCCCGGCGCTTGCGCTCGGTGATGTCGCGCGTGATCACCGAAAGGCCGACCGGCTCACCGGAGCTGCCCATGATCGCGGACGCGCTCACCGACACATCGATCACATGCCCGTCCTTGTGGAGGCGCTGCGTCTCGTAGTTGTCGACCCGCTCCCCCGCGAGCACCTCTCGGATGATCTCCCTCTCCTCTCCGGTGTGGGAGTCCGGGATGATCAGGTCGCGGACCTTCGCGCCACAAGCCTCTTCGGCCGTAAAGCCGTACAGCCGCTCGGCGCCCGGGTTCCATGTCGTGACGGTCCCGTCGGGCGAGCCGGACATGATCGCGTCGTCCGACGACTCGACGATCTGGGCGAGCAGCTCGCGCTCGCGCGCCGCGGCCTGGACCTCGGTCACGAGTCCGCCCAGGCGCTTCTGGAGGAAGACGACCAGCGCGCCCGTCACGAACACCGTGCCGACCACCAGCAGCCACCACAGCTGATGGCTGCCGAACGGCACCAGCGCGTACGCGATCGCGGTCAGGACGGCGTTGAAGAGTGCGCGCCTGAGCGTCAAGAAGTAGAAGCCGTACAGGCCGGTCCACAGATATAGGACGACGTAAGAGCTCGTCGCCTCCCCGCTGAAGTAGATGCAGCCGGTGACCAGCAGGATCCCGCACACGTTTGCGATCTGAAGGCCGCTCACCGAGAACCGCCCGGCGAATGCGAACAGGAAGATTGCGGTGATGTACGCGCCCACAGCGATCAGCCCGATCCCCGTCTCGTCCAGGTGGGGCTTGTGCGGAAGCGCGAGTGACGTCGCGGCGAGCGTCGCGCCGGCAGCGAACAGCGCGCCGCCCGCCCGGGCGCCGAACGCGTGGTTCTGCCGGACGTCCAGTTGGTCCCGATTCGGGCGAGGTTCGCGCCTTGGCGCCATCTCCGCGAAACCTGTCAGCGGTTGGGAGGCGCCCCGGTGTGAAAGCCGCCCAGGGCAGCCTGCCAGTGAGTCGCGAGCGCTTCGACGCTCGTCGTCCAGCAATGCTCACCTGGCGATGCCGGGATCGGCTCGGCCGCCGGGATCGGCGGCCGGGTGCTCTCGTTCAGGGGCAGCCGGGCGGCCCGAGCCTTGCGCCCGCCGTCGATAGAGACATTCATCACTACATATATCGGCCCGCTCCGCACGGCCTGAAATCCGGCTGGACGAAGCCCATCCCCGCCCTCGTCCATCGATCATGCGGCTAAATGGGCGTTTTTCTTCACCAGGAACGACCATTTTGCGAGCCCCGGCTCTTTATCGTGTTTGGCGACGGACGGCGTGGGGCAAGCTCCGTCCTTATGGCTCGGTGCGGCACGATCCGCCCCCCGCGGATCGGGCGCCTGTTGGGTCGATTTGAAGTCAGATGGAAGAGGACCCGGGGGGTCGCGCTATGCAAACAACCCGGCTTTCGCCACTTGACGCTTCCTTTCTCGCCGTCGAGAGCCCGACCGCGCACATGCACGTCGGCTGGGCCGCTTCGTTCAAGCCGCCCGAGGGCGCGAGGCCTTCGTTCGACGACCTGTTCGATCACATCGCCGGCCGGTTGTGGCGTGGTCGGCGGTTTCGCCAGCGATTGGGCCGAGTCCCGCTGGGGCTGAACGCCCCACTCTGGATCGACGACCAGCGCTTCGACCCCGCCAACCACATCCTGCGGGCGACATCCGGGACGCTCAGCGAGGTGGTCGACGACTCCATGTCCCGGCAGCTCGACCGCAGGAAGCCGCTCTGGCAGTTCTACATCGCGGACCAGCTCGACGACGGCCGGGTGGGCGTGGTCGGGAAGGCACACCACTGCATGGTCGACGGGATCGCGGCGGTCGAGCTGGCGGCGCTGCTGCTCGACCCGACGCCTGAGCCCGAGCCGTCGCCGCCGGACAGCTGGCGGCCGTCGCCGAACCCAGCCGCCCTCACCCGGCTGGCCGGCGGGGTACTCGACCAGGTCCGCGGAGACTTCGAGCTCCTGCGCCTGCCGGCGAAGATCGCACGCTCTCCGTTCCGGGCGGTGGGCGCCGCCGCCAAGGGGCTCGGCGCCGCCCGCGCCGCCGCCAGCATGTTGCGCCCCGCGCACCCGATCCCGGCGATCAACGCTCCCATCTCTCCGCTCCGGCACCTCGCCACCGCGCGGCGCCCGCTCGGGGACCTTCAGGCGATCAGGTCCGGCTTCGGGACCACGGTCAACGACGTGGTCCTGGCCGCGTCGGCCGGCGGCGTGCGGCGTCTCTTCGAGCGCCGCGCAGAGCCGCCCGTTCCCCTCAAGACGATGGTGCCGGTCAACGTCCGCCAGCCGGCCCAGGACGGCAGCGACGGCAACCGGATCTCGTTCATGTTCGTCGACCTGCCCTGCCAGGAGCCCGACCCGGTCCGGCGCCTGCAGACGATCCATGGCGACACGGCCGAGCGCAAGGGCGGCGGCGAATCGCGCTGGGTTGGCGACATACTCGGGGCGGTGGGCTACTTCCCGCAGCCGGTCCGCGACGCGTTCTCGCACGTGATCGCGAGTCCACTTGTCTTCAACCTGACGGTGTCGAACATCCCCGGCCCGAGCGAGCCGATGTACATGCTGGGCTGCGAGCTGGAGGAGGCGTATCCCGTCGTACCGATCGCGGACCGCCACGCACTGTCGATCGGCGTCACGACGATCCGGGATCAGGCCTGCTTCGGCGTCTACGCCGACAGGGAGATGCTGCCCGACGCGGACCTGATCGCCGCCGCGATCGACGAGTCCGTGGACGAGCTGCTCTCCCTCACTCCCTGATGAAGGAGGACTGAATGTCTGTGCTGCTCACGGGGGCAACTGGATTCGTCGGGATGGAGATCCTGGCGCGCTATCTCGAGCGTACGGACGCGCCGGTCTTCGTCGCGGTGCGCGGGCGCGACCAGGGCGAGGCCGAGACGCGCGCCGAGGAGACGCTCGCATGCTTCTTCGGCAGCCACCATGCGCATCACGACCGGGTGCGGCCGCTTCGCGCTGACATCGAGCAGCCCGGCCTCGGGCTGGGCGTCCGCGAGCGCGAAGCGCTGGCCGAGCAGATCACCCACATCGTCCATTGCGCCGCCTCCGTGTCGTTCTCGCTGCCGCTCGAGCAGTCGCGGCAGGTGAACGTCGATGGAACCCGCCACGTGTTGGAGCTCGCGGAGCTCTGCCAGCGCCGCGGCCGGCTCGACCGGTTCTCGTACATCTCGACCGCATACGTGGCGGGCCGGCACGGCGGGGAGTTCGGCGAGGAGGAGCTGGACATCGGCCAGAGCTTCCGGAATGCCTACGAGCAGTCCAAGTTCGAGGCAGAGCGGCTTGTGCGTGCCCACGCGCGCGGCCTGCCCGTGCAGATCTTCCGGCCGAGCATCGTGGTGGGCGAGCAATCCACGGGCTGGACCGCCTCGTTCAACGTGCTCTACACGCCGCTCAAGGCCTTCGTACGCGGCAAGCTGCCGGCGCTTCCGGCGCGGCGCTCGTCGCCCGTCGACGTCGTGCCCGTCGACTACGTGGCCGACGCCGTGTTCGAGCTGTCGCGTGAGCCGGTCGATCGCTTCCGCACCTTCAACCTCGTGGCCGGGCCGAATGCCACCACCGTGGGTCGGCTGATCGAGCTGTCGGCAGACCGCCTCGAACGGGCGGAGCCGACTGTGATCCCGCCGGCCATCTTCAAGTCCGTCATCTATCCGGTGCTTCGCCGGCACAGTGGGGTCGGACCCGGGCTCCAGCGCAGCAGCGTGTTCTTCCCCTACTTCTCGATGGACGTCGAGTATCACAACGAGCTCGCGCGAGATCGTCTCGAGCCGGCGGGCATCACCGCGCCGCCGATCGAGTCGTACTTCGATCGCCTGATCGACTTCGCGCAGGCCTCAGACTGGGGACGGCGTCCGGTGACGCGCGCTCAGGCGGCGGACCGGATGGCGCTTACCCCTGCCTGAAGTTCACTCCTAACGATCAGGCCGCCGGGCACCGTACCGGGCGCTTGGAGCCAGGCCGCAGGCAGCGGTCGGTGCGCTTCGGCGGGCGTCCCTCCCTGATCTCGAAGCGCGTGTACTTGCCCACGTCACCGCGCTTGGTGACGCGAATCTCGATCATCGCTCCGGGGCGCAGCAGGGCCTTGCGCAGGCGGTGGATGCGCACGATGCGCGCAGCCCGTGCGGCCCGCTGGACGTATGAGCGGAACGGACATCCACGGCCGCGACAGCGAACGCGGACGCGGGTACCGGCGGGGGCCCTCACCACCAGTTCCCGGACCGTCGTGCCGCGAGGTCCGATTGCGGCGAGCATGCTGACGACGGGGAAGGGACTGATCGGCTCGGGCGGGCGTTCGCGAACGGTGATGTTCGCGAGGGAAACGGTGCTCGCCCCATCCCGATCCGTCACGACCAGCCCGATCGGATAGGTGCCCGCCGCCGGGAACGACACCTCCGCGGTGGGCCCCGACGCGTCGCCGAACACGCCGTCGCCGTTCAGGTCCCACTGCAGGCCCACGATCGGGCCGTCGGGATCGGCCGAGATCGACGTCAGCGCGATGCTGTCGCCGGTGAAGGGCGCGACCGGCATGTAAGTGAAGGCCGCGACCGGAGGACGGTTCCGGACCGTCACCCTCAGGGTCTGGCTGCTCTGCTGGCCGAAGTCGTCGCTGGCGCACAGCGTGACCTTGTAGACACCCGCGGTCGGGTAGGACCACTGCGCGACCGGACCGCTCGCGTCGTTGCATATGCGGTCGCCGTCCAGGTCCCAGTTCTGCGATGTGACCCCGGTCGAGCTCGAGGTGAACGTGATGGTCTCGCCGGTCAGGGGAGAAACCGGCAAGAAGGTGAACTGCGCGACCGGATCCGCCCGGCTGGAGGCCGGCGCCGCGAGCGCCAGCAGGAGCGCGACGGCGAGCCAGGACCATGCCCCGGCGGACGGAATGAATCTATCCCTGCGCTTCGTCACCGCGATCGTAGCCCTCCTTTCGAGCTATCGACCGCCCACTAGACGAAAGTCTCAGGCCCTGTCTTCCCGCCTTGCGCGCGACGCGTTCGAATTGTTACCGGCCGGCCGTCAGCCAGCGCCGGGGGTTCTCGACGAAGATCGTCTCGACGTGCTCGTCGGAGAGCACTCCCTCATTTTGGAGCGCCGGCAACACCTGCTCGAAGACGAGCGTCATGCTCCAGTCGCGAACGAGGCCCTGTGCAAGCATCGCCTCGACTGCCTGCTCCGGGAACCAGTCGATCGTCGCGCAGAAATCCTGCGAGATCAGCATGCGGTCGGCGTAGCCTCGTCGCAGCAGCTCCGCCACCGTCGCATTGCGCCGGTCGATCGGCAGGAACAGCTCGAGCCCGTAGCGGTCCATCCCGATGAGGACGCCGGTGTCGAGCAGGCCCTCGATGTAGTCGAGGTCGTCCGTGTCCCCGGTGTGCGCGATCTGAATCATGCCCGGGTCGACTCCCTCCTCACGGAAGATCTCCACCTGACGGGGCCCGGTGTTGCTGGCCGGCCGTGAGTGGGCCATGATCGGCGCGCCCGTCTGCACGCTCGCGCGCGCCACGGCGCGGTGGACCTTCTCGACGTTCTCGGTCACCCCCGGCGCGTCGGCCGCGCACTTGAGGAACGCGGCCTTCACGTCGCTGCCCTGGATGCCGCGCTCGATGTCGGCCACGAACAGCTCGGCCATCTGATCGGCGTCCCGGTTCTCGAAGTAGTGCGGCAGATAGCCGTACGTATATATCCCGGTGCAGGGGACGATCTGGACGCCCGTCTCCTCGGACACGCGCCGCATGAAGCCGACGTCCCTGCCGGCGAGCATCGGGGTCGGATCGACGATCGTGCGCACGCTGTGATCGGAGGCCGCCCGGACGGCGTCGAGGGCCGCCGTCAGCTCCGCGTCGCCGTCATAGCGGTCGGGCCACTGAGCGGCGACCGCCTCGTCGCGGATGCGCAGATGCTCGTGCACGAGCACCGTCCCGAGCTGCGCCGCGTCGATTGGGCCCTGGACGGTCTCGACGGTCGCGATCAGGGACCCTTCGGTCGTTTGATCTGCTCGCCCCAGTCCGTCTCGTCGCGCAGCTGCGCCTTCAGCACCTTGCCGCCCGGATTGCGCGGCAGCGGCTCGATGCGCACCGCCAGGTACTGGGGGACCTTGAAGTCAGCGATCTCCCCGGCGACGTGCGCGATCACCGCGGACACGTCCACATCGGCGCCGGGAGCCGGCACCACGACCGCACCGACCTTCTCGCCCATCATCTCATCCGGCACCCCGACCACCGCGGACTCGCCCACGCCGGGTGCGCCCGCGAGCGCGTTCTCGACCTCGATCGAGTAGACGTTCTCGCCGCCCCGGTTGATCATGTCCTTTGCGCGATCGACGATGTAGAGGAGCCCGTCGTCGTCGATGCTGGCGAGGTCGCCCGTGTGGAGCCATCCGTCCACGAACGTCTCGGCGGTGGCCTCGGGCTTGTTCCAGTAGCCCTGGACCACGTTTGGCCCTCGCACCAGCAGCTCCCCGACGCCCGTGTCGGGATCCGGTTGGTCGATTGCGAGATCCACCACGGGCATCGCGAAGCCGACCGAGTCGGCGTGCTCGGCCGCCTCCTCGTGCGGCAGGAAGGACACCAGCGACGAGCTCTCAGTGAGTCCGAAGCCGTTCCCGACGCGCGCATTCGGGAAGCTTTCCTGGATCCGGCGGACGAGGCTCTCGGCGATCGGCGCGCCCCCGTACGAGGCCCAGCGGATGCCGCTCACATCGAGTTCCGAGAAGCGCGGGTGACGGGTGACGGCGTGGTAGATCGCGGGCACGGACACGAGCTGGTTGACGCCGTGCTCGTTGATCGCGGTGAAGAAACCGGCGATGTCGAGCGCGTTGGTGAGGATCTCGACGCGCCCGCCGACCTCCAGCAGCGGGATCAACTGGCTGTTGCAGCCGGTGACGTGAAAGAGCGGAACCGACACGAGCGTGCTCATCGTCGGGCCCTCGGAGCGGTCGACGTCCAGGCAGCGGATCGCGTTCTCGCTGTTGGCGACGAAGTTGCCGTGCGAGGTCATCGCGCCCTTCGGGAAGCCCGTCGTGCCGCTCGTGTAGAAAATCGCGGCCAGCTCGTCTGGGACCAGGTCGTCGGTCGTAACGGCGTCGCCGTCCGGTAGGTCCACTCCTTCCGAGATCGTGAACGCGGCGCCCGAATCCTCGATCACATAGGCGACCTCGGACTCCTTGAAGCGCATGTTCACCGGCACGACCACCGCTCCGGCCAGCTGGGCGCCAAAAAAGGCGATCACCCAGTCGACCCCGTTGGGGAGCCTGATCGCGACGCGGTCCCCGCGGCCCACTCCGCGCGCCACGAGGCCGCCCGCAACGCGGGCGGCGCGGTCCCAGAGCTCACCGTAGGTGAGGGTCTCGCCGCCGATCTCGACGATCGCGGCCGCGTCGCGGTCGCGATCCACCGATGCCTTCAGCATGTGCACCAGCGACGGCGGCCGGTCGACGTAGTCCAACACGCCGTCCGGGCCACGCTCGACTCCACTGTTGTCGAACGGATTGCGTCCGCGTGAAGCCGGCTCGGGCATCACGGGGAGAGCCGGAACGGCGGGTACTGGTCGGCTGCTCGTCCGTGGACGGGTACGTCGACCGCGAACTGCACCGGGTAGTCGTCCACCCGGCGGACATTACAAGCTCAGCGCCGCTTGCGACGGCCCCACATCAGCACCATCAGCCGCTCGAAGATCTTCGAGGTGATGCGCTTGTTCGGGAACATCGTGGGCTCGTGCTTGGGGCCGAAGCGCGTCACCATGATGGTCTGCTGAGAGGCGTATTTGCGGATCCCCTGCGGACCGTGACGCACGCCCAGCCCCGACTCGTTCGTACCGCCGAAAGGCGCTTCCTGAGCGAGGTAGTTCATGAGCGCGTCGTTTACGCACGCGTTGCCCGCTCCGAGGCGGCGCGCGATGCGCTCGCCCTTCTCGAGGTCCTTCGTGAACACGCTCGAGTTCAAGCCGTAGCGCGTGTCGTTGGCGAGGCGCACGGCCTCCTCCGAGTCACGGACCTTCATGATCGGCAGCACCGGGCCAAAGGTCTCGTCGCGCATGACCTCCATCGTGTGATCGACGCCCGTGAGCACGGTCGGCTCGTAGAACCGCCCTGGGCCCTCCGCCCTCTTGCCGCCAACCAGGACCTGCGCGCCCCTGTCGACCGCGTCCCGCACGTGGCGGTCGACGATCTCGATCTGCGGCGGAAACGTCATCGCGCCGACATCGACGGTGCCGGGCTGCCCGGGTGCGCCCTGTCGCAGGCGCGAGACCTTCTCGACGACGGACTCGACGAACTGGTCGTAGACCCCTTCCTCGACGTAGACGCGCTCGACCGCCATGCAGATCTGGCCGCTGTTGGACATCGCCCACTGCACCGCCATGTTCGCCGCTCGTTCGAGATCGGCGTCATCCAACACGATCATCGGATCCTTGCCGCCCAGCTCCAGCGAGACCGGTATCAGGCGCTCGGCGGCGCGCGCCATGATCTTCTTGCCGGTGCGGGTGGAGCCCGTGAACATGATCATGTCGACGTGGTCGATCAGCGCCGCGCCCGTCTCGCCCGCGCCGGTCGCGACGGACAGGACGCCACTCGGCAGTCCGACCGACTCGGCGCCCTCGGCCACGAGGAGGCTGGTCAGCGGTGTCACCTCGCTGGGCTTCATGACGACGGAGTTGCCGGCCATGAGGGCGGGAATCACGTCCCCGAACGTGTTCGTGAGCGGGTAGTTCCACGGGCCGATCACGCCGACGACGCCGACGGGCCGGTAACGAACGATCACCTTCTTCCCGAGCAGAAGCGGCGAGTGCGTCTTGACTCGCTCGTCCGCCAGGTACTTCTTCGCCGACTTTCCCCAGAAGCCGAGCGCGTCGCACACGTACCAGAGGTCCGCGAGCATCGCGTCCTCGGGCGTCTTGCCGCCCTCCGCGACGAGAATGTCGATGACGCGGCGGCGATTGTCGACGAGCCAGCCGCGCAGCTCGCGCAGCTTCGCCGCACGTCGCTCGAATCCGAGCGCGTCCCACGCCGGCTGGGCGGCGCGGGCGCGGTCCACGATCGCGGCCACCATGGCGGCGTCCATGTCGTCCACGTAGCCGACGATCTCGCCGGTTGCGGGGTTGTCGACCGCGATCCGCTCCCTAGCGGTCGTGGGCGAGCCGTTCGTCTCGACAGCGACTTCGGCGTTCTCGAGTGCGGACATCGATGACCTCCTGTGCGCCTCTCCGGGGAAGGCCATTGAGTCTACGCCCCGGGGACGTGTTGAGGAGGGCCACTAGTAGGGTTCGCCGCTACGTGTCTGGCGGCAAAGCCGAAGGAAGGGAGAAATGGGACTACTCGACGGCAGGACGGCGATCATCACGGGCTCGGCCCGAGGCATCGGCCGCGCGACGGCTGAGCTGTTCGCCGGGGAGGGCGCACAGATCACGGTCAACGACATCGACGGTGACATCGCCCAGCAGGCGGCGGGCGAGATCAAAGGCGAGACGATCGCGGTCGCCGGCGACCTGACCAAGCCGGGTGCCTGCGACGAGGTCGTGCAGAAGACGGTCGACGCTTTCGGCAAGGTCGACATCCTCGTCAACAACGCCGGCTACACCTGGGACGGTGTCGCCCACCGGATGACCGACGAGCAGTTCCAGGCGATGCTCGACATCCATCTCATCGTGCCCTTCCGGATGTGCCGGGCGGTGGCGCCCCACATGCGCGATCCCGCCAAGGCCGAGCGCGATCGCGGCGAGGAGGTCTTCCGCAAGATCATCAACATCACGTCGATCTCGGGCACGATGGGCAACGCCGGCCAGGTCAACTACTCGTCCGGAAAGGCGGGCGTCACGGGACTGACGAAAACGCTCGCAAAGGAGTGGGGTCAGTTCAAGGTGAATGTGAACGCGGTCGCGTTCGGCTTCGTCGAGACTCGGCTCACGCAGGCGAAGGAGAAGGGCGAGACCTTCAAGGCCGGCGAGGACGGCGAGGAGGTGGCCCTCGGCATTCCCGAGCAGATGCGCCAGATGGCGCCCGCAATCATCCCGCTCGGGCGTAGCGCGCAGCCGTCCGAAGCGGCGGGACCGGTCCTCTTCCTGGCCTCGCCCCTCGCCAACTACATCCACGGCCAGGTGATCAACGTCACCGGCGGCCAGTGGGGCGGCATGTACTGCTAGCCGCACGATGATCCAGACCAGGTTCACTGCGCTGGTCGGCTGCGCCGTCCCGATCCAGCAGGCCGGCATGGGCAATGCGAGGCGCGAGCTGGCGGCCGCGGTCGCCCGCGCGGGCGCGCTCGGCATGCTCGGCGGCGTCATGCAGCCGCCGGCGCTGCTGGCCGAGGAGGTCGACGCCGCGCGACACGAGTCGGGCGGCCCCGTCGGCGTCAACTTCCTGATGCCGTTCCTCGATCGCGCCGCGGTCGAAGCCACCGCGCCGCGTGCTCGGGTGGTCGAGTTCTTCTACGGCGACCCGGACCAGGAGCTGGTCAAGGCCGTCAGGGCCGCCGGCGCGCTCGCCGCGTGGCAGGTCGGATCCGGCGAGGAGGCGCGCGCCGCGGAGCAGGCCGGGTGCGATTTCGTCATCGCTCAGGGCGTCGAGGCCGGCGGGCACGTGCGCGGCAAGACCGGGCTGTTGCCTTTGCTCGACGAGGTGCTCGAGGCGGTCGAGGTGCCGGTGGTGGCGGCCGGAGGTATCGGCACCGAGCGCGGCATGGCGGCCGCGCTCGCCGCCGGGGCCGACGCGGTGCGAGTCGGCACCCGCTTCCTGGCCGCCGAGGAAGCCGACGTACACGCGTCCTACGCCGAGGCGCTGGTCGAAGCGAGACCCGAGGACACGCAGCTGACAGAGGCGTTCTCGACGATGTGGCCGAACGCCCCGCACAGGGTGCTGAGCTCTTGCGTCGAGGTCGCGCAGGGGTTGGACGACGAGTTCGTGGGCGAGATCGAGCACGCCGGTGAGCGGATGCCGGTGCCGAGGCTCTCGCCCCCGGCCCCGGGCCGCTCCGCGACCGGCCGGATCGACGCGATGGCTCTCTACGCCGGCCAGTCCGTGGGCGCGGTACAGCGACTCCAGCCGGCGGAGGCGATCGTGCGCGACCTCGCCGGCGGCGCCGAACGGTTGCTGCGCAAATGGGGGAAGTAGTGGCCGGCCGCATCGGTGACCGTCTTGCGGAACTCGGCCTCACGCTGCCGGCACCGTTCGCCGCGCCGCCTGGAGTCGAGTTCCGGTTCGACCTGGTGCGCGTGAGCGGTGGCCTCGCATATGTCTCGGGCCATGGGCCGCTGGACGGGTCCGAGGTGCTCATGCGCGGGAAAGTCGGAGCGGACGTGACGCCCGAGCAGGGCTACGAGGCGGCGCGGCTCACCGCGTTGTCCGTGGTGGCGTCGCTCGAGCGCGAGCTCGGCGACCTGGACCGCGTGACGCGCTGGGTGAAGCTGCTCGGCCTCGTCAACTGCGCGCCCGGGTTCAGCGCAACGCCGGGGGTCGTGAACGGCTTCAGCGATCTCGTCCTCGAGCTCTGGGGCGACGATGGACGGCACGCGCGGTCGGCAATCGGCGTGGCGGAGCTGCCATTCGATATACCGGTTGAGGTGGAGGCGATCCTGGAGGTTCAGACATGACATTGGAGACGACGGCGCCCGATCTCTTCGCGCGCTATTTCGACGACCTCGAGGTGGGCGACTCGTTCACCACCAAGGGGCGGACGGTCACGGAGGCCGACATCGTCAACTTCGCGGCGCTCACGTGGGACACCTACCCGCTGCACGTGGACGCCGAATGGGTGGCGAAGACGATGTTCGGCGAACGCATCGCGCACGGGATGCTCGTGCTGTCGTTCGCCGCTGGGCTGGTACCCATGCAGCCCGGCCCGATCGTCGCGTTCTACGGCATGGAGAAGGTGCGCTTCTTCCTGCCGACCAAGATCGGCGACACGATCCACGTGCACGTCGAGCTCAAGGAGAAGGAGGAGCGGGACGAGAACCTCGGTCTCGCGACGTTCCACAACACGGTGCTGAACCAGCGCGACGAGACCGTTGCGAAGAGCATCAATAAGGTTGTTCTCAATAGACGCGCCCAATAGGGTCGGCGCGAACGGATGGCGCTCGCGGAGGCAAGCCGGCTGACGCAACCCCTGCCCGGCGGGCGGGAGGGCGTGACCGTCCGCGTCCATCCGATCAACACCGGCTACATCCTCTCCCCGGCCGAGTTCATGGCCAGGACGGGCAGCTCGTGGAAGGCGTGGCGCAGCGTTCGCTCGCCGAAGGAGGAATGGCTGAAGCTGCCGGTGCCCGTGTTCCTGATCGAGCACCCGGGGGTCGGCAGGATCCTGGTCGACACTGGGCTGCACGCGTCGGTGGCCGTCGACCCGAAGCAGAACATGGGCGGGCTGATCGGCCGCTTCTACACCTTCGAGATGGAGTCCGATCAGAGCGCGGCCGCGCAGCTGCGGGGGCGCGGGGTCGACGCCAGCGAGATCGGCGTCGTCGTGATGACGCACCTGCACATGGATCATGCATCGGCGATCTCCGACTTCACTGAGGCGACGTACGTGCTCGGCGAGGGCGAGTGGGAGGCCTTCAATGCGCGCCGGGCGACCTTCAGCGGATACATCAAAAAGCAGGCGGCCCACGCGGTCGACTACCGCGAAGTCGTCTACGACACGCGGCTCGCAAACTCGTATTCGACCTTCGGCCGCTCCTTCGACCTGTTCGGCGACGGGTCGGTGCGGCTCGTCTACACGCCGGGCCACTCGGTCGGGCACCAGTCCCTGATCGTCCGGCTTGCGGACCGCGAGGCGCTGCTGGTGGGCGACGCGGTCTACAACCTCGAGATCCTGGATCACGAGCGCCGCAGCCAGTTCCTCCAGGATGAGCACAACTGGCGCCGCTCGCTGCGCGAGATCCAGCTCTACCGGCGCGAGAATCCGGACGCGCTGATCATCCCCAGCCACGACCACAAGGTGTGGGCGGGGTTGGAGGAGACGTACGCGTAGGGCACGGGCCGGGAAAGCCGAAAACCCCGGCAGTCACAACATCGAACGTTACGTTGACCTCGCTATGCGAGGGTAAATCGGCAGTTCGTCTTCCGAACTGATGCCTGTCTTTCAGCCCTTCCGCAGCCCCGCGAGGATCCGGTCCAAACCCTCTCCGACCTCCCTCCTGGCGGCCTCGCGGTCGGTCGCCCGGCCGATCAGCAGTCCACCCTCGGTGAGCGCACCCAGGAACAGGTGCGCGAGCGGCTCCACCGGCTGCTGCTCGATGTAGCCGGCGTCGATCACGCTCTGCAGCCCCGCCTTCACGAGCGCGAGGCCGTACCTGGCCTCGATCTCGCGCCACGCCGCCAGGCCCAGCACCGACGGTGCATCGGTCAGGACGATGCGCTGGACCGCCGGCTCGAGGCAGACGTCGAGGTACGCGCCGATCGCCGCGCGCTGCTGCTCCCAGGGATCGGTCACGGACAGCGCCGCGGCCGCCACGCGCTCCATCACGTCCTGCTCGACCTCTTCCACGACCGCCGCGAACAGGTCGCGCTTGTCGCGGAAGTGGTGATACAGGGCGCCACGCGTGACCCCGGCCCGCCGCACGATCTCCTCCGTCGCGACCTCTGCGTAGCCGCGGCGAGCAAAGAGATCGCGACCCACGCGCAGGAGCTTCCGGCGGGTGGCCTCGGACTGTTGGGCCTTACTTGACATTCAGACAGTCTGTATGTTAGATACCGGCTGTATGTATGTCACGCCTTCCGGACCATAACGGACACCGATGACGGCGCCGAGCTCGCACAAACTTGGATAGGAGGATCGAATGTCGATCTCACCAGCACTCGGAGACCGCAAAGAGGCAACCCTCCCGCAGGGCACGATCACCTATCGCGAGCGCGGCTCGGGCGAGCCGATCGTGTTCATCCATGGCCTGCTCGTGAACGGCGACCTCTGGCGGAAGGTCGTGCCGGAGCTCTCGAAGGACTACCGCTGCATCGTGCCCGACCTCCCACTTGGCTCGCACGAACGCGGGATGAACGAGGACGCCGACCTGTCCCCGTATGGCGTCGCAAAGCTGATCGACGATTTCCTGGCGGCACTCGACCTGCGAGACGTCACGCTGGTCGGTAACGACACCGGCGGCGCGTTCTGCCAGATCGTCGTCACGCGCCACCCCGACCGGATCGGGCGCCTGGTGCTGACCCCGTGCGACGCGTACGAGAACTTCCCACCGCGCTTCTTCAAGTACATGCTTGCGCCGGCGAAGGTGCCGGCAGTGACGCTGCTGATGATGCAGCCGATGCGACTCGCAGCAATGAGGCATGGCCCGATGGGCTTCGGCCTGCTCGTGAAGAACGGCTTCGACGCCGAGATCACGGACGGCTGGATCCGCCCCACCCTCAGGGACGCCGGCGTGCGCCGGGACCTGGCCAAGGTGCTGCGCGGGATCCATCCCCGGTACACCCTCGAGGCGGCGGAGCGGCTCGGCGCGTTCGACCGGCCCGTGCTGCTGGTGTGGGCGCCGGAGAAGGACTTCTTCCCCTTCGAGCACGCCCAGCGGCTCGCGCAGACCTTCCCGGACGCGCGCGTGGAGCGGGTGGACGACTCGTACACGTTCGTGATGGAGGACCAGCCGGAGCGGCTGGCGGCACTGATCGGGGAGTTCGCGCGCAGGTCGGTGGCGGCTTAACGCTTGTCGCGCTGGCCCGTCTCGAGCTGCTCGCTCACGCCGTCGGCTCCCAGCATGCGCGTGATGCGCGACAACACGGGCGGCGACAGGCCGAACATCTTGGCGCCCGAGCTCATCGAGAACGGCGCCACGTCGATCTCGGCGCGGTTGCGGTCGATCCCTTCGAGCACGGCTTTCGCGACGTCCTCGGGGGTCCGCGTTCCGACGCCCCGCGGCAGCTTCGTACCGCTCTCGTGGAACATGCCGGCCTCGCGAATGAATCCGGGAAAGATCGTGGTCACCCCCACTCCGGTGTCGCGCAGCTCCTCGCTCAGCGAGTACCCGAACCCGCGCAGCGCGAACTTCGTCGCGCTGTAGACGGAGCTGCCGGCGCTCGCGACCTTGCCGGCGAGGGACGACACGTAGACCAGGTGCCCGGATCCCCTGTCCACCATGTGCGGGAGCAGCGTGAGCGTCAGCTGCATGGGCGCGCGCACGTTGACGTCGATCGCCCGGTCGAGCTCGCGCGGCGAGAACGTGTGCAGCCGGCCGGCCGCCGGCACGGCCGCATTGGCGACCAGCACGTCCACATCCGTGCGCTCGCCGAGCCGCTCGAGGTCCGGCCGGTTCGACAGGTCGGCGCCCACCACCTCGACGCGGTCGCCCAGCTCCCTGGCGATGTCGTCGAGCGTGTCCAACCTCCGGGCCGTCAGCACCACCGTCGCTCCGCGATGGTGCACGGCGCGGGCGATGGCGCGGCCGATCCCACCGGTCGCCCCGGTGATCAGCACCTTGCTCTGTTCGAGCCTGACAGTCACTGCCTGAGGTCCGCAAAGAAGTAGATCAAAGCCTGGTTGAGGACATCGGCCTGCTCCCACTGAAGGAAATGGCCCGCCCGCCGCACGATGAACGGGCCCACCAGCTCCGTGAAAGCGACCACACATCGCTCGGGATAGTCGCCCGGGATCACGTGGTCTTCGGGGCCGTACAGCGCAAGCGTCGGCAGCGGGTTCTTCTCCAGCATCCGCGGCGGCTGCCAGAAGGGCCGCGTGCCGAGCGCGGACTCGTACAGGCCGAAGCTGGCGCGCAGCTTGTCGGCCTCCGCGAACGGCTCCGTCATGAAGGCGATCGAATCGCTGTCGAAGGTCCCGGGCGCGGCCCAGAAGCGCGAGCCGTAGAACTGGCCGATGTACCGACGCCGGCGCTCGGGTGTGTCGAGCTCCGCCGCCAGCTCGTCCGCCTCCCGCCCCTGACGGATGAAGTAGTCGGACGCGGCGCGCGTGGATCGCGAGATCCTCGGCGCCAGGCCGGCGCGCTCGTAGTCGTCCGGCAGCAGCGGCAGGACGGTGTTGAACAGACACTGCCGCTCGACGAACCCCTCGAACCGCAGCCCGAGGTCCTGGATCACGACGCCCCCGAAGTCGCCGCCCGTGGCGGCACACCGATCGTGGCCGAGCACGTCATGAACGAGGCGATGGAGATCGGCCGCCCCGATGGCAGGGTCGTAAAACCCGTCCGGAGCGAGGCCCGAGTCGCCGAAGCCGCGCAGGTCGGGCACGATCACCTCGAAGCCGGCCTCTGCGAGCGGCTCGACGTTCCGCCACCAGATGCGCTTGGTCTCGGGCCAGCCGTGCACCAGCAGGAGCGGATAGCCGCCCACGCCGAGGCGCACGAACGCGAGCTCGAGGCCGTCCGCCACCGTCGCCCGCTCGATGGGGAACGCGCTCGGGTCGAGCACGGCGCCTAGAGCCTCTTAGTAGTTGTGAACCGGTCGCCGGTGCTCGGTCCGCCGCGCGGCGAGCACGCCGCGGCGCCCGTTGGCGTTGAGGGCGTCGTACATCCTCTTGACCTGCACGAAGACCTCGTTCGCGACTTCCTGAGCCTGTTCACGCGTGGGATGCTCGACCCGCTCGAAGACGATCGGCTCGCCGTAGTGAACGGTGACCTTGGGAGAGATCAAGCCGCGCTTGGCCTCGCGTACGTGCTGCGAGCCGTGTATCGCGATCGGCACGACGGGCACGCCGGCCTCGAGCACCAGGCGCCCGAGCCCCGGCTTCGGCTCCCCGAGGTCCTTTGAACGCGAACGGCCACCCTCGGCATACATGAGGACGGTGCCGCCGCGGTCCAGGACGGAATGGGCGGTGATGAACGCCTCCTCGTCGCGCTGGCCCCTGCGCACGGGGAAAGTGCCTCCGTGAGTGAGGATGAAGTCGAGCAACGGCGGCCGGAACAGCTGCGATTTCGCCATGAACTGGACCTCACGGCGCACCAGCATCGCGATGAAGAAGTGGTCGAAGAAGCTGAAGTGGTTGGGCGCCAGGATCACCGGGCCCTCGTACGGGACGTTGTCCACGCCGATCGCACGGAAGCGGTAGATCAAGAGCAGCGGGATCGTGAGCAACACGCGCGCGAGCCGGTAGACCCAGTCGGGCCGCCTTGCGCGGGTGCGCTCGTGGTACTTGGTGAAGTACTCGGCCGGCCGGGGGTCGATGTAGACCTGAGGCTTCATCGATGCCGGTTGCTACCCCCGCGGAATCGCCCGGTTACACCGCGGTGGAACGCTGTCAACGTGCCCAGTCGCGCGACCGCTCGACGGCCTGCCGCCACCGGGCCACGAGCGAGTCACGCTGGTCCTCGCTCATCCGCGGCTCGTAGCGCGCCGCCGCGCGCCAGAGGCGTGACACCTGGCCCGTCGACCAGGCGCCGATCCCGACCCCGGCCAGGTACGCAGCCCCGAGCGCGGTCGTCTCGGCCACCTCGGGCACCACCACGGGTCTCCCGAGCACGTCCGCCTGGAACTGCATGAGCCATCCGTTCGCCGTCGCGCCGCCGTCCGCGCGCAGCTCGGCAAGGCGCTTCCCGGAAGCACTCTCCATTGCGTCCACGGCGTCGACGGTCTGATACGCGATCGCCTCCAGGGCGGCGCGGGCCAGGTGCGCGCGGCCGGTGCCACGCGTGAGCCCGACGATCGTGCCGCGCGCGTACGGGTCCCAATGGGGCGACCCGAGGCCGGTGAGCGCGGGTACGAAGTAGACGTCGTCGTTCGAGTCGAGCGAGGCTGCCAACTGCTCGGTCTCCTCGGCGGCGGCGATCAGTCCGAGCCCGTCCCGCAGCCATTGCACCGCGGCCCCGGTCACGAAGACGCTCGCTTCGAGGGCGTAGTCGGTGCCGTTTTCGAGTCCCCACGCGACCGTTGTCAGGAGGCCCTCGCTGACCGGCGGCGGGGTGGCACCCGAGTTCATGAGCACGAAGCTGCCCGTGCCGTACGTGTTCTTGCCGAGGCCGGGCGACACGCACGCCTGCCCGAACAGCGCTGCCTGCTGGTCGCCCGCGATCCCGCTGACGGGCACCGATGCGCCGAAGAACGCCTGCGGGAGCGTCTGGCCGTACCGGGTGGCGGAGCCCGCGACCTCCGGGAGCCGGTCGGGGTGCACGCCGAACAGCTCGCACAGCCGGCCGTCCCAGCCGAGCTCGTGGATGTCGAAGAGCAGCGTGCGGGACGCGTTCGAGTAATCGGTGACGGCCCGGCCCGTCAGCTTGAACGCGAGCCACGCGTCGATCGTGCCGAAGCAGCAGTCGCGGTCGCGTAGGCCGTCGACGTGCTCGAGCATCCACTCGATCTTGGTCGCGGAGAAGTAGGCATCGATCACGAGCCCGGTTCGCTCCCGAATCCAAGGCTCGTGCCCCTCGCGCCGGAGCTCCTCGCAGCGCGCCGCGGTCCTGCGGTCCTGCCACACGATCGCGCGGTGAAGCGGCTCGCCGGTTCGCCGGTCCCAGCACACCACGGTCTCACGCTGGTTGGTCATGCCGATCGCCTGAAGCTCGGCGGGAGCCACGCCGGCCACGTCGAGCGCCTGCTTGGCGACCGCCCGCGACACCTCCCAGATCTCCTCGGGGTCGTGCTCGACCCATCCCGGTCGCGGGAAGTGCTGAGCGAACTCCCGGTAGGCGCGACCGACGAGCCGTGCGTCCTCGTCGAAGACGAGGCAGGTGGTGCCGGTGGTGCCCTGATCGATCGCGAGGATCATTCGACCGCTCAAGCTATCTGGCCGCGCGCCGCCGTGACAGATACGTACGAATGAAGTGGAGCAGCTGACGTGCTCGGTGCACGAAGCCCGCGACCGAGCGCGTGGTCGCCCGGTGTTCGAGGTCGATCTCGACCTCCTCGAGTCGGAGCCCCGCCCGCAGGGCATCGACGGTCATCCCGGTCTCCATCCCGAAGCCGTCCGCAAACGGCAGGAGCAGCGCCAGCGACGAGCCCCGCAGCGCGCGCTGGCCCGAGATCGGTGCCCGGGTCTCGAGCCCGGTGAGATCATGGATCGCCCAGCGGGCGAACCCGACCGCGACCCCGAAGCCGCCTCCGACCTTCCTGGAGAAAGCTGCCACGGCAAGGTCGCACCGGCCCGCCTCGACCG
>Ga0075423_10000766_pt1 | contig 27033 bp, 23 predicted proteins | sample SoiMethybrSBSTD2_FD_80114 | JGI IMG/M metagenome (GOLD analysis project Ga0075423, IMG submission 80114) | Bulk soil microbial communities from a Populus tree surrounding site in Tennessee, USA - Soil MetaG P. TD hybrid SBSTD2 | ecosystem: Environmental > Terrestrial > Soil > Tree plantation... | reverse complement strand
TTGATCGGCCGCACGAGGCCGGTCTCGACCATCAGCGGTCCATCAGGCAGCGGCGGCGAGGGCCAGTTGATCGGCGGTGGCGCAGTGGCCTGTCCGCGCCCACCCGCCGCCGGCGGCGTCGTCTGCTGCGCGGATATCACTGCCGTCACGAGCAACAACGCACACACGCCGAGAATCGCCCTACCCATGGCCCACTCTCCAGCGGAAGTTATACCTCAACGGAGAGCGGTCCCGGGTTGTCGGGCCACTGCACGGTTGCGACCTGCCTGATCACGAGTCCCCAGGCGAGACATGCGACGATCGCGAACGCTGCAGAGACAACAAACGCCCACGAAAACGAGCCGGTCCGATCGACGATGAGACCGGTCACGATCGGCGCGACGATTCCCGCAAGTTGACCGGCCACGTTCTGCGCGCCGGCCCATCGGCCTGCGGCGCGGGGGCCTGCCAAAGTCCCGGTCATGGCGAACATCGTCGGGGTCGACAGCCCGAAGAAAATGCCAGCTGCTGCCAGCAGCCAGACGGCATCCTGCGGCGGCACCAGCGCACTGCTCGCGATGGTCACCGCGGCACCGAAGGCGCTCGTCAGCGCAAACGTCTTGCGAACGAGTGTGGTGGAGCCACCGTGACGAATCCAGCGGTCGGACAGTGCGCCTGAGAGCGCGGTGGATGCGGCGTAGACTCCGTAGATCACGGCGCCGATGCCGGCCATCTGCGACACGGTGAACCCGCCCGCTTTGACGAGAAAGGTCGGCAGCCACGTGATGACGAAGTAGAACGCGTAGTTGATCGCGAAATGCCCGAGTGCCGCGCCCCAGAACTCTCGACGCCGAAGGATTGCCGCATACGAGACAGGAGTCGACACGTGATCCGAGGGCGCATCGAACGTGCGTCGGCGCGTCACCACGAACCACGGCCACAGCCACATGAGTGTGATGAGACCGAGTCCAACGAACATGGCGCGCCAGCCGAAACGCGCCATCGCCAGTCCGCCGAAAAGCGTACCCAGCATGGGGCCGAGGCCTTGGCCGGCGCCGATGAATCCATTGGCGCGTCCGCGCTCCTGTTCAGTGGTCTCTCGCGCGAGAATCAACTGGTAGCCGGGAAACATCACGCTCTCGCCAAGGCCGAGAATCAGGCGGAGAACGAGGATTGACGTAAAGCCAACAGCGGCACCGGTCATCGCGGTTGCCAGGCCCCACAGCGTCAAGCCCGCTGCCAACACCGCTCGAATGTCGAAGCGATGAACCAGCCAGCCGGCCAGCACCTGCGCGGGAGCGTAGACCCAGAAGAACGAGGACAGCAGAACGCCTATTTGTGCGGCCGAGAGCGAGAGCTCGTCTTGCAGCAGAGGCGCCGCGGTGGCGAGGTTGGCGCGATCGACGTAGTTGAGCAGCACCGCCAACCCGATCACGAGGATCAGGCCATCGGACAGCGGCGGGCGCCGACGATTCACGAATGCAGCCCGTGCGGGATCATGGCCGCTGAATCATGCACCATTCCGCGCGACTTCGCGAGGATCACGCATAAGATCTGCGGACCACTATTCGGTGCACGCGAAGAATGACCGCGTTTCGAATCGTCCTCGTTCTCATCGGTGCGGCGGCGCTCGCGCCGATTGCCGCTCAGGAACCGGCGTTCGACGTCGTCTCGGTGAAACCGAACGTGTCCGGCGACGAACGATCCGCCAGCTACGTACAACCAGGCGGACGCTACACCGCGTCGAACGCAACCGTGCGGATGCTGATCAAGACGGCGTACGGCGTTCATGACGATCAGATCGTCGGCGGACCGGACTGGATCGACACGGCACGTTTCGATGTGACCGCCAAGGCGGCGGATGCGACACCCACGGCGTCGGCATTTCGTGACATGGCGCGGCTGATGTTGCGCCGCGCGCTCGAGGATCGTTTCAAGCTCGCCCTCGTTCGCGAACGCCGCGAGATCCCCGTGTACGGCCTGACCGTGGCGAGATCCGACGGCCGATTGGGTCCGCAACTGATTCGTTCGGATTTGCGCGCGTGCGATGGACCGTGGACGTCAGTACCGATTACGCCGGGTTTGCCCGAGCCGAATCCGCCCAGTCCTTGCAACTCGGGATTCTCGCGATCGGGGCACGTCGCCGCGAGAGCCGTCGATTTCTCGACGCTGGTGACGCAGGTATCGGGATGGGCCGATCGTCTCGTCGTCGATCGGACCGGCCTCAGCGGCCAATTCGATTGGGATTTGCAGTGGACGCCGGCGGCCTTGAGCACGGCGCCTGCAGATTCGTCCGGTGTAACACTCGCCACGGCGATTCAAGAGCAACTCGGTTTGAAGTTCGAATCGCGCCGGGCGCCGATCGACGTTCTGGTCGTGGCGCGCGTCGAGCGGCCGATGCCCGACTGATTCGCCGCTGTCTCATGCGATCGCGAATGCCCCACGACTCGCTGCATCTTTGCCGCCGTTCGTTCCTGATGCGCGCCGCCACGATTGCGGTGTCGGTGCGCGCCGCAGGCGGTCAAGCACGCACGAGGCTGATTCTTCTGGGCACCGGCGGAGGTCCCCGCCCTCGAAAAGCCAGTTCGGGGTCCGCGCAGGTGATCGTCATCAACAACGCTGCCTACGTGATCGATTGCGGCGACGGAGTGGCGCGTCAGCTGGTGCTGGCCGGAGTAGCGCTCACCACGCTGCGTCACGTGTTCATCACGCATCAGCATTCCGACCACAACGCCGACTACGGCAATCTGATCTGGCTCGCGTGGGCCTCTGGCCTGAGCACGCGCGTCGACACGTGGGGACCGCCGCCGCTCGAGGCCATGACCAGGCTGTTCTTCAAGATGAACGCCTACGACATCACGACGCGGATCTCGAACGAGGGGCGCGTGCCGCTTGTACCACTCGTGCACGTTCACGAACTGCGCCAGGCCGGGCCCGTGATGTCCGACGCCAACGTCAGCGTGACGGCGGCGCTCGTCGATCACGCACCGGTCGTTCCCGCGTTCGCCTATCGCTTTGATGCGAGCGATCGCTCGATCGTGATCTCTGGCGACACGGCGCCATCGCAGAATCTCGTGAAGCTGGCCCGCGGGGCGGATGTCCTGGTGCATTCGGTCATGTATCCACCCGCGATCGACACGCTGGTGGCTCGCGTGCCGAACGCAGCGTCGCTGAAAGCCAGCATCCTCGCACATCAAACATCAGCCGAGGATGCCGGGCGCGTAGCACAGGAGGCAGGTGTCAAAACGCTGGTACTGTCCCACTTCGTGCCGCCAGATGATCCCGATGTCACCGAGGCGGTGTGGCTCGAAGGCGCGCGGAGGCAGTTTCGTGGAACCATCATCGTCGGCACCGATCTGCTGGTGGTGTGACCGTTCGTATGCCGCTCGAGCCGCTGGTCGCCATCGACACTCGCCAGCTATTTCGACCTGTTTCCGTCAGTCTCGTGCTGCTGCTTCGTGGATTGCCGTTGAACATGTGGGAGCGTCCGACGATCGCCGGCGCATGGCGCGTACGCGACGTCGTTGCGCATCTCGTCGACGGTGCGCTTCGACGACTCTCGTTTCACCGCGATGGACTGAAGCCGCCGCCTCTCCCACACACAGTCAAGACGGAGCGTGACTTCGTCGCCTTCATCAACAACCTCAACGCGCAATGGATCGAGTCGGCGCAGCGATTGAGTCCGCGAGTGCTGACCGATTTGTACGAGCGCGCGAGCAGCGAGGCAGCGGATTGGTTCACGTCGCTTCCGCTCGACGCCCCGGCGCTGTTTCCCGTGTCGTGGGCAGGCGAGGACGCCTCCGCCGGATGGTTCGACATCGGACGCGAGTTCACCGAGCTGTGGCATCACCAGCAACAGATCCGAATCGCGGTCGGTGCTCACTCACTCGCCGATCCACGCTATCTCGCGGCGGTGATCGATGTTGCCGTTCGCGGATTGCCGCATGCGTTTCGTGACGTACCGGCCGAACCCGGCCAGACCGTTGCCATCGAGATCAGCGGCCCGAGCGGCGGGCAATGGATTCTCTTGCGCGGCGAGCAGCGCTGGACACTGTGGACAGGAGAGCCGGAATGGCGGACGGCTCGAATCCGGCTCGACGATGACACCGCGTGGCGTGTGTTGTTCAACGCGCTGCCCGAGCACGAAGCGGCGCGATCGATCCAGGTCGAAGGACAGGCAGAATTGGCCCGGCCACTCTTGAGTGCTCGATCGGTGATCGTGTAGGGACTCTTGTGAGAGGAATCCCGCAGCGCCCGCGAACTTCTCCTCGCACGTGAGCGCATCGCGCTCCTCGAGTCGCGATCTACTTGCCGAAAGCGGTGCTCCACACAGGCAGCGTTTATGCGTTGTCTGGGCGCGAGAGGGTACGGCCATGCGCATCGAAGGACATGTCACCCCGGGATTTCAATCGGTCCGCGACGCGTTCGCGGAAAACTTCGCACGGCGCCGCGAACTGGGCGGTGCCTGTTGCGCCTTCCACAACGGCGAGATGGTCGTCGATCTGTGGGGCGGTGTCCGCAACGCCGAAACCGGCGAGCCGTGGGAGCGCGACAGCATGGTGATCGTCTATTCGGCGACGAAGGGGCTCGCCGCCATGACGTTGGCCATCGCGCACTCGCGAGGCTGGCTCGACTACGACGAACGCGTCAGCACGTACTGGCCAGAGTTCGCTCAGCAGGGCAAGGCACGGATCACCATCCGTCAACTGCTCGCACATCAAGCCGGCTTGTACGTGCTCGACGAACCACTGACACGTGAACTGGTCGCCGATCTCGATCGGCTTGCCGTCGTGCTCGCGCGCCAGAAGCCGGCGTGGCCGGCGGGTGAGCGGCAGGCGTATCACGGCATCACGCTCGGCTTCTACGAAAGCGAGCTGCTGCGCCGCATCGATCCGCAGCATCGCAGCATCGGCTGCTTCTTCCAGGACGAGATCGCCGCGCCGCTCGGTCTCGACGTGTTCATCCGGCTGCCGGAGCACATCCCGAACTCGCGATTCGCGACGATGGCGAGGCCGTCGATGGTGGAGTTGTTCTATGGCTTCCCGCTGCGTTTGGCGATCGACACATTCAATCGCCAGTCGAAGATCTCGAAGTGTCTGAGAGGCTCGGAGCTCCCGCACGATGACGCGCGCGTCTATGCGCGGAATCTCGAAGTGCCTTCGGGCGGGGCCGTCGGTACGGCGCGCGCTATCGCTCGCGCTTACAGCGCGTTTGCCACCGGCGGCCGCGAGCTCGGATTGCGCCGCGAGACGCTCGCGCTGCTCGCCGAGCCGGCGACTCCTCCCGCGCGTGGGTTCTACGACGAGTGTCTGAAAGCGCGCGGCGTGCAGTTCTCGCTCGGCTTCATGAAGTCGTCTGCGGCGCTGCCGTTCGGCAGCCCGGCGTCGTTCGGATCGCCCGGCGCGGGTGGGGCGCTTGGGTTCGCCGATCCCGAGACGGGACTTGCGTACGCGTACGTGACCAGCAAGATGGGCACGCGGCTGGCTGGCGACCCACGCGAGGTGGCGCTCCGACGTGCGCTCGCTGATGCGGTAGGCGGATCATCACGTGCGATGACACGCGTGGCGTAGGCGATCATCGACCGAGCGATGCCACCAACGACGAGTTGACGGCGGCTCCTGACGCCAACTCGTAGAACCCGGGCGCGGACATCGTCGCGAACCCGTCGGCGACGAGCGCGCGATTGCCGCGTCCGGCTTCGGGCCGCGACAAACCAGCGACGCGCGCGAGCTCGCCGGGGATCGTCTGCCCTGCGCTACCGAGAAACGCGCGCGCGATCTCGCGCAGCGCGACGTCGCGATCGACGCGCTGCATCAGATCATCGGGAAACCGGCTTACCGCGAGCGTCCACAGGTAGGTGAATTTCGGCACGTAGACGGCCTCGCTGGGGATCACGATCATCGCCGCCTGCAGTTCGTCGATCGCGCGCGTGAAGGCGACTCGATCCGACACGCCCGACTCCTTGCGCAGATCGATCGAGGCCATCTCCCATTCGTGTCGCAGCACCTTCAGCACCGCGCGCGCGTGCGTACTGAGACGACGCCTCTCTTGCGACGGACGCACGCCCCAGATCGCGTTGAAGTACGGCAGCAGTCGCGGCGCGATGAACGTCGCCTTGCCGCGCGCGAGCTTGGCGTAATAGACCTTGCCGCGCCGCAGCAGCTGATCTTTCAACGTCCACGTGAGAGACGTCTCCGGATCCTTCTGCACGTGGCGCGGCAGCACGGCGTCGCGGCGTCCGCACACCGCCACGTAGAGCGATGGACCCGGCCGGCGTGAGTCGGTCATGCACGCGGCGAAGCCCACCTGCTCGATGAACCGCTCCGCCGCGACCACGCTCGTGACGGCGCGCGCGCCTTCACGGCACCAGCGTTGGTCGCGATAGTCCTCGATCTCGGCTGGAATCGACGGCTTTGGGCGCATGCGGGAACTGACGATCGGCGAGGCAGCGTCGCCGACTTCCGTCCTACTTCTGCCCCGGGGGTGCAAGCGGCGCTGCGGGCAGCTTGCCTTTCGACTCGACCACGCGGCGCGCGAGGTAGTTGGCGACCTGCGCTTCGTCTTGCGCGGCGGTCAAGTAGGCCGCACGCAGCAGCTGTTCTTTGCGCCCGCGCAGCGTGTTGACGATCCCCTCGCGCACAGCGGGCATCGACAAGTCGCGCTGCCCAGCCTGCTCGTGCGCGACCACCAGCACCAACGTGTACGCGCCGTTCGCCGCCGCGACGTTCACCGAGCCCGGAGCCTTGTTCAATACCGCGTCGCGCAGCGGCGGCGGCGACTGCTTGATCTGCGACGCCGGCACGAAGCCGAGATCGCCGCCGCGCGGCGCCGACTCGGGATCCTCCGAGTAGCCGACCGCGAGATCGCGGAAATCGGCGCCGGCCTGCAGTCGCTCCATCAGCATCTTCACCTTCGCCACCGCCGCCTGCGGCGTTGTCGCATCGTCGCCAGTGCGGTTGGTCACCTGCGCGTCGCGGCCCGGCGTCACGATGATCTGCGCGAGGTGATACGCCTCTTCGGGAATGTTGAACTGCGTGCGATTGGCGTTGAAGAAGTCGTTGACCTCCTGATCGGTCACCGCGATGCTGGCGCCGACTTCCTGGGCGACGACTTTCTGCGTCAGCAGCTCGCGGCGGAGTCCCTCGCGCATATCGGCCGCGGTCATGCCTCGCCGCGTCAGCTCCTGCTGAAAGGCGTCGTCTGGAATGTTCTTCTTCGCGTTGTTGAAGGCCGTGTCCAGTTCGGCGTCGGGGACCGTGATCTTCAACGCATTGGCCTTGGCGAGGAGGATGTCCTGGACGATCAGATCGTTCAGCAGACTGAGCTTGGCCGTCAGCTCCTCTTCGGGCGACATCGGCTGCGACGAGTCGCGCACCCGCTTGAACGCCTTGTCGACCTGCTCGCGCGTGATCTCACGGCCGTCGACAACCGCCCACGTATCGGCTGTGACCGGCTTGGCCGCTGGAGCGGACGGGGTGGAGCGGCAGGCGATCGACGCCGCGAGGAGCGTCAGTGCACCAATCGCCACAATCGGGCCGCATGCACGATGAAGCGCCCAGGTCAAGTTGGACATATCCGCGCAGCGTACTGCGCCACGGCGCTGTTGCACAAGAATGAGATACTGGCAGGGCATTGTGGTGAGAACAGTCGTCGCTGTCGGTCTGATCGCCTCGGCCGCTGTCTTCACCGCGGCGCACGCAGCCAGCATGCTCCCCATCATCATCGGCCACCGCGGCGCATCGGGACACCGGCCCGAACACACGCTCGAGTCCTATCGCCTGGCCGTAGAGATGGGCGCCGACTTCATCGAGCCCGACCTCGTCTCCACCAAGGACGGTGTGCTCATCGTCCGTCACGAGAACGAGATCGGCGGCACCACCGATGTCGCGTCGAAGTTTCCCGATCGCAAGCGGATGGCGCGAATCGACGGGCAGGACGTGACTGGCTGGTTCACGGAAGACTTCACCCTGGCCGAAATCAAGACGCTGCGCGCGCGCGAACGGCTGGAGTTCCGCTCGCACGCCTACGATGGACAGTTCGAGATCCCGACGTTCGACGACGTCATCGAGCTCGCGCAACGCCTCGGACGCGAGGCCGGACGCACGATCGGGATCTATCCCGAGACGAAGCATCCCACTTACTTCAGGAGCATCAAGCTGCCGCTCGAAGACCACCTGCTGGCATCTCTAGAGTCGCATGGCTGGAATTCGCGAGAGGCGCCGGTCTTCATCCAGTCGTTCGAGACCGAGAATCTGCGCGCCCTGCGACACCGTACGTCCGTGCGGCTGATTCTGCTCATCGATCAGCAGAACGATCCGATCGACGACACCAAGCTGCGCGACATCGCCAGCTACGCGGACGGCGTCGGTCTCAACACGCGGCTCGTGATTCCCTCGGACAAGGAGCGGCGGCTGCTTCCGCCCACGGACATCGTAATGCGCGCACACGCCGCTGGACTCCTCGTGCACGTATGGACGCTGCGACAGGAGCCGACCTTTCTCTCGCCGAGTTACAACGGCGACTTCGAGGCCGAGTTCAAACAGTTCCGCGATCTCGGCGTCGACGGCATCTTCACCGACTTCCCCGACGTCGGCCGCAAAGCAATCGGCCGTTAGGCAACGTGCCTGTCGGCGCGGCGTGTGAGCACCGCGACACGCGAAGCGGGCGCAGGCGAGCTCAGTAAAACGGGGTCGAAGCGAGACTGCCGCGTAGCTCACGGAGCTACGCGGATGGATCGAAGCCCGGCGAAGAGCCGGTGTTTCCGCGGTGTCGAACCGTCGCGACGCTGCAGCCAGACCGCCGTCGTGCGATCAGAGCGACAGCGCTCACGCGGTCGGCTTACTGAGCGACAGGAACCGGACCACTGAGTCGCCGACGCGGCCCATCTTGACGATCGCGCGCTGCCCCCACAAGATCGATGCTTGATGTTCGTGCGCGCGCTCTTCGCTGCCGCACTGTTCGCGCTCGCCGCGGCGTGGTCGACTCTCCACGCGCAGGGCGGGAGCGCGTTCATGGGGTCGGTCGACGATCCCGCCATCAAGTACTCCGCCGGCCCCCTGAACAACATCGTCGAAGATGCCAACCGGAAGCTCGGGGAGGGAACCGCTCGGCTCGCGTTCGAGGGAAGAGGCGGTTTCTTGCAATCGGCGCTCGACCTGCTGCAGATTCCGGCTGATTCGCAGCTGCTGGTGTTCTCGCGTGCGAGCCTGCAGGGCAAACTCATCGACGAGAAGAGTCCGCGCGCGCTGTACTTCAACGATCGCGTCGCGCTCGGCTGGGTGCGCGATGCGCCGCTGCTCGAGATTGCAGTGCACGACGAAACCGCGGGCGTCGTGTTCTACACGATCGATCAAGGCGAAGGCGGTCGGGCTCGTCGCTTCATTCGCGCGTTTGAATGTCTCGGCTGCCATCGGGCCGGCGACACGTTTGGCGTCCCCGGCTTCCTGATGTTCAGCACGACGCGGGCCACTCAGTTGCAAACGTCCGGCGTACCGCGGCCGATCGATCACACCGACCCGCTGTCGCGACGATTCGGCGGCTGGTTCGTGACCGGCTCCGTGGGATCGGTCATGCACATGGGGAACGAGGCCGCCGCTGTCGATCGGCGGCCATCGCGGGAGCTCGCGTCGGTCGACGGCCTCTTCGATCCCGACGGCTACAGCGCCTCGACGAGCGATATCGTCGCTCACCTGGTGTTCACCCATCAGGCACGCATGACGAACCTGCTGACGCGCGCGAGCTGGGAGGCACGCGTCGCCGATCCCGCGCTGCACCCGCCATTCGCGAGCAGCGCCGAGAGCGACGCACGCCTGTCCGCCATCATGAAGGGCATTGCCAGCGAAGTAGTCGACTATCTGCTCTTCGTGGACGAGGCGAAGCTGACCGATCGCATTCGCGGCACCTCGGGCTTTGCCGAGCACTTCGCCAAGAGTGGGCCTCGCGATCGACAAGGCCGCTCGCTCTATGAGCTCGATCTGAATCGCCGCCTGATGAAGTATCCGTGTAGCTATCTGATCTACTCGCCGGCATTCGATGCGCTTCCGGCGCCGGCGAAAGATGCGATCTATCGCCGCCTGTGGCAGGTGCTGTCCGGAGAAGAGCGCGACGATCGGTATCGCGCTGCGCTGTCGCGTGCCGATCGACAGGCGATCGTCGAAATCCTTCGCGACACCAAGAAGGATCTCCCGGCCTACTTCACGCGAGTGCGTTGATCTCGTTGGCAGTGAGATGCCGCCACTTGCCGATCGGCAACGTGCCGATGGCGATGGGACCGATTCGTACGCGCACCAGCTTCAATACCCGGGCGTCCAGCGCCTCCACCATGCGCCGCACTTGACGATTGCGCCCCTCGGTCAGCGTGATCTCGAAGTGTGTGTACTTCTCCGAATCGCGCACGCGACTCACCTTCGCTGGACGCGTTGGACCATCGGTCAATTCGATCCCGGCGGCAAGCTGCTGAAGCTGCCTGTCGGTCAACCGCGTCGACGCTTTCACGAGATACGTCTTCGGCAGGTGCGAATCGGGGTTGGTGATCCGTTCGGCGAATTGGTTGTCGTTGGTCATGAGCAGCAGGCCCGACGTATCGAGATCGAGGCGGCCGACCGGCGACACGAACGTGCCGACGTCGGCGATCAGGTCGTAGACCGTCGGTCTGCCCTGCGGATCCTTGTAGCTGGTGATGTACCCGGTCGGTTTGTAGAGCAGCAGATAGAGGCGTTCGCGCGCGACGAGCGGTCGACCGTCGACGCGCACGCGATCGCGCTCGATGTCGATCCAGTGATCGGGATTGCGAACGAGCGTCCCGTTCACCTTCACTCGGCCGTCGTGAATCCAGCGCCGGGCGTCGACGCGCGAGCCGAGGCCGGCCTTCGACAGCACGCGCTCGAGCGTCTTCAGCGGGCGCTTGGCCGCGGGCGCGCGCTTGGCCAGATCGTCTGTGTCTCCTCGAATCGAAACTATATCGCGCTATTTCCTGCGGATGGCCAAGTCGAGGGGTCTTTCGGCTATTTCCTCGGGATGGCCAGATCCAGATCGGAGCGGCCGAGCGCATTGTCGCCGCCGCCGACGCGGAACCACCGCCACGCGTACCCGGGCATCGGCAGATGATGCAAGCCGTCGTTCTGTTTCTTGCTGTGATGGCCGTCGAAGACTTCGACGAGCAGTCCGTCGCGGGCACAGTCGATCTTCACTTTCACGTTCTGCCTGGCGCTGCTGAAATTGTGCGTCGTCAGCAGCGACGTGTCACGCCAGTCGTAGCGCATCACCAGCACCTCTGGCGCATTCGTCCGCAGGATCGTGTAGTGCCCCCAGCTGATCTCCGGACACTCCTTGCGCGCGCGCAGCATGCGCTCGGTCCAATTCAGCAGCGACTCCGGATCGCGGCGCTGCTGCGCCACGTTGACTTTCTTATAGCCGTACGTGCGATCGTCGATCACTGGCCGGACGATGCGGGTGGCGCTCGAGAAGCCGCCGTGACGGTCGTTCGTCCACTGCATGGGCGTGCGCGCACACTCGCGCTCCGGCAGGCGCAGGTTGTCGCCGATGCCGATCTCGTCGCCGTACTGCATCATCGGCGTGCCAGGCAGTGAGAACAACATGCTGAATGCGAGCTCGAGCTTCTTTCGATCGTTGCCGAGCATCGGCGTCAGCCGCCGGCGAATGCCGCGGTCGTACAACTGCATCCGCTTCTCCGGTCCGAACGCGTCGAACACCTTCTGCCGTTGCTCCGGTGTGAGCCGTCCGAGATCCAGCTCGTCGTGGCTGCGAAGGAACTGCACCCACTGCGCGTTCTCCGGCCGCTGTCGCGTGTCTTCGAGCGCGCGGACGAGCGGATCGATATCGCCGGTCGCCAGCGCGTAGAACAAGCGCTGGTTCACGGGAAAGTTCAGCATCATCTGCAGGCGGTCGCCTTCGGCCCCGAAGTACTGGAGGCTTTCCTCGGGCGGCACGTTCGCTTCGGCCAGCATGATCGCTTCGCTCGAGCGCCACTGCAGGAAGTCGCGCATCTCCTTGAGCAGGTTGAAGTCCATCTGGTGCTCGATGCCGGCGCCCTTCTTCTCGATGAGAAAGGGCACCGCGTCCATCCGAAACCCCGATACGCCGAGCTGCAGCCAGAAGCCCATGATCTTGTGAATCTCGGCGCGTACGTAGGGATGCCACGTGTTCAGATCCGGTTGGTGATCGTAGAAGCGATGAAAGTAGTACTGCCCGGCGCGTCTATCCTTGGTCCACGTCGTCGTCTGCTGGCCCGGAAAGACGATGCCCTCCTTGTGGTTCTTCGGACGAATGTCGGACCACACGTACCAGTCGCGGAAAAACGAGTGTCGATCGTCGCGTGCTTGCTGAAACCACGGCGAGTCCACCGACGTGTGATTGACCACGAGATCGACGATCACGCGAATGCCGAGCGCTTCGGCCTGACGCATGAAGGCGACGAAGTCGCCGAGCGAGCCGTGCTTCTCGTGTACCCCGTAGTAGTCGGAGACGTCGTAGCCGTTGTCGCGATTCGGTGAGGGATAGAAGGGCTGGAGCCACACGCAGGTGACGCCCAGCCCCTGCAGGTACGGGAGCCGGCGCATCAGCCCCTCGAAATCGCCGATGCCATCGCCGTTCGCGTCTTGGTACTTCTCGACGTCGAGGCAGTAGATGACGGCGTTCTTGTACCAAAGGTCGGCGATCGACACAGCTCGTCAACGACCCTATGCAAGACCAGTGACGACGTTTCGCGTGTCGGCTTGTCTGACGTTGCCTCGTCGATCGCGCCGTACGCGAGGTGAACTGTTTACCATCGCGCTCGATTCCCATACGGACCGATTCGCTCGCATCGGCACGCGTACTGCTCCTCGAACAAAGCTGGGGTTGACCGCGGGTCCGTGACCGGCGGGTCTCAAGACCCGCCTCTACGTGAAGGTGATCGGATGTGCGCGTGGCTCAGCCCATCAAGAGAGGGGACCTATGGCCACAGATATGGTTGCGTATGGCATCTATCCGGATCGGGTGGCGTTCGAGCGCGTGCTCGAAGCGCTTCGATCGGCGGGATTCCGCAACAGCGACATCTCAGCGATTCTTCCGGATCGGGACAAGACGACGAAGGACCTCGCGCACGAGATCAACTCGAAAGCGCCCGAAGGCATCGCCGCGGGTGCGGGTACCGGCGCGGCGATCGGCGGTGTGCTCGGATGGCTGGTCGGCGTTGGCGCACTGGCGATTCCCGGCATTGGACCACTCGTCGCCGCAGGACCCATCGTCGCGGCACTGGCCGGCGCAGGCGCGGCTGGCGCGACCGGCGGCCTGGTTGGCGGGTTGATCGGTGCGGGCATTCCGGAGGTCGAAGCCAAGCGCTACGCCGGCCGCATTCGCGAGGGTGCGTATCTGGTGTCGGTGCACTGCGACGATCGCAAGTGGGCCAAGCGCGCCGAGGAGATCATGGAAGCCACGGGCGGTCGCGATGTTGTGGCGACGTCCGAGAAATCGGCGGACTACCGTCCGTAGCAATCGGTCCGGCTAAAGCCGGACACCACATCGTGTTTCATCAGGCCGGTCCACCGCATTCGCTCGTCTGCCACGAAGCGGAGCGGACCGGCCGCTATCGAACCGGCGTGTGATCGTGCGTCGAGTTGGAGTTGTTGGAGCGCGCGAGATGGCGAACGATCGTCACGAGCTCGGCGGCATCGAACGGCTTGGCGAGATGGGACTGGAAGCCGGCATGTAACGCCTGCTGCCGGTCGTGATCACGCGCGAAGGCGCTGACGGCAATCGCCGGAGTCTGTGCGACCTTCTGATTGCCGTCGCGACGCACGCGCCTGATGAACGTCAGGCCGTCTTCATTGGCCATGGCGATGTCGCAGACCGCGACGTGGGGCCGCGCACGCTGCAGCAGCTCATACGCTTCGGCCGCCGACGCTGCCGTTGCCACGGTGGCGCCCTGATCCTCGAGAATCCGCGCCAGCACTTCTCGCGCGTCGGGTTCATCGTCGATGACGAGTACGTGCACACCGACGAGTTGATGCGGCGGAATGTCAGGGGGATGCACTTCTGGACGCGCGATCTCCGCCGACATCGGCAGTCGCACGGTGAACGTCGTTCCCTTCCCTTCCACGCTCGAGACGCCGACCGTGCCGCCATGCATATCAACGAGATGGCGAACGATGGCGAGGCCAAGGCCCATGCCGCCGTGCTGCCGTGTCTTACCGCCGTCCTGCTGCGAGAAGCGGTCGAACACGTGAGGCAGGAACTCGGGACGAATGCCGACGCCCGTGTCGGCGACGCTGAGCTCAATCATCGTTCCCTGTCGCTGCGCCCTGATCGAGATACGGCCGCCCGCCGGCGTGAACTTCACCGCATTCGACAGCAGGTTTCGCATCACCTGCTGCAGCCGGTCCGGGTCGGCGGCGATTGGCTCGATGTCGGCGGCCACCGTGGTCGTGACCTGCAGCTGCTTGATCTGAACCTCCTGGCGGACGGAATCGACGACAGCCTCCACGACGCGCGCGACATCGGTCGGCTGCACTTGCAGCGTGAGCGTGCCGGTGACGATGCGCGAGACGTCGACGAGATCGCCGATGAGACGCGTCAGCAGATTGGTGTTCCGGCGAATGGCGTCGAGGCCACGTTCGAGCCTCCCTTGATCGCGATTGAGCTCGAGAATCTGCAACCATCCGGCGATCGCCGTCAAAGGAGTGCGCAGCTCGTGCGACAGCGTCGCCAGGAATTCATCCTTCAAACGCAGCGCTTCTTCGGCCGTCCGCAGCGCCGCCGTTTCACGTTCCCGCGCGTCTCGCTCGCGGCGGATCGTCTCCTCGAGCATGGTGGCGTAGGAGCGCAGCGCCGAGAGATCGCGGGCGATCTTCGAGGCCCCGACGATGCGACCCGAGCGATCGTGAATCGGCGACACGGTCAGCGAAATCGGAATCGTGGTGCCGTCCTTCCGTCGTCGTACGGTCTCGAAGTGATCGATTCGCTTGCCGTTGCGGATCCGGCGCAGCACTTCGCCCTCTTCCGCCAACCGATCGTCGGGAATGATCAGCGTGATCGATTGTCCAATCGCTTCGCTGGCGGTATAGCCGAACATGCGCTCGGCGGCGCGATTCCACGTCTGGATCACGCCGTTCAGATCCTTGCTGACGATCGCGTCGTCGGAGGAGTCGACGATCGCGCCGAGCCGGTTGCGATCGCGCTCGAGCGTCGACTGCATGCTGACGTCGCGCGCGATCTTCGAGGCACCGATGATGCGGCCGCGGCCATCGCGGATCGGCGACACGGTCAACGAGATTGGGAACAGCGTGCCGTTCTTCCGGCAACGGACCGTCTCGAAATGCTCGACGCGTTCGCCGGCGCGGATGCGCCGGAGCACGTCGTCCTCCTCCGCCCAGCGGTCGGCCGGGATGATCATGCGAATCGACTGGCCGACAATCTCCGACGCGGTGTAACCGAACATTCGCTCCGCCGCAGAATTCCACGATCGGACGATGCCGTCGAGATCCTTGCTCGCGATCGCATCGTCGGACGACTGGACGAGCGCGGCGAGATGATGCGACTGCAGTTCGAGCTGCTTGCGCTCGCTCACATCGCGGAGCACATGAACGAGGCTGACGATCGTGCCGTCGGTATCGCGCACGGAGAGCACGAGCAGCGACACGTCACGAGGGGCTCCATCTTTCCCGATGCGCAGCGTCAGCTCCTGCCTGCCCTGTCCGTCGGCCAAAGCATCGCGGCGTGCTTGATATGTTTCGTGACTCGTTTCAAGCGCGGCGATACTGGTGAGCGTTTTTCCGATCGCTTCCGCGGCGGTGTACCCGAACATGCGCTCCGCGCTGCCACTCCACAGGATGATCTGGCCATCGAGGTCTTCGGCGATGACTGCGGCGTCGGAGGCTTCGATGATCCCTTGTAGAAGAGCTGCGTGCGAAACGGGATTCGCCATTGTCATCACAGTCTAGTGGCGTTCGACGCGGCGTGGTATCCAGGATCCTGCTGAGGCCTAACTCGGGAATAGGCGAAGGAAATGGGATGACCAGGCACCCCCAGGCGTTCCTCGAGTTCGTCGATCGCAAGACGCGCGAAGCCGAACAGGCGGCGATCCCCCATCTCCGCACCGACGTCGACCGGTCGTCGCGATGGGGCAGCCACGCGATCGGAAACGCCTGGTCGCGCGAGCACTACGATGGCGGCTTCCATCTCCTGGATGTGCCACCGGATGTGCCTGCGGTGTCGCTGGTCTTCGTGCAGTCGCGCGACGGCAACACCGTCACGCCGAATCCCGCGCAGCTTGGTGGTGGCGCCGCGGACACACATCTGATCTACGAGGGGCTGACGCGAGCGGCCGCCGACGCGGTGCTTGCCGGAGCTGTGACCGCTGCCGGTGCCCACGCATTCTTCTCGGTGTGGCATCCAGACATGGTGGCGCTGAGGCGCGAGTGTGGATTGCCGCGACATCCGATCCAGATCGTGATCTCCAACACCGGGCGGGTGAACCTCGACGCGCTGCTATTCAACGTGCCCGAGGTGCCGGTGATTCTGATCGCCGGTCCAGATTGCCGCAACCAGTGTGGGACCGCACTCGCCGATCGGCCGTGGATCGCGGTGGTACCGCTGGCCTCGAATGGCTTGCGCGATGTGTTCGCGCAGCTTCGACATGAACATGGCGTGTCGAGGATCTCCGCGATCGGCGGCCCTCGTACGGCTTCGTCGCTCGTCGATGCCGGGCTGGTTCAGGATCTCCATTTGACGACCGCTGCACGGTCCGGCGGCAAGCCCGGAACGCCATGGTATGTTGGCCCGTCGCGGCCCGAGTTGGAAACGCTCGTGCAGAAGCGCGATTCGTCCGATCCGCCGGTGCTGTTCGAACATCTCGTCCTCGCGTCGAGAACTTCGCCTCGAGGCGGTCCGTATCAGGCCACATGATGACCCGGTGTCTACTCGGGTGCCTCCTGCTGTCGGCGACACTGACCGCGCAAGCCTCCGTCGACATTGCTCAGGAGGCCCCGAGCGCAAGTCGAGGGACGCAGGCCCGCTCGGAATTCGAGGTCGCGGCGATCCGGCCGTCGTCCGATGAGGTCAATCAAGTCACGGTCGGCCTCCGGATTACTGGTTCGGAGGTGCGCGTCGTTCGCATGTCGATCAAGGACTACATCGGCATGGCTTACCGCGTGAAACCGAATCAGATCGTCGGACCCGAATGGCTGGCGCAGCAGCGCTTCGATGTCACGGCCAGGATTCCGGACGGCGTGCCCCCGGCACAGATCCCCGAGATGATGCAGGCGCTGCTGGCGAGTCGGTTCCAGATGAAGGTGCACCGGGAGTCGAAAGAATTCTCGGTGTATGCGCTCGGCGCCGCCAAGACCGGCATGAAGATTCAAGAAGCGGCCCCGCTGCCGCCGCGATCGACCGACCAGCCCGAACCGTTCACGGTCGTCGCTGGTGGAACTGGCAACGGCGCGAGCATCGATCTCGGCGACGGATCCTCGTTCAGCTTCGGGAACAATAAGCTCGAGATTCATCGTATGACGATGGCGGCGATCGCCGAGATGTTCACACGCTTCCTCGATCGTCCGGTCCTGGACATGACGAAGACGACAGGGCGTTACGACATGACGCTCGACATCGCGCCAGAGGACTACACGCCGATGATGATCCGATCGGCGGTGAACGCCGGCGTCGTGCTGCCGCCTCAAGCACTGCGCATGCTCGACGGCGCCTCACTCGATCCCCTCTCGGGACCGCTGCAGAAGGCCGGGCTCACGCTCGAACCGCGTAAAGCCCCCCTCGACGTCATCGTCGTCGACTCGTCGCTGAAGACACCGACCGACAACTGATTCAGTCGCGCTCCTGCACGACGTCCTGATGCTCGATTCGCCTGGGCTGAAATGGTGAGATGCGCGTTGGCGTGAACGGTTCGATCCGGATGTCCCCGGCGGCGACGCGTCGTTTCCATTCTTCATAGAACTCGGGCCAGCTCGGCTCCTTGCCGGTGCGGTGGAAGATCGTCATCGCTTCGATGTCGGCGCGGAAGAACATCGTGTAGTCGCCGATCGCATCGGCATGGCCGATCTCCTCCAGCATCCAGACCGCGTGCTCGGACGAGGTCTGCTCGAACGTTCTGTACTCAGCCAGCATCTGCTCGAATCGCGCAGGGTCCTCACGCCGGCCCCGCTTCGCGTCTCGGAGCCCATCGTAGACGCGGCGCGCCCTCCCGGTGGGCGCGCTCCACTGCACGATGCTGCCGAACGCGTGGGCCAGGTAGTAACTTGCCGCCGTCACTTCGTGCTTGGGGTTGATGACGATCGTGAGGCCGTCGAACGCTCCCGGCTTCTCGATGTCCATCTTCCTGAGCACGACGCGTACGCCGTACGACTCGATGAATTGCTGCAGGTCGTCGAACAGTCGACTCATCTGATTCACGGCCTCGTGATAGCAAGAGACGCTCCACGCGAGGATGGCTTGCACGAGCGCGATCGACGGCGCAGGATCACAATCCGCAAGGAGCGATACGGTGGCTCGATTTCAGAGCGGCGCGATTGTGCTCGCCTTCGTCGCCGGGGCGTGCGCGGCAGGACCTCACTCAGATCCCGGACGATGTGAGGTCGGTGCCGGCGTCGCCCTTGGCTCGACCGTGAATGGCCCAGGCTTCGACGGGAGTCCAACCGTATCCGCCGACGAAACCGAGCTGTTCTTCACGTCGGATCGCGGTGGACAGCAGGACATCTTCGTCGCAACTCGCGCGCGAAACACGGACATGTGGTCGACACCCACGAACGTAGGGCCGCTCGTCAACGATCCAGTAGCCGATGACTTCTCACTGCGACTGTCCAACGATGGCTTGACGCTGTACTTCGGCTCGACTCGCCGGGGCGGCTTCGGCGCTGCCGATATCTACGTCACTACGCGGGCCTCGAGGGATCAGCCCTGGGCCGCGGCACGGAATGCAGGCGCCCCGATCAACACAGCGGCCTTCGAGGCGTTTCCGACGCCGAACGCCGATGAGACGACGCTGTATTTCGAACGATCGACGGCGATGGGCGCCGACGATGCGGACATCTGGATGACGAGGCGTTCGACACGAGATGAAGGCTGGGGAAAACCGACGCGTGTCGACGCGCTCAACTCCAGCCTCGCCGAGTTCTCGCCGTCAATCTCTGCAGACGGCCGCACGATGTACTTCGCAACCGCCCGCCGCGGACGCGTCGAGGTGTGGACATCGACGCGGCGGCGCGATGGCGGTGCGTGGGCGGCGCCGCAGCCGCTCGGCGCCGAGCTCAATGTGCCGCTGTCGTTGACGCTGGCGCCGTTCATGTCGCGGGATCAGCGCGCGTTGTATGTCATGTCGGCGCGCAGCGCAGACGGCAACGCGTGCACACCGCTCACTTGCGTCGGCCGACTGGACCTCTACGTCGCGCCGGTCTCTTGCCCCTGACGTGCTTTCCCTTCTTCGCTCGCGTTGGCTTTCTGCGTGAACGGGCGGTCTCCCCGACGGCCCGCGCGCCGAGCGCATCCGACTGCTCGTACGCTTCGCGCAGCCAGTCGGTAATCGGCGCCTCCACCTCGTCGCGATGCTTGACGTGAAAGACGTGCGCGAACTTGGTCTTCGACGATTGATGGATCCGCCGGATCTGCGGCGCCTTCACGCGCCGCCCGAGAAACACCGCGATCTCGAGTGCGCTCCGCTTCGGACGCACGAAGAAGTAGCACGCCTTCCGCGAGAACATGATCGAGTTGTGCGACGCGTAGATGCGCTGATCGCCGAACGCGGCCGCGGTTTCGCGCAGCCGTTCCCATGCATCTCGCAAGTCCTCGGAGAGCCCTGCCGTCAGCGCTGATTCAGTCGTCGTCCAGCAATCGTGCGGCTCGCCCTCTTCCACCCACTGCTTGCAGTGAAAGCACTCTCGGCCGGCCATAGCGCTCTTCCCCGTTACGCCAATCGACGTAACCATTACACCGATCAGCGTAACCGCCGCGACGGCTCAGCCTTCGCGCAATACTGCGGCTGGATCGACGCGCGCCGCTCGACGGGCGGGCAGCCATCCCGCGGCACCAGCGGCGATCACCATCACGATGCTCGCGAGGGCAAGCGTGTTCGGATCGCGGGCGGGAACGCCATACAACAGCGACGCAATGAGGCGCGCCGCCCACCAGCTGCCGACAGCTCCTATCGCGACGCCGGCGATGACCAGTCTCGTCACGCGAGCCAGCACCAGTCGCTGAACGGCGGCAGGCTGCGCGCCGATGGCCATGCGGATGCCGATCTCCGAGCGCCGCCGTACGACCTGGTGCGAGATCGACGCGTACAGCCCCAGCACCGCGAGCGCGAGCGCAAACGCCCCGAAGAATCCCGACAGCCAGGCCAGGAGCCGCTCTCGGATGTAGAAGACATCGAGCTGCTCGCGCACGGTCTGGAATGAAATCGCCAGACTCGGATCGACAGCGGTCATGGCCGCTGCGATCGCGGCCCGTGAGCGCGATGACGACCCAGGTCGCGATCGCACGCTGATCGTGAGCCCGGTCATGAATGAGGTCAGCTCCGGTGTGAGCCGCTGTTCGAGCGGCGCATACATCGTCGGCTCGATCGGGTCGCGCACCGACACGAATGCGGCGTTCTGCACCAGGCCGACGATCTCGAGCGACCGCCGGTCGGTGGGACTCACGATCTCCGTGATCGTTTGACCAACCGGGTTTCCGCCTCGGAAGTACCGTGCCGCGAACGCTTCGTTCACCACGACGACCGGCGCCGTGCCGGCGCGATCGCGATCGTCGAAATCGCGCCCCGTGAGCAATCTGGTGCCGAACGTCCTGAACCAATTGGTGGAGACAGGGTTGGTCAGAATGCGGACCCCGTCGGCCGGCATCGCGTGTCCCGACACGGTGATTGCTGGTGTGAACCGGACGCCGGCGCTGCCGAGCGGCGTCGCGGTGGATGTCGCCGCGACTTCGACATCCGGCAATGCGCCCACCGCCTCGCGCAGACGTTCGAAGAGCGCGAGACGCGCGGCGGGGGGCGTCGCGCTGCGACCGGCGTCGACGACGGCGATGAGAACGCGATCGCGATCGAATCCGAGGTCGCGATACGCGAGGGCGACGAACGACTGCAGGAAGAGACCGGCGGCCGCCACGAGCACGAGCGACAGTGCGACCTGCACCACCACAAGGGCTCCCCCGCCACTCGTGCGATCGCCGACCACACCACGCGACCTCTGCATCAGCACATCGACCGGACGCGAGTGGGATGCGCGCAGTGCCGGCGCAATCCCGGCGACGACGGCGACGACCGTTGTCACGAGCGTCGTCCCGACGAGCACACGCCAGTCGAGCGACAGATCGAACGTCGCCGTGTATGCCCACGTCGACAGTTGCGTGACAAGTGCGCTGCTCGCCCAGCGGGCAAGCAGCAGCCCCGCAAGCCCAGCGCCGGACGCGATGAGGAGCGTCTCGCACAGCAGCTGACGGACCAGGCTGCTGCGAGTGGCACCGAGCGACAGACGCACGCTGAACTCGAAGCGCCGCATGGCCGCACGTTCGAGCAACAGCGTGGCGACGTTCGCACATGCAATCAGCAGAACCACCGATACGACCGCGAGCAGCACCCACAAGACGCCGCTGTATTGACGACGCATGCGCGACACGCCGGCGGGCGACGCGCGCAAATCCCACCCGGCACTCAGATAGGTCTCGCGATCTTCCGCACGCGGAAACGACGGCATGGTCGCGTCTCGGATCTGCGCTCGTGCGTCGGCGAGTGTGCGTGAAAGCGCGCCGATCGGCTGGCCTGGCGTTCGGCGCGCCATCACCTGCAGCCAGGTCCAGGTCGCTGTCTCGAGCCGCTTGATCGGACGTCCGAGGCGTGGCTCGATCTCGAGCGGAAGAATGACGTCGAACGTGGTGCCGACGTTTAGACCCAGAAAGTCAGGTGGCGTGACTCCGACGATCGTGAACGGAACGCGCTCGATTGTGAGGCGACGGCCGACGACATCGGGTGCACCGCCGAACTGTCGCTGCCATGCCCCGAAGCTGAGAACCGCCACCGGGCCATCGGCACCGCCATCGCGCCGATCATCGCGCGGCCCGAACGTGCGCCCTCGGACCGCCCCGACGCCGAGCGCGTCGAAGTAGTCGCCAGTGGCCCACATCGCATCGACGAATCTGATTTCGCCCGTGTCCGTGAGGCTGAGGCGATCGGTCGCCCATGCGAACGATCGATTCAGCACGCGCCGATCGCGGATCTCTTTCCACACCGGATAGCTGACGGGCAGCGCTTCGTTGGGATTGCCCGGTGTGACGAGCGCGATCAACTCCTCGGGTGCACGCACGGGGAGTGGCTTGAGGAGCAGGCTGTCGAGGAGCGTGAAGATCGCAGTGTCTGCGCCGATGCCGAGCGCAAACGACACCAGCGCGGCAGCCGTCAAGACAGGCGTCGATCGGATCGACCGAAACGCGTCGCGAAGCATGAAAGATGGTAGCGCGATTACCGAGTGCCAAGCAGATACCAGGCGAGCACGGCGACGATGACACCAAGCACTGAATCGACCGCGTAGTGGTAGCGCCCGATGACCGTGGCAGACGCGATGCTGATCGCGAGCACGAGGAATACGACGCCGGCGGCAGGCATGACGCTCGTTACCGCGAGCGCAGTCGCCATCGCACCGGCGGCATGGCCGCTCGGCAGCGTGTTCACCTGGATGCTGGCACGGCCAAGCACGGCGAGATTGAAGCGTCTCAGTGACGAGGACGATCCGATCACCGGCAGCGTTTCGATCGCGCGCGGCGGTCGTGTCTGCACCCACGGCAGCATCGCGTAGCTGACGAACTCGGCCAGCAGCACCACCGACCAGAAACGCGGCACATCATCGGCGTGACCGCCCAACACCAGCGCGATCGCACCGGCGGGCACCACGGCGTACACGAGTACGTATGCGAGCTCGAAGTAGTCGCACAGGAACCGCGGAAAGGTGGCGCGCGAGATGCCGATGCGTTCGTCCAGACGCAGCAGCCAGCGCTCGACTCGGGTCATCGGCGCAACGAAGAAGAGTCCCGACAGCCAATAGCCCGCAAGAAGACACGCGGCCGGCACGATGATCTCGATCGCCATCGAGCGTGGTGTCTGTCGTGTCATCGCCCACACCGTCCATGCCGCGAACGCTGCGGTGAGCGTCAGGGCGCGCGCCCGATGAAAGCGTCGTGCGCTCGCGGCGACCAGGGCGAGATACGTAAGGTAGGTGAGCGCGACGGCTTCCCAGCGCATGTCAGTCGGTGAGGAATCGACACTCACGTCGGAAGACAAGACGATCGCTCACCCAATAGTTGGCCAGCGACACGATCGCGACCGCAATCACGTTGGCCGAGACGAGGGGGAGCCCCGTTGCTCGTGTCACCATCGTCGTGACGACAACATTGCCGGCGACCGACAGAATCCCGTTTGAGCACTGAAACGACAGCCAGCGCTGGAATCGCGCCTCACGCGGCCGAGCGGGCCAAGTGAAGTGCTCGTGCCAGAAGAAGTTATGTGAAACGGTCGCGAGTACCGCCACGGTCACGGCTATCGCCGGTTCGAGACTGGCCCACCGCACCAGTACAAACAGCGTCGCCGTTTGGAGCGCGAATCCCAGCACGCCAACCAGATTGAATCGGAACCATCGCCCACGCACGCCCATCGATTGGGAATGTGTGGGATGAGGCGAAACAGGCTCATGTCGATTTCGAGGAGCCTCGTTCGACGTCAGGATAGGAGGGGAACGACCGTGAAATTCATGATCATCCGCAAGGCCGACCGGAACACCGAGGCCGGCATCATGCCGAGCACCGAGCTCATCTCGGCGATGCTCAAGTACAACGAAGATATGGCCAAAGCCGGCGTCTTTCTCGACGGCGAAGGCCTCCACCCGAGCTCGAGGGGCGTTCGGGTCAAGACCTCGGGCGGCAAGCGGACGGTCATCGACGGCCCATTCACCGAAACCAAGGAGCTCATCGCCGGCTTCACGATGATTCAGGTGCGATCGAGGGAAGAGGCGATCGAATGGGTGAAGCGATGGCCGCTCGAAGACGGCAACGTCGAGCTCGAGATCCGGCAGGTGCTCGAAGCCGAGGACTTCGGCAAGGCGTTGACGCCCGAATTGCGCAACCAGGAAGAACGGCTGCGCGAGCGGACGTGGAGCGGACAGTAGCGAGGCGGCCATGGAAACAGCGATTTCACTCGATGGGACCCCTATTGCCTTCTCGCGCGTCGGCAACGGACCGGCGCTCGTCTTCGTCGATGGTGCGCTGTGCTATCGCGCCTCGGGCCCGAGCGGTCCGCTAGCCGCACAGCTCGCCGATCACTTCACCGTATTCACCTACGATCGACGGGGTCGCGGTGAGAGCGGCAACAACGGCGCGGGCGATCCGATCGCGCGCGAGGTCGAGGATCTCGAGGCGGTGATCAAGGCCGCCGGCGGCAGCGCGTTGGTCTACGGCGTGTCATCAGGTGCGGCGATTGCCGTCGAAGCAGCTCATCGCGGTCTTCCGATCACCAGGCTGGCGCTCTACGAGCCGCCGCTCATCGTCGATGGCAGCCGCGAGCCGATGCCGCCGGACTTTCTCGCACGTCTGAATACGGCGCTCGAGCAGGGGCGCCGCGGCGATGTCGTGAAGATGTTCATGAAGCTCGTCCAGGTGCCTGCGGTGTTCATCGTCTTGATGCGCTTCATGCCAGCGTGGTCGAAACTCACGGCGGTCGCGCATACGCTGCCGTACGACCTCGCGTTCGTGAAGGACTACCAGGTGGGCAAGCCGCTCCCGCGTTCCCGGTGGGCCGGCGCGACGACGCCAACGCTGGTCATGGATGGTGGGAAGAGCCCGGCATGGCTGCACAACGCCGCGCGGGCGTTGACGGAGGTTCTTCCGAACGCAACCCATCGTACGCTGCCGGGGCAGACTCATATGATCAACGCGAAGGCGCACGTCGCGCCTCTCGTGGAGTTCTTCGCTCACTGAGGCCAGGCCGGGTCTTGCTTTTAGACCCGGCGCGATGTCGATTTCCAGCCACGCCGTTCGACTAACATGGGGGGGCGCCATGAACCTTGCCGCAGATCTTCGCTTCGCGTTTCGCTCGCTGTGGAGAGTCAAGGGCCTCACGCTCACGGTGGTGTTGACGCTCGCGCTCGGCATCGGGGCCAATGCCGCGATCTTCAGCGTCGTGCGCGGCGTGCTGCTCAAGCCGCTCGTCAATCGCGACGAGGACCGCTTGATCTACATCCGCCAGAGCGCACCGGGTCTCAACATCGAGAACGCAGTCTTCTCGGTGCCTGAGTTGCAGGACCTGCGCGAGCGGGTGAAGAGAATCACCGCCTTCGGCGACTTCTCCACCATCGGCTTCACGCTCATCGGTCTCGGCGAACCGCGTGTCGTCAGCGCGGGCGTGGTCGGCGGCTCGTACTTCGATGTGATGGGATTGCGCCCGGTGCTCGGTCGGCTCATCGGCCCGGGCGATGACGGCCCGAAGGCCGCTGGTGTCGTCGTCTTGACGCATCGCTTCTGGAGCGAAGCGCTCAAGAGCGATCCGTCGGTGATCGGCAAGGTGGTCAGGCTCGATGCGCGTGTGGCGACGATCATCGGCGTGCTCGAGCCGTCGGTGCCCTATCCCGCGCAGACCGAGATCATCGCCAACGTGGTGACCAGCCCGCATCACCTCTCGGCGACGATGGTGACCGGACGCGTGCACCGAATGACGGAGCTGTTCGGTCGCCTCGCTCCCGGAGCGACGCTCGAATCGGCGCGGGCCGAGCTGCAAACCGTCCATCGCACGGTCGTGCGCGAGCATCCCGAGGCGTATTCGCCGAAATCGAACTTCAGCATCAACGCGGTGCTGCTGCGCGATGAGATCACGTCGGGCGCTCGCACCGTTCTGCTGGTGCTGCTGGCCTCCGCGGCGCTGGTGTTCGTGATCGCGTGCTCGAACGTGGCCAATCTGATCCTCTCGCGATCGGTACGACGTGAAGGCGAGCTGGCCGTGCGCGCGGCCCTCGGCGCGAAGACATGGGCCCTGCGGCGGACGTTGCTGGCGGAAAGTCTGATGTTGTGCGGGCTCGGCGCGGTGCTCGGCGTGGTGCTGGCACGGCCGATGGTCGCGGTCCTCACCCGCTACGCCGCGCGCTTCTCGGTCCGCGCGCTCGACGTCACCGTGGACGCGAGCCTGTTGTGGGTGGGCGTCGGTCTTGCGCTGGTCGCGGCCGTCTTGCTCGCATTCGTGCCGAAGCTGCCGTCGGCCGACGCCGCACACGGCTTCGGGCTGTCGAACGGCTCGACGCGCACGACGCCGGGCACGAATCGACGGTTGCGGGTGTTTGCGGTGACGCAGATCGCGGCGTCATTCGTACTCCTCGCCGGCGCCGGCATGCTGCTCACGACCCTGATCTCGTTGCAGCGGGTGTCCACCGGATTCAACATGCAGAACGTGCTCGCACTGCAGATACCGGTGGTGACCGAAGGCCGCACGTCCGACCAGATCACCAACTTCTACCGCGAAGCGATGCGGCAGATTGGGGAGCTGCCCGGTGTCGAGCGCGTGGCCGTCGGCACCGCGATTCCGTGGCGCGATCGCGGCGCCTTTGGAGCCGGGTTCCAGTTCTCATCGCCGGGATACGCGCGTGCAGACGGTGAGGAGGATCCCCGTGCGCGGTTCCGTACGGTCTCACCGGGATTCTTCTCGTCGCTTGGCGTACCGCTCATCGCTGGCCGCGACTTCAACGATGCCGATCGCAATGGCAGCGAGCGCGTCGTCATCGTCAGTCAGAGCCTCGCGCAGCGCATGTTCCCGAATCAGGATGCGCTCAACCGCAGCGTGATGTGGACCGATCCGGTGATGAAGTTCATCAACATGAGTCCCGAGCCACGCCGCATCGTCGGCGTCGCCGTCGATGTCGACGACGAGAACGTGGTGCCCGGACCGGCGATGACGGTCTATCACCCACTTGGGCAAGCCATCGGCGGCGGACGGCTGTTCGTGCATTCGCGCACCGATCCGTACGCCCTGGTGCCGTCGATCACGAAGATCATCCGGACCCTCTCAGCCGATCAACCCGTCGAGCGCGC